>ERZ772966.144-NODE-144-length-29175-cov-25.617651_pt1 | contig 29175 bp, 28 predicted proteins | sample MGYA00580680_ERZ772966 | MGnify/ENA primary metagenome ERZ772966 (study PRJEB29015, sample SAMEA2738055) | human oral metagenome | biome: human oral; feature: human-associated habitat; material: saliva | place: China | collected 2225 ...
TAAATGTCGGGCCGTGCATGAACACGCCCGCTTCGCCGCGCGAAATCGTTTCGGTAACTTTTTGCGAAGTGATTGCCGCCGCCAACGTCATATAGCCGCCGCTCAAGCCCTTGCCGATACACATAATATCCGGCACGACGTCTGCGTGTTCGCAGGCAAACATCTTGCCAGTGCGCCCAAATCCGGTGGCGATTTCATCAAAAATCAACACGATATCAAATTCGTCGCACAAATCGCGCAATCCGCGAAGATACTGCGGATGATAAAAATACATGCCGCCCGCGCCCTGCACGACCGGTTCCAAAATAAAGGCGGCGATATCCGCATGATGCGCTTCAAACAAGGCGCGGACAGGCTGCAAATCCGCCTCGTCCCATTCATCGTCGAAACGGCTTTTCGGATTATCGACAAAATAACGCTGCGGCAACGCGCTGCCGAAAATATGGTGCATCCCCGTTTCCGGATCGCAGACGGACATTGCGTTCCAAGTATCGCCGTGATAGCCGCGCCGTACCGTCGCGATATTCTGCTTCGCCGTCAAACCCCGCGCCTGCTGGTATTGCACCGCCATTTTCAGCGCGACTTCTACCGAAACCGAACCCGAATCCGCATAAAAAATACGGTCCAGCCCCTGCGGCAAAATCCCGACCAACAACTTGCCCAGTTCCACCGCAGGCTCGTGCGTCAAACCACCGAACATCACATGCGACATTTGCTTAATCTGCGCCTCAACCGCCTGATTCAAAACAGGATGATTATAGCCGTGTATCGCACACCACCAAGACGACATCCCGTCAATCAGCCGCGCGCCGTCCGCCAATTCGATGTGCACGCCCTCAGCATGGCGCACCGGATAAACAGGCAACGGGTCGGTCATGGATGTATAGGGATGGAGCAGGTGGGCGCGGTCGAAATCGAGTGGGGAGGAATGTTCAGACATGTTTAAAACAATGGTTTGATTAGTTTCATTATTATATAACATATTTTCTATTTCAGACGGCACGTCTTCCGTATTGCATCAACGCCAATCCGCCCACCGCCGCCAAGCAGCCGGCAACCAAAGAAACATGCAATGCTTCGCCCAAAAACCAAGCGGAACACAAAATCCCGAATACCGGCACCAAAGTGATGTACGCCGCCGCGCTGCCTGCGCCCAAAGTCTTCACGCCCTCAAAATACCACGCATAGCTCAAGACCGTTGCACCGACAGACAAACCAATCAACGCAAACCAGCCCCTGCCGTCCATTTCGGCAAGCATACCAAACGGCAGGCCGTCTGAAATCAGCGCAGGCGGCAGCAACATCATTGCACCCAGCCAAGCAGTAGCCACGGTAACCGTCAGCGCATCAATCCCCTGCAACACCGCCCTGCCTATCATCGTATAAGTAACCAAGCAACAAAGGCTGCAAAACACCAGCACTTCGCCCCACCCTATGCCGCTGCCCGACAAAAACGCCGCAATCTCGCCATGCGTGACCGCCCATATCGAGCCTGCCACAGCCAACAACATACCCGACACAATCTTGCCGTTGAGCTTCTCGCCAAACAGCAAAGCCGCAAAAAACATCGTCAGCACTGGATTGAATGTGACCAACACCGTCGCCCTTGAAGCAGGAATCCGCTGCAAACCCAGCATAGATAACACAGTAAAACCAAATACGCCGAATGCCGCCGCCAGTGCCAATCCAAGCCATTGTTTGCGCGACAAAACCGCCAAAGTACGCAATCGATACCGTGCAAACAGCCAGCCCAAAAGCAAGATTGCCGCCGTCAAAAAGCGCAGCATACCGCCCGTTAAAGGCGGCAGCGCCTGTCCCAGCATCCGCCCCATCGGCCAAGATGCGCCCCAAAACGCCGCCATGCCCAATAGTTTTAGATGGATTGCTAAATGTTTCATGGTGATGGATAACTTGAATAATCGGTTTAGAAAGCGTACACACGCAGTTTGGAAGGATAAATTTCCTTAGCCGCCGATACTTGATAGAGTTTGCGCGGATAAAATACTACGCTGAATCATTCAGGAAACAAAGGCCGTCTGAAAGACTGAAATCCAGCTTTTTCAGACGGCCTTTACTGCTCAATCGATAAGGCTTACAACTCAATGCCTTTGAGTTTCGCCACGGTATTAATGTCTTTATCGCCGCGGCCGGAGAGGTTGACCAAAATCACTTGATCTTTGCTCATTTTCGGCGCGTTTTTCACCGCCCAAGCAACGGCATGGCTGGACTCCAGCGCAGGAATAATGCCCTCGAAACGGCAGAGCAAGTCAAAGGCTTCGAGTGCTTCGTCATCTTTGGCAACGGTGTATTCCACGCGGTTGATATCGTTCAAATGGCTGTGTTCCGGGCCGATGCCTGGGTAGTCCAAGCCTGCGGAAACGGAGTGCGTACCCAAGACTTGACCGTTTTCGTCCTGCATCAAATAGCTGCGGAAGCCGTGCAATACGCCGATAGGGGCTTTACTGGTAATCGGCGCGGCGTGGTCGGGGGTATCCACGCCCAAACCGCCGGCTTCTACGCCGACCAAACGCACGTTTTCTTCTTCGATATAGGGATGGAACAAACCGATGGCGTTCGAACCGCCGCCCACACAGGCAACGGCAACGTCAGGTTGGCGGCCGATGGCTTCCAACATTTGTTCTTTGGCTTCATTGCCGATCACACATTGGAAATCGCGTACCATTTCGGGATACGGTGCAGGGCCTGCGGCGGTGCCGATGATGTAGAACGTGTCATCCACGCGGGCAACCCATTCGCGCATGGCTTCGTTCATCGCGTCTTTCAAAGTACGGCTGCCGCTGTCAACGCTGACCACGTTTGCACCCAATAATTTCATACGGAACACGTTGGGCATTTGACGTTGGATGTCGTCCGCGCCCATGTACACGTCGCAAGTCATACCGAAGCGTGCGGCGACAGTAGCGGAGGCCACGCCGTGCTGGCCCGCACCGGTTTCGGCAATCACGCGTTTTTTGCCCATGCGGCGGGCGAGCAGAGCCTGACCGATGGTGTTGTTGACTTTGTGCGCGCCGGTGTGGTTCAAATCTTCACGCTTCAGCCAGATTTGTGCGCCGCCCAAATGCTCGGACAATCGCGCAGCATGGTAAACAGGGCTGGGACGGCCGACATAGTGTTTCAAATCATGGCGGAACTCTTCCCAAAATAAAGGATCTTCTTTCGCTGCTTTATAGGCTTCTGCCAATTCTTGCAAAGCCGGAATCAGGGTTTCGGAAACGTACAGGCCGCCGTGTTCGCCGAAAAAGCCGTTCTCGTCGGGAGCGTAATAATTTTTCATGGGATTTTTCCTTGTTCGTTTTATGGTTTCAGACAGCCTGATTCAGTACAAGGCCGTCTGAAAGTAAAAATTGTCAGCAATTATAGCTGTTTTCCATTCATATTGTCGGCAACAACAAATTGAAGAATATTGTCAGCAGAAAAAATATGAACAACAGTATACAACTCCATATCACAACCCCAACCCACGCTGTAGCTAATGGAGGTGCAATATATCCTTCTCCGTCTTTGGTTTTCAGGCATACTTTCATTGCATGCTTACCCAGCCACAATACCAATAACCAACAAAAAATCGGATTGATTACAAAAGCAACAATCTTCGAACTTCCTACTTTCGTCTCAAACATCCAACCCAGACCACCTATGATCATTGCAACTGCAACCATTTGTATCAAGAACAAAACTGTTCCGGCTAATAATATCTTTATGTGCCATTTCCTTGCTTTCAACCACACTAAGGAGACATTAATAATCCACCATATTAATATAGTTAAATACGTTTCATAATATTCCATCACCTTACTCCTAAAAAACAGTCAATCCAGCCATTTCAAAAAAAGCCCGATACGCCGCCGTTTTCAGATTTGCGCGCCGCCCAAATGCTCGGACAAGCGCGCGGCATGGTAAACAGGACTGGGACGGCCGACATAGTGTTTCAAATCATGGCGGAACTCTTCCCAAAATAAAGGATCTTCTTTCGCTGCTTTATAGGCTTCTGCCAATTCTTGCAAAGCCGGAATCAGGGTTTCGGAAACGTACAGGCCGCCGTGTTCGCCGAAAAAGCCGTTCTCGCCGGGAGCGTGATAATTTTTTATGGGATTTTTCCTTGTTCGTTTTATGGTTTCAGACGGCCTGATTCAGTACAAGGTCGTCTGAAAGTAAAATTGTCAGCAATTATAGCCGTTTTCCATTCATCTTGTTTGCAACTAATTGATCAGCAGCAGACACAATAGGAACATCAACGTGCTGACCACCGTTCCACCAAATGCTGTATCAAATGGCGGCGCAATATATTTTTCTTCACCTTTATTTTTCAAGCATATTTTTAGTGCCAGCTTACCCAACCACAATCCCAGCAACCAACATCCCACTAGATCAAGAAACAAAAGGAGAACCCAAAACTCATGGTTAATTTCAAAGTTTGTCTTCTCGGGCAATACAAAAATGATAAAAATAAACATCACGACTGTAAGCAGTTGTGCCACATACAAAAGCGTTCCGCCCAATAATACCTTTATATGCCATTTTTTAGCATTCAGCCACACTGTAGTGACATTAATAGACCACCACAATACCATAAGCATCATGAAAGATGAGTCCAAACTATTCATCGCCTTACTCCTAAAAAACAGTCAATCCAGCCATTTCAAAAAAAGCCCGATACGCCGCCGCTTTTTTCGCCAAACTCAAAGGATAGGCACGCGAAGTCGAAGGTAGGCGCGTCAGGGTTAAATCACGTCCCGCATAGGGGAACGGCACTGTTTCGCCGGTCTTCGGCATTTTCATGCCGCTGCCCTGAATCTCCAATAAAACTTCGGTTGCCTTGCCGCCGGTGGTGCAAAGATGGCGGCACTCGGGCATTTGCGCCAATACTGCTGCCAAATCGACGGTTTCTATCACTTTTAAAAACTTATCTGAAGCATTGCCATGCTCGCGTATTGCCTTCAACACGGTCGGACAGGATGCAATCCCCTTCTCACTCAAAAACGCTTTGATTTTATCGGCATCAAACGCTTTTTCGCCCTGCTTTTGAAAATGCGCCGCATCGCCGAAAAACACCAGCCCGTACACACGCCACATATCGTTTTGAAAATTCGGATAATGAAACCGCATCGCGTGTTTTTCTTCTTTAGGCGGAAACGTCCCCATCATCATGACTGTTGCCTGCGGGGGCAACAAGGCTGCGAAGGGGTGGGACTCAACGATTGGCTCTTGCATATCTGTATTCCGGTTATTTTTCATTCCAACAAATTTTCAGACGGCCTTTACTGCCTGAATAAACGCCGTCATTTTCTCCCTGCTCTTAATCCCGCCGGAGATTTCCACGCCGCCGGACACATCCACCGCCGCCGCACCACTGATTTTTACCGCTTCGGCAACGTTTTCCGCAGTCAATCCGCCGGCAAGTATCCACGGCTTGTCAATATTGCCGTGCAACATGGTCCAGTCGAAACTTTGTCCCGTACCGCCGTATTCAGTCGGATGATAAGCATCAAACAGCAAGGCGCGGGCATTCGGAAATTTAGCACAGGCCGTCTGAATATCGGCAGCGGACTGTACGCGCACAGCCTTCAAATATGGGCGGTCAAACCGACGGCAAAAATCATCGTCTTCATCGCCGTGAAACTGAATCACATCTATCGGCACCTGACGCAAAATCTCGCGGATGGTTTGCTCGTTTTCATTCACAAACAAGGCCACCACCGATACAAACGGCGGCAGGTTTTTCACAATCGCCTGCGCCTGCTCAATACTCACTGCCCGTTTACTCTTGGCGTAAAACACCAGCCCGATGGCATCTGCGCCCAATTCGGCCGCAGCCAGCGCGTCTTCAGGTCGGGTAATACCGCAAATTTTGGTGCGTATGGTGTTCATGGGGATTGCCTTTTTAAACAGATGAGTCGGATATTATATAAGTTTAAGGCCGTCTGAACATGAAATATCAGGTTCAGACGGCCTTAAACTTTGAATCAACCATCAGCCGATAATTACTAATAACTTTGTAATTATTACCCTATTTTTAAACTGCCTATTTTTTCATCACAATTAATTTATTCTTTATTATCAAATATCAAACCAAACTATCCACAATTGGATTCACACAAAATTTGGATAATGCCCATCAATAAAAAATATTAAAGCCGTCTGAAAAAGTCTTTCAGACGGCCTTTTATCCTTTTTACTCAAACGGTTTCTTCTGCCAATAAAACTTATCCTGTTTCAGACGGCCTTGAAATATATCGCCCTGTCCCAAAGCAAACACCAACGCGCCTGACAAATCCGTTCTCAACAAAGTAATGCCGTGCGCGCGGACACGATTTTGTACGGCAACGGTCGGATGTTTGTAGGCATTGGCATAGCCGCTGGATGCCACGGCATATTGCGGCGAAACCGTATGCAAAAAGCTGCCCGACGAAGCTGTGCTGCTGCCGTGATGTCCCAATACCAACACTTGGCTATACAGCGCATTGCCGTATTTCTCAATCAAACCGGCCTCGCCCTTCACACCCAAATCGCCGGTTATCAACAAGGCTTTGCCGTTTGCCACGACACGCAATACGCAGCTTTGGTCGTTATCTTCCTTGCCGGAATTTTCAGACGGCCTGAGCAACTCGAAATCTACGCCGTCCCATTGCCATTTGTCTTCTTGGCAAAACTCTGCATTCGGATAAAACTCAGGTTGCCCGGCAAGCAATTTATCGGTACCGACAGCCGCTACACTTTGAAAACCGCCGTCATGGTCAATATCATGGTGCGACAAAATCAGGCTGTCCAAACGGCGCACGCCCATAGCGTTCAAACTCGGAACAATACCTGTTTGCGCCACTTGTTCCGTTCCCGTATCAAACAAAAGATTGCGGTTGCGCGTTTGTATCAACACCGACAAACCTTGCCCTGCATCCATCACGGTAACTCTTGCCACCCCCTCCTCCAACTTGGCAGGACGGTAAAACATAAAACCCAACAAAACCAAACATGCCCAAGGTTTCAAGCCCATTCCTTTAGGCAGCAATAACAGCAAAGCCGCCATCATCGCCAACACCAGCAAAGGCACAGGCGCCGCTGCGACGGCAAATTCAGGCGATACCGTAGCCAGCCATACCAAACCACGCAAAGTGTATTCCGCCAAAAATGCCGCTACCAACTGGACAAGTTCAAAAGAAAAAACCGAACCCAGCAAAGCCAACGGCGTCAACACCCAAGAAAACCAAGGAATAGCCAGCACATTGACCAACGGACTGAACAAAGGTAACGAAGCAAACAAATAGCCCAGCAATACCACCGACAATACCGTCGCCGCCCATTGCCCCCGTACAGCCAAACGCCAGCCCGATTCTTTCAGACGGCCTGATGAAGCCCAAATCAAAGCAGCAACCAAACCGAAAGACAACCAAGTTCCCACGCCCAATACGGCCAACGGGTCCAACAACAAAACAACGGCCAAAGCCTGCCACCATGCCGTCCAACCCGAGCCGCCACTGCCGCGCCACCATGCCCACGCAAACGCAGCCAACATCAATACACTGCGTTGCGTCGGTACGGAAAAACCGGCCAAAAGTGCATAAAACAAAGCCCCGGCAACACCGCCAGCCAATATCCACACACGCGGTTGCGCCGGAATCCACGGCAAATAACGGAAAATTCGCTTGATCAGCCAGGCAAACAATACCGCCACCATCGTCACATGCAAGCCCGAAATACTGACCAAGTGCGTCAGCCCCAAAGGCCGGAATGCCTGCCACAAAGGCGGCCGCAACGCCGATTGCTCGCCAATACTCAAAGCACGCATCAGCCCTATGCCGTCTGAAAACTCAGCATACTTATTCGCCGTTCCCTGCCAACTTTGGCTTACCGCATCACGCATATTAGCCAAACCCAAACCGCCACCTTGCCGCACGAGTTTCCTGTCGCGCCCCAAAGTACCCATGCCATCGATACCATTGGCCAAAGCCCAGGTTTCACGGTTCAAACCGCGTACATTCACTTCACCGATCACCGGCCTTACCCGTGCCGACACAGACCACCTGCTGCCCACCGCCCAATCACGCCGCTGATAATCCGACAACATCAAATCAAAAACCTGCCCACGTTCATCCCAAGCCCTTGCCGCAAACTGCACGCGCCGACCATCATCACGCGGCATATCTGATACTTCAACCGTCAAAACTTGAGCAGCCGCTTTATCCACAGGCCATTGACCAGCCAACACCAGCCCTGTCCGCCACACTCCAAACGCCATGCCCACACAGACGGCCAGCACCAACCAAGCTACAGCAAATCTTCGACACAACGCAAGCGCGCCAATGATTACAGACAACCAAGCCCACCATGGAGGCACAAACGGCAACGCAAATGAAAGCACTACACCCACCACCCAAGCAGGCAACACAAACTGCCACGCCATGAACGTTTTCCCTTAAATTATGATTATTAGATATGTAATAATAAATGCTTTTAGTAGATTATGACAAATGCCAACCAGCATTAGCAGATAAAAGATAGGTTCAAATTATTTCAAAACCGACAGACGCAAAAAAGCGCAACCTGAAACAGATTGCGCTTTTTTAAAAACTGGCACGCCCACGGGGAATCGAACCCCGGTTACCGCCGTGAAAGGGCGATGTCCTAACCGCTAGACGATGGGCGCGGAGATTTTCTGTGGCGCACCCGGAGCGATTCGAACGCCCGACCCTCTGGTTCGTAGCCAGATACTCTATCCAACTGAGCTACGGGTGCATCAAGAAAGATTTGAATTATAAAGAGAGGGCTATTTACTGTCAAGCGTTTTATTTGGAAAACTTGCAGACAGCGTGTAAAATGCGCATTTGCTATTGAATTTACAGAGAATAAAATGTCAGATTTTGCACGCTGGCCGCTCTTATCCGAAGCATTTTCCCGTTTGGGACGGCCTGTGGTCGTGGTGGATTTGGAGACGACCGGTGGAAATTTCTATCAAGACAGGATAACGGAAGTCGCCCTTATTCGTTTTGAGCAAGGACGCGCCACACATTACGAACAATTGGTCAATCCTTGCCGCAGCATACCCGAATTTGTTGCCAGACTGACCGGAATTCATGATGAAACGGTGAAAAACGCGCCTGTCTTTGCCGATATTGCAGCCGATTTGTTGCCTCTTTTGCAAGGTGCAGTGGTTGTTGCCCACAACAGCCGCTTTGACTATACCTTCCTGCGCCACGAGTTTGCCCGTATCCATACTGACTTTGCCGCACCCTCGCTCTGTACGGTTCAACTGTCGCGCCGTCTCTATCCTGAGTTTTACAAACACAGCCTCGACAGCATTATCGAACGCACCGGCATTCAGACGGCCAACCGCCACCGCGCCATGACCGATGTTGTCGCATTATGTGATTATCTCGAATTAAGTCTGGCAGAAAAAAATCATCAACAATGGGACGAACATGTCCGAGTATTGATGAATCCGAAAATGTTGCCCACTTGGCTGCCTGATTCGCTTGCCCAACAGCTCTATGCCCTGCCCGACAGTTACGGCGTATTGGTTTGGCTTGACCATTTCGGCAAAGCCCAAGCCATTGAAGCACACGAACGCGCATACAGTGAAACCGCCACCCTGCTGCACAGCAAAAAACTGCTGCCGCACATCAAAGCCGCAGCCTCCATCCGTTTTATTCCGGCAGTCGGACAGCTCCATACATTATGGCTCAAAGCCCAGACCATGCATGAATACCAACTGATGCCGTCTGAAAAGTCCACATCGTTTTCTACCGTCCGCTTTATCGCTGACGAACACGGCAGCCTTCAAGCACGCATTGTCTTATTAAACAGCGGCACCAGAAACTGGCGTCCTTACGGTTTGTTTGCCCACAAAAAAGCAGCCAAACGCGCTTTGACGCAATGGTCGCAAGAACACAGACTCTGCCCAGATTCGCTCAACATTTTGCCGACCAGCTACGCAAAAGGCGAACCCTGCCCTGTCGAGGCCGTCGGAAAATGCAATGGCAACTGCCGCCAGCCAAACGGTATCAAACATCAAAATCAACGCATTACCGAGCTTGCCTCCCTGCTCCCTGTAACCGATTGGGGCAAAGCGCACGAAATTGAAATTACCGAAACCGACCCTCTGACAGGAAACAGCATTACCCTGCTCTGCGCCGGCGGCGCGTTGGCATTGCCAGATGGAAGCTGGTATTTCGACAGCAGCCTGCCTCTCGTGATTAAAAATAAATTCAGGCAAGACAAAGAAAATATCCGTTTGATTGCTTAAAACAAGGCCATCTGAAAACCAAATTTTCAGACGGCCTATTGTGAATAACTTTCCGCTTTATTCCCAAAATAAAAATCTGCCTAAATTTTAATCAGAACTTATTTTTATAATAGCAATCAAATACTAAACCAATTTATACACAAGCTGTTCACACAATTTTCAATGAAAGCTGTGTATACCCAGCCCGACGAGTAAACCATGAACAACCCTGAAATTATCTTCTTTGACATCGACGACACCCTCTACCGAAAATACACGGATACCCTGCGTCCTTCGGTTGCCCAAGCCATGCGCGAATTAAAAGCCAAAGGCATTTTGACTGCCATTGCCACCGGCCGTCCGGAAGCCGCCATTCCCGCCAAAGTCAAAGCCTTGATTCAAGAATGCGGTATCGACATGCTCGTTACCATCAACGGCCAATATATTTCCTTTCGCGGCGAACCCCTGCAAAGTTACCCCTTAGATATTGCCGACATCGAAACCGCCATTAACCTGCTTGAACAACACAAAATAGACTACGCCTTTGTCAACAACCAAGAAATTGCCGTTTCCTCCAACTCTCCGCGCGTTGTCGAAGGCTTATCGCATATTCTGCCCAACTTCCTGACTGACAAAGAATATTTCCGCAAACAGCCTGTTTATCAAATGTTGGTCTTTGTGGATAAGGAAGAAGAAAAAATCCTGCAACCGCTGACCCGGCAACACGGCTTCAAAACCGTCCGCTGGCATGAATATGCTGTGGACCTACTGCGCAAAGAAGGTTCAAAAGCACGCGGCATCACCCACGCAGTGGAAAAACTGGGCATTGATATGAGTAAAGTGATGGCATTCGGCGACAGCTTCAACGACTTGGAAATGCTGTCAACCGTCGGCTTTGGCGTTGCCATGGGCAATGGCGAAGAAGCTGCCAAAGCCGCCGCACAATTCGTCTGTCCAAGTGTCGATGAAGACGGCGTATTGCGCGGCTTGCAAGAATTGGGCGTCATTTAAACCATCAAATCAAAAGGCCGTCTGAACATTTTTCAGACGGCCTTGTTCTATCTATAAACGTTCTGCTTACTTCGGCAATACCAAAAAGCTAATCAGCAACTCTTTAAATACGAATCCAAACACACCCAAGCCCAAAACCAAGAAGAGCATGGCGATGCCGAATTTGCCGGCTTTGGATTCTTTACCCAAGTTCCAAACGATAAAGCCCAAAAAGATAATCAGGCCGCTCAGTAGGATTTTCATTGCCCATGAGGCAAATTCTGCTTCAGTCATATTCTTTCCTTGTATGATTCAGATGTGTGTTCATAAACTTCAGACGGCCTTATCGCAACAGGCCGTCTGAAATATCTTTTTTAAACTTATTTGTTCAAGACTTGCTTCAAATCTTCAATCAAATCGTCAACGTATTCCAAGCCGACAGACAGGCGCACCAATCCCGGGCGGATATTGGCGGCAAGTTTTTCTTCAGGCTGCATACGGCCGTGGGTCGTTGTCCACGGGTGGGTGATGGTTGAGCGCACGTCGCCGAGGTTGGCAGTACGGGAAAAGAGTTCTACGCCGTCCACGATTTTCCATGCGGCTTCCTGATCGGCGACTTCAAAACCGATGACGATGCCGCCGCCGTTTTGCTGTTTACGAATCAGTTCGGCTTGCGGATGGTCGGGCAAACCGGTGTAGTACACGGCTTGGACTTGCGGCTGTTGTTGCAGCCATTGGGCGATTTTTAACGCATTATCAAACTGTTTTTCCATACGCAGCGACAGGGTTTCCACGCCGCTCAACAATTGCCATGCGTTAAACGGAGACATCGCTAAACCGCAAGAGTTGCAATATACGGCAACTTGCGTCATCAATTCTTCCGAACCGGCCAACACGCCGCCCATCACGCGGCCGTGTCCGTCAATCGCTTTGGTTGCAGAAGACACGGAAATATCCGCACCGTGCTTCAAAGGCTGCGAACCGACGGGCGACAAGAGACTGTTGTCCACCACCAAAAGCGCGCCGATGCTGTGCGCCAGTTCGGCCAACGCTTCCAAGTCGGCAACTTCGCCCAAAGGGTTGGACGGGGTTTCCAAGAAAAACAGTTTGGTATTGGGCTTGATTGCCGCTTTCCATTCATCTACATCAACCGGCGATACATGGCTGACCTCGATGCCGAACTTAGTTACGATGTTATTGATAAAACCGACAGTCGTGCCAAACAGACTGCGGCTGGAAATAACATGATCACCGGCTTTCAAGAAGGTAAAAAACGCTGCTTGAATCGCGGACATACCGGTCGAAGTGGCCACTGCGCGCTCTGCGCCCTCCAATGCGGCAATGCGTTTTTCAAAGGCGGCAGTAGTCGGATTGGCCGTACGGGTATAAGTAAAACCTTTGATTTTTTTAGAAAACAAATCAGCCGCATGTTGGGCGTTTTCCCACATGAAGCTGCTGGTCAAAAACAGAGCCTGATTGTGTTCATAATATTCGGTTTGCTCTTTGCCACTACGGATGGCAAGCGTTTGAGGATGAAGTTTTTTGCTCATTTGTTTTTCAATCTACTGTTATGTTGCGAAGGGCGCAGTAAACAATACGCCTGTTTAATTTGTTAACATTTTGCGCTTATTCCTGTCATCTTTCAAGCAGGAGGCCGTCTGAACGGTTATTGGTAAACCTGTCCGCCGTGCTTCAGCCAACCGTCTTCATGACGGCCTGCCGGATCATGATGCGTCCAATGGATAACGCCGCCCTGCTCCGACCATTCATATTCGCCGTAAAACGCTACTTTATCACCTTTTTTCAAGCCTTTGATTTTATCGGCTAAATCGATATTATGCGCCACCAAAAGCGTTTGACCGCTGGAAAGTTTCAAGATAAAGCGTTGATGGCGCGTGCCTTTGTTGTCATCCGGCAGGGTTTTCCATACCGTGCCCTCGCCCTCAACCTGAATATCGCTTTGCTCGTTTTCAAACGCCTGTTTCAAAACCGCTTCGGCTGATTCCTTGCCCGAACCGATTTGCTGCTGAGCCGTATCGGCATTCTTTTTGCCCGCATTATTTTGTTTTTGAACGGCTTCTATTTGCTGCTGATTCTGCGATTGTACCGGCTGCTTGTTTTGCATTTTGTTATAGGCAAATACGACAACCAAAGCAATCAGCAATACAATGATTTTATTTTTATTCATAACAATCTCAAAAAAAATGCCCGATTCTGCATCGGGCATATCAACTATTTAGAAAGGATATTTATCACGAAAACGTGAGCCACCATTATACACGCTTCGTAAAATTTTAAGGGAATTTTACGCCAAAGGCCATCTGAAACTTTTCAGACGGCCCAGACACTCAACGGCGGTATTTCATTTCAGTCTTCATATCGTCCAAAATACGTTTGACGTTGTGTTCCAATACATCCTCCACCAAGCCCGGCGCCTGCTCGTTCAGCATTTGCTGCAACTGGTAAGTGAACAAGGCCATCTGTTTTTGCACGGCAATCCGAATCATGCCGTTGACCGCATCGGCCACATGGGGACGCAAACGCTTAATCAGACGCTCGGTCAACTCTTTTTCAGAAACGCAGAATACTTCCCGACGGCCGATCGCTTGCGGGTTCAATACATTGATATGGACATTGATGGCCGGTTCTTGTTTAAGGCCGTCTGAAACCGCCTCTTCAGTCGCTTCCGCATCATCATTTTCCGGTTTTTCAGTTTCTTCCACTTCAGGCGCATCAAAATCTACGGCACCTGATTTCGGATTCAGTCTGACAGTACGCGTTGATTCGATATGACGCTCTGAAGCTGCAGCCTGCAATGCCGATTGCGCACTCAACCAGTTATCCTGCAAAACCACCATCGCATCGGTTTCCACTGCTTCGCCCTCGTCTGCAAGGGCAGTATTGTGTTCCAACTGCCAGCGGTACAAATACTCTTCCAATACTTTTTCACGATTGTCAGCATCCAGTTTATATTCTTTTTTAGGTGCGGTTTTGGGCGCAGCTTCGACAGCTTCGTCCGATTTTTTGACCAATGGTGCATGAGTCGGCGCAGTATTAAATTGTCGTGCCTGACGCAATCTTTCCAGGCGTTTTTCCCAATTCAGGTCTTCTTCCTCGAGGGCTGTGGGGTCAAGACGGTTGTTTTCCATAATAATCTCGTTTTTTCATTTTTATTGTGAACCACATTCAAGCCTAAAATCACTTGAAATACGGCCGATGGTTGGACATATCCGGCAAGCCGGCGCAAGCATCACATTTTAATATTAATTCGCTATATAATCACTATTTTATTTAATACCCAAGGATACATCATGAGCAGCATCGAACAACGCCTCGAATATCTGGAAGAGGCAAACGACGCTTTGCGTATGCAAAACCACGTCCTCGCCACCGCACTCAAAGGCCTTATCCGCTCCCTGCCCTCCGACATGGCCAACGATGCCGTAGAATCCATCCAACTTGCCTTTGAAGACGCGTTGGCGGAATTGAGCTATGAAGACAGTCCGCACACCGACCTCTTCCATGACGTAACCTACGCATTTTTCCGAGAAAAAGACCACTAATTTCAGCTAGTTTGTTCACAAAATTATGCTAAACTAAGATTTTATCCGTTAACATTTTATTAAGAAAGCACATATCATGAACATGAAAAAATGGCTGGCCACTGCCCTCGCTTGTTCCGCCCTTGCCCTGACTGCCTGCGGCGGTCAAAGCAACAATGCCTCTGCTCCTGCCGATAAAGTGTACCGTGTCGGCTCTAACGCCGAGTTTGCCCCATTTGAATCTTTGGATTCTGCAGGCAAAGTGGAAGGTTTTGACGTTGACTTGATGAACGCCATGGCTAAAGCCGGCAACTTCAAAGTCGAATTCAAACACCAGCCATGGGAAAGCCTCTTCCCTTCTTTGAACAACGGCGACGTGGACATCGTTATGTCCGGCGTAACCATCACTGACGACCGCAAACAAAGCATGCTCTTCAGCGATCCATACTTTGAAATCACCCAAGTTGTCCTCGTTCCAAAAGGCAAAAAAGTGGCCTCTTCCGAAGACCTGAAAAACATGGCCAAAGTCGGCGTGGTAACCGGCTACACCGGCGACTTCTCCGTTTCCAAACTCTTGGGCAACGACAATCCGAAAATCGCCCGCTTTGAAAGCGTTCCCCTGATTATCAAAGAATTGGAAAACGGCGGTTTGGATTCCGTCGTCAGCGACAGCGCGGTTATTGCCAACTATGTGAAAAACAACCCGACCAAAGGCCTGGATTTCATCTCCCTGCCTGACTTCACCATCGAAAACTACGGTATCGCTGCACGCAAAGGCGACGAAGCAACCATTAAAATGTTGAACGATGCGCTGAAAAAAGTACGCGAAAGTGGCGAATACGACAAAATTTACGCCAAATACTTTGCTCAAGAAGGCGAAAAAGCCGAAGCAGCCAAATAATCCGGTATGACTTCTTAAACTAAAGGCCGTCTGAAAACTTTTCAGACGGCCTTTAATCTGTTTAACTCAATTAAACGCAAGCGTCCCCTATAATCCGCTCGTTTTATACTTCAAATGAAAGACACGCTATGATCAAACCCATCATCCTCAGCCTCGCTGCCGCAACCGCTTTGACCGCCTGCTCCACTTCTGAAAAACAAGAATCTCCTAAGGTCGGCGTGGCCAATCCAGCTTCCGAATTCTGCGTCAAACAAGGCGGCAAATCCGAAATCAAAAAAGACAAAGATGGTGGCGAATACGGCATGTGCCACTTGCCTGATGGTAAAGTCGTTGAAGAATGGGAATATTTCCGTCAACACAACAAATAATTGCCCAATCATATAAAAGGCCGTCTGAACCCAAGTTTCAGACGGCCTTTTATTTAAACAGCGATTATTTTACTTCCAATTTGGTCACGCCGCCCATATACGGTTGCAACGCAGCAGGAACATTAATGCTGCCGTCGGCATTTTGATGGTTTTCCAATACTGCCACCAAAGTACGGCCGACTGCCAAGCCTGAGCCGTTCAAAGTATGTACCAAACGGTTTTTACCGTTTTCATCTTTGAAACGCGCTTTCATGCGACGTGCTTGGAAATCTTCGCAGTTGGAGCAGCTGGAAATTTCACGGTAAGTATTTTGCGCAGGAACCCAAACTTCCAAGTCGTAGGTTTTGGTTGCGCCGAAGCCCATGTCGCCAGTACACAAAGTGATCACGCGGTATGGCAGTTCCAACGCTTTCAAAATATTTTCAGCATGACCGACCATTTCTTCCAGCGCTTCGTATGATTTTTCCGGATGAACGATTTGCACCATTTCCACTTTGTCGAATTGGTGTTGGCGAATTAGACCGCGCACGTCTTTACCGTATGCGCCCGCTTCGGAACGGAAACATGGGGAATGCGCAGTTAATTTCAACGGCAAATCGCTGCCGGCCACAATGCTGTCGGCAACAGTATTAGTCAGCGTCACTTCTGCGGTCGGAATCAGATATTGCGTTTTCTTGCTCTCATCACCGCCGCGGGTAACGTGAAACAAATCTTCTGCAAATTTAGGCAGTTGGCCTGTGCCTTGCAGGGTCAGGTCGTCCACAATGTAAGGCGTGTAATGTTCGGTATAGCCGTGTTTCAGCGTGTGCGTGTCCAGCATGAACTGAGCCAAAGCGCGATGCAGACGGGCAATTTGGCCTTTCATCACAGTAAAGCGCGCGCCTGACAGTTTCGCACCGCCTTCAAAATCCAAGCCCAAAGGCTCGCCCAAATCAACATGGTCTTTGATTTCAAAGTCAAATTCGCGCGGCGTGCCGACTTTGCGGACTTCAACGTTTTCAGTTTCATCTTTACCGGCAGGTACGCTTTCGTGCGGCAGGTTCGGGATGGTCAACAACCATGCGTCCAATTCTTTCTGAACGGCATCCAAATCAGCGGCAGCCTGCTCCAAGTCCACTTTGATTTGAGCAACCTGATCCATTGCAGCTTGAGCCTCTTCGTGTTTGCCTTGACCTTTCAACGCGCCGATTTGTTTGGAAATACTGTTGCGTGAAGCCTGCAACTCTTCTGTTTTCACTTGAACGGCTTTGCGTTGCTCTTCCAAAGCGTTGAAACGCGCGGTATCAAACTCGTAACCGCGGGCTGCCAAACGTTCGGCAACTGCGGCGGTATTGCTGCGGAGCAATTGGATGTCTAACATTGTTTTCTCTCGTTAAGATTCAGAATGGCATTATTGTAAACCAATTTAAAGATATTTTCACAGCGACAGGCCGTCTGAAAACAAAAAACGCCCCTGCAAAAAGCAGGAGCGTTTTTTAAGAATTTTGGCACGCCCACGGGGATTCGAACCCCGGTTGCCGCCGTGAAAGGGCAGTGTCCTAGGCCTCTAGACGATGGGCGCGTAACCGAAGCGCGAACTATACAGAAAGCCTTTTCTTCTGTCAACGCCTTTACTGCATTTTTAAAGATGCTGCCGATTTCCGTATGTTATTTTCCCTGTATAATGCCGGTTTTAATAAAAAGGAAAACTCGCCATGTGGTTTAAGCAAATCAGTTTTTATCCGCTCAACAAAGACAAGTTGCCCGAATTGGAAGTCCTTTCTGACAAATTGGCGCAATCCGAATTTGCCCATTGTCAGGGTTTGGACTGGTTTAGCGAAGGCTTTGCCACGCCTGTTTCCTTTTCGCCCGAGCTGGTTTTCCCTGCCGATTACACTTGGCGCGTTGCTCTGAAAAAAGAAGAAAAAGTCCTGCCTGCCGGCGTGATCCGCGATATTTTGGATGAAAAGGTTTTGGAAATCCAAAACAACGAAGCGCGCAATGTCGGCCGTAAGGAAAAACAAGAGCTGAAAGAACAGATTACTGACGACCTGCTGCCCCGTGCCTTTACGCGCAGCAGCCGCACACAGGCGATTTTCGACACGCGCCACGGGTATCTTTTGGTCAACAATGCCGCATCTGCCAAAGCGGAAAATATCCTGACCAAACTGCGCGAAGCCTTGGGCGGTTTGGAAGCAGCCCTGCCTAACACCAAGCAATCGCCCTCTTCCCTGATGACCAGCTGGCTGCTGCAAGGCCACTGCGAAGGTGGTTTCGAATTAGACAGCGACTGCGAACTCAAAGGCGTAGGCGATGTTGTTCCGGTCGTCAAAGTTTCCAAACAAGACCTGACCGCCGATGAAGTGGTACAACACGTCAAAAACGGCAAAACCGTTACCCAGCTGGGCTTGGTATGGCGCGAACAAATTGCGTTCATCCTCACCCAAGACTTTACCCTCAAACGCATCCAGTATCTGGACGTTTTGCAGGAAGAAGCCGAAAGTAACGGCGACGATGCCGCCAGCCTCGCCTTTGCCTCGCAAATCCTGATGACCGAAGCCATCAGCACCATGTTGGAAGAACTGGTTTCTTATTTGGGCGGCTGGCAAGAATAATTTTTCAGACGGCCTTTTGATTGGGAAATATCAAAGGCCGTCTGAAATATAAATAGAAGTATCAGAAAGGATGTCATGATGTTGGGCGCAGTCATTGGCGATATTGCCGGATCACGATTCGAGTTTGACAACTACCGTCATACCGATTTTGACATTTTCAGCCCCGACAGTGACTTTACCGACGACACGATTTGCACTGTTGCCATTGCCGATTGGGTTTTACAAGGTTGTAACGATAATTTGGCCTCTATTTTGCAAGTCTGGTGTAGGACATATCCCTGTCCGAAAGGCGCATATGGCGGCCGCTTCTCACAATGGATAGAATGGAAAGATCCAGAACCTTATAATAGCTGGGGCAACGGCTCGGCCATGCGTGTTTCTGCCGTTGGTTGGGCATTTGCCACATTGGAAGAAACCCTGCATTTTGCCGAACAATCTGCCATCATAACGCACAACCACCCGGAAGGCATTAAAGGTGCGCAAGCCGTAGCCGCCGCCATCTTTTGGGCGCGTACCGGCATGGGCAAAGCGCAAATCAAAGAAAACATTACACGACAATTCGGCTATGACTTGAGCCAAAGTTGCGACCAAATCCGCCCGCATTATCATTTCAACGAAAGCTGTCAGGAAACCGTACCTCAAGCGATTACCGCCTTTCTTGAAAGCGATGATTTTGAACACGCCATCCGACTGGCAGTTTCCCTGGGCGGCGACAGCGATACCTTGGCAGCCATTACCGGCAGTATTGCTGAAGCCTGCTACGGTATCCCTACGTCCATGCGTGAACACGCTTTAGCCATATTGCCACGCCGTATTGCTGAAACCCTGCTGACTTTTGAATCCCAATATCAGGCCGTCTGAAACTGCCTGCAAAAAGGAATGAATGATGAAATACCTCGCCCTACTCCCTATCGCCTTCATGCTGGGTACGCCTGCCATTGCCGAAACCATCAATCCTTATCAGGAAAAAGGTTGCGCTTATGATGGCGATGTCGGCAAAGACGGCAAACCGTCCGGTAAAGGTACATGGAAATGCCAAGACGGCCGCAGCTATGTCGGCTCATTTAAAAACGGCAAATTTGACGGCAAAGGCGCATATACCGTTTCCGGCAACGGCGAAACCTTTATCGAACCTTTCTCCTCCAACAGCGCCAAATTACGCAATATGACGCTGGAAGGCATGTTCAAAAAAGGTAAGGCGCACGGAAACTTTACCGCTTCTCAAAACGGCACACCCGTCTTCATCATGAAATGCGAAGACGGTATGATTAAAGAAGTCAAACTGCCTAAGAAATCTGCTTCCAAAACCAAATAAACAGCCTTTCAGACGGCCTTATCCATATTTAAGGCCGTCTGAAACATCAATTGACAAGCCTGCTTAAAGGCTGTTGTGTTGATTTCAAAAAATTTCCAAACAACCCTTACCCCAGGACAACCACCATGAGCATTAAATCCGACAAATGGATACGCCGCATGGCCGAAGAACACGGCATGATTGAGCCGTTCGAGCCCAACCAAATCAAAGAGGCCAACGGCCAACGCATCATTTCCTACGGCACATCCAGCTACGGCTACGACATCCGTTGTGCCAATGAATTTAAAATCTTCACCAATATCAACAGCACCATCGTCGACCCGAAAAACTTCGACCCGAAAAACTTCGTTACAGTCGAAGACGACTGCTGCATCATTCCGCCCAACTCCTTTGCACTGGCGCGCACAGTCGAATATTTCCGCATCCCGCGCAACGTCCTGACCGTCTGCTTAGGCAAATCCACCTACGCTCGCTGCGGCATCATCGTCAACGTTACCCCGTTCGAGCCTGAGTGGGAAGGCTACGTTACGCTTGAGTTTTCCAACACCACCCCCCTGCCTGCCAAAATCTATGCCGGGGAAGGCGTGGCTCAAGTCTTGTTCTTTGAAAGCGATGAAGTCTGCGAAACTTCATACAAAGACCGCAACGGCAAATACATGGGGCAAACCGGTGTCACCCTGCCTAAGACTTAATATACAAAATAAAAAAAGGCCGTCTGAAGTTTCAGACGGCCTTTTATCATTTCATTTAGAAACGGCGTTTCAGCTTGCAAGCCTGCAAGATATAAACGGCGAGTTCTTCCACAGATTTATCCGTTGTATTGGTAAACGGCACTCCGTGGCGTTTGAACATATTTTGCGCATCGGCAATCTCGCTGCGGCAAGTATCGATTTTGGCATAGGTCGAATTAGGACGGCGTTCCTGACGGATAGCCTGCAGACGCTCAGGCTGAATGGTTAAGCCGAACAGCTTGTCTTTATAAGGTTTGACCATACGCGGCAAATCGGTCGATTCCAAATCATCAGGAATCAATGGATAGTTTGCGGCGCGGATACCGTATTGCAGAGCCAGATAGAGACAAGTCGGCGTTTTGCCCGAACGGGACACGCCCATCAAAATCACATCCGCTTCCTGCAGGTTTTTATCGCTGACACCGTCATCATGGTTGAGCGAGAAATTCACTGCTTCCATACGCGCATCGTAACGCTTGGTATTGCCGATACTATGATGGCCTCGTTCGGCAATCGTTGCTTCAACATTCAATTCTTTTTCCAGCAAACCCAAGAACGTTTCAAAGAAATCAATATGGAATGCATTGGATTTTTTGATGATTTCACGGATTTCATCATTTACCACGCTGACAAAAGCAATCGGACGATCGCCAAACTGTTCGGCTGTCTTATTGACTTCATCCACTACGGCCAACGCTTTTTCAGGCGTATCGATAAATGGATGAACATGCCGCTTGAACTCGACATTGCCGAATTGGTTCAACAGGGCTTCACCGATATTTTCGGCGGTCAGACCGGTGCGGTCGGAAATATAGAAGACTTGGCGTGGAGCAGTCATAATGAATCCTTCAGAGGGTAACGTTTCAGACGGCAATCATAGCAGTTACAGCCTTTGCAATAAAGCGATCCCCGGTAGATTACACAGGATTACAACAAATTTAAACAAATTTTAAATTGGAATAAAATTTTATTTTCCCGAATTTATTGGAATTTTGTTCTAAATTTACAAAGTAAATTTCGATTCTTAAATTTATTAACTTATTTTGTTTCCCATATTTAACAAGAAGATAACACGTAAAAACATAAATCTGATATTCATATTTCAGAAGGCTACACGCCTGAAAAGCACAATATCACAGACGAATTTGTGATTTTTAAAAAGATAAAACACATGACAGCCATCAAACGAATGGCTACAATAAGCAGGCGGATTTGTTTCTTTTTTAACATTTTTGGATTGGATTGGACACACAAATGGCCGAAAACTACGTTATTTGGTTTGAAAACCTGCGTATGACTGACGTTGAACGAGTGGGCGGTAAAAATGCCTCTTTGGGCGAAATGATCAGCCAACTGACTGAAAAAGGCGTGCGCGTTCCCGGCGGTTTTGCAACCACAGCCGAAGCTTATCGTGCTTTCCTGGCTCACAATGGTCTGAGCGAGCGTATTTCCGAAGCCCTGAAACAACTGGATGTTGAAGACGTTGCCGAGTTGACGCGCGTGGGTAAAGAAATCCGTCAATGGATTTTGGATACTCCGTTCCCTGAGCAGCTGGATGCTGAAATCGAAACAGCTTGGAACAAAATGGTTGCCGATGCCGGCGGTGCGGACATTTCCGTTGCCGTACGTTCTTCCGCAACAGCAGAAGACCTGCCGGATGCTTCTTTTGCCGGTCAACAAGAAACCTTCCTGAATATCAATGGCTTGGAAAACGTTAAAGAAGCCATGCACCATGTATTCGCTTCCCTGTACAACGACCGTGCCATTTCTTACCGTGTCCACAAAGGCTTCGAACACGACATCGTTGCCCTTTCAGCCGGCGTACAACGCATGGTGCGCTCTGACAGCGGCTCCTCCGGCGTGATGTTCACCATCGATACCGAGTCCGGTTACGACCAAGTCGTTTTCGTTACCTCTTCTTACGGTTTGGGTGAAAACGTCGTACAAGGCGCGGTAAACCCTGACGAATTCTATGTATTCAAACCTACTTTGAAAGCAGGCAAACCGGCTATCCTGCGCAAAACCATGGGTTCGAAACAAATCAAAATGATCTTTACCGACAAAGCCGAAGCCGGTAAATCTGTGACCAACGTTGATGTACCTGAAGAAGACCGTCAACGCTTCTCCATTACCGACGCCGAAGTAACCGAGTTGGCCCATTACGCGCTGACCATCGAAAAACACTACGGCCGCCCAATGGACATCGAATGGGGCCGCGACGGTTTGGACGGCAAACTCTACATCCTGCAAGCCCGTCCTGAGACCGTGAAATCCCAAGAAGACAGCAGCCGCAACCTGCGCCGCTTCTCCATCAACGGCGAAAAAGTTGTCTTGTGCGAAGGCCGTGCCATCGGTCAAAAAGTCGGCCAAGGCAAAGTACGCCTGGTGAAAGATGCTTCCGAGATGGATTCCGTTGAAGCAGGCGACGTACTCGTTACCGACATGACCGACCCGGATTGGGAACCGGTGATGAAACGTGCTTCCGCCATCGTGACCAACCGCGGCGGCCGTACCTGCCACGCAGCGATTATCGCGCGCGAATTGGGTATTCCGGCCGTAGTCGGCTGCGGCGATGCAACCGATCTGCTTTCAGACGGCCAAGAAGTTACCGTATCTTGTGCAGAAGGCGATACCGGCTTCATCTACTCCGGCCTGCTGGACGTACAAATTACCGATGTTGCTTTGGACAACATGCCTAAAGCGCCTGTAAAAGTGATGATGAACGTTGGTAACCCTGAATTGGCATTCAGCTTCGCCAACCTGCCTAGCGAAGGTATCGGCTTGGCACGTATGGAATTCATCATCAACCGTCAAATCGGTATCCATCCTAAAGCCTTGTTGGAATTCGATAAACAAGACGATGAATTGCAAGCGGAAATTACCCGCCGCATCGCCGGCTACGCTTCTCCTGTTGACTTCTATGTCGATAAAATCGCAGAAGGTGTGGCAACTTTGGCTGCTTCGGTTTATCCACGCAAAACCATCGTCCGTATGTCTGACTTCAAATCCAACGAGTACGCTAACTTGGTGGGTGGCAGCATCTACGAACCGCACGAAGAAAACCCAATGTTGGGCTTCCGTGGTGCAGCGCGTTATGTAGCCGATAACTTCAAAGACTGCTTCGCACTCGAGTGTAAAGCCTTGAAACGCGTTCGCGATGAAATGGGTTTGACCAACGTCGAAATCATGATTCCATTCGTTCGTACCTTGGGTGAAGCAGAAGCTGTTGTTAAAGCCCTGAAAGAAAACGGTTTGGAACGCGGCAAAAACGGCCTGCGCCTGATCATGATGTGCGAATTGCCAAGCAACGCAGTATTGGCAGAACAATTCCTGCAATACTTCGACGGCTTCTCCATCGGCTCTAACGACATGACCCAGCTGACCCTCGGCCTCGACCGTGACAGCGGTTTGGTATCCGACTCCTTCGACGAGCGTAATCCTGCCGTTAAAGTGATGTTGCACTTGGCAATCTCTGCTTGCCGCAAACAAAACAAATACGTCGGTATTTGCGGTCAAGGCCCATCAGACCATCCGGACTTTGCCAAATGGCTGGTTGAAGAAGGTATCGAAAGCGTATCGCTCAACCCTGATACCGTCATTGAAACCTGGCTGTATCTGGCTAACGAATTGAACAAATAAGTTCGATGAGACAAAAATCCCCTGCCTGTTTATCCCGGCAGGGGATTTTTATTGTCTTATTCAATGCCGTCTGAAAAAACTTTCACTTTCTTTTACCTTATCGAAAAAATCCTTTATCATCAGAATGATAAAAAAATATGCCGCCATATCCACAAATTTTCAATGTTAATATACTGCCTTTCTGTATTTTACCCCATGCCTTTTGAGTGAACCTTTTCTCACTCTTCCTATCTATCATATACAGCATAACGATACATTTGAAATATCCCATGAATACAAACTTTTTTTCCACCTTTCAGACGGCCTTAAAACGTCTGGCACTCATCAGCACCATTGCCGTCTTAGCAGCCTGCGCCGGTAACAATACCTCTTCCAACCGCGCCGTACCTGACGGCTACTACAAAGTCCGCCCTGGCGATACCCTGACCCAAATCGCCAAACGCTACGGACAAAATGTCAACACACTGGTTGCATGGAATAACCTTCCCAACGCCTCACAAATCGAGGTCGGCCAAGTATTACGCGTTCGCCGTCATGTTGCCTCACGCAGCACTGCAACACAGCAACGTCAAACCACTGCCGTTACCCCGATCAACCGATTGAACCTGCAATGGCCGACCGATAACGCTTCATCCTCCATTATCCAACGCTACAACGGCACAACCAGCAAAGGCATAGATATTGCAGGCACACAAGGCCAACAAATCCGCTCCGCCGCAGCCGGTACCGTCATCTACGTTGGCGAAGAAGTCCGCGGCTACGGCAAGCTAATTTTGATCAGCCACAATGACTACACCATTACCGCCTACGCCCACAACGACACGCTTTTGGTACAAAAAGATCAAAAAGTCCAAGCAGGCCAAGTTATCGCCACCATGGGCAACAGCGATTCAGACAGCGTCAAACTGCATTTTGAAGTACGTCTAAACGGCAAAGCAGTCGATCCTCTGCCTTATTTGACCAGAATAAATTAATACCTCAATCAAAAGGCCGTCTGAAATAATTTTATTTCAGACGGCCTTTTGATTTGTCTTACCATAACACCCATTTCAAAAAAGCATTGACCAAATTAACTTATGTTGATTGAGTGAAAACGCCGTTATACAATGACAACTCTTTTTAACATTCTATTTTAGGTACCCTACTATGTCTCCTAACCGCATCCTTGCAACCGCATTCTTGTTTGCTTCTACATTTGCCAGCGCAGATGTTCATATTGATGAAAGCATTCCTTACCGCGACAAAGAAGAAATCGATACCCGTATCGTTTCTGAATGTTTAGAAGTGGGCAGCATTATGTCCAAATCTTTGCAAGAAACTGCAGCCAAAAGTGATGTAACTGTTGTCCGTGACGGTAAAAAACAAGGCACATACGCAGATATCGCCATTACTTCCGCCATGAGCACAGGCAATGCCTTTATCGGTCACGCCAAAGGTATGGCGGTTTCAGCCGCTTTGTATGTTGACGGCAAACAAGTTAATAAAAAAACCTTCACCCGCAACTCTTCCGGCGGTATGTTTGGCGCTTATAAAAGCTCTTGTGCGGTCTTGAACCGTACTTCTAAAGTCTTGGGTTCAGATATTGCTCAATGGATTGTTAACGAACAAAAAAACGCTCAAGACAAATAAAACCCCAATTTGATAAAGGCCGTCTGAAAAACCGTATTTCAGACGGCCTTTATATTTTCTATTTCTCTAGAAACAAAGAAATAAATTATCCATTAATCATTGTCAGAAATAGAGAATTTTATTTCTAACGCCCTTGATTTTAGAATACCTACCCTCAATTATTAACACCATAAGAATTTTGTATATTAGCAGTCAAAGGAATAACATGGCAGAAAAAAACTATTATGAAATACTGGGCGTTGCCAAAGATGCGGATGAGGCCGAAATCAAAAAAGCCTACCGAAAACTGGTGCGCAAATACCACCCCGATGTCAGCAAAGAACCTGACGCAGCCGAACGTACGGTAGAAATCAACCATGCCTACGAAACGCTTTCCGACAAAGAAAAGCGGGCCGAATACGATGAAATGTTGGCTAATCCTTACGGACGCAGCACCAGAGGCAATCCGTTTGGTCAAGGAAGCAATCCTTTTGGCAATGGATTCAATGGTGGTGGCTTCCGCTATGAACGTCATGAAGGCGAGCCGTTCGGAGCGGGAGACTTCAATTTTGAAGATCTGTTTTCATCATTCCGCCAATCCCACACTCGTTCCGAGCAACCCTACGGCCCAATAAAAGGCGAGGATCAACATGCTGAATTGAGTATTGATATTTACGCAGCGTATGTTGGCGCAGAACGTAGCATGACTTTGAATGTGCCGACTCTAGACGAACACGGACGTGCGGTTTATCAAAATAAAACCCTCAACGTCAAAATTCCCAAAGGTATTGCAGAAGGCCAACAAATCCGTTTGGCCGGTCAAGGTTTGCCGGGATACAACGGCGGGGGAAATGGTGACTTGTACTTAAAAATCAAGTTCCACGACCAACCTGATTTATATGTCAAAAACAGGAAAGACGTATATCAAACAATAGATGTCAAACCTTGGGAAGCCGTATTGGGCGGCAAAATCATCGTCCCTACCGCTTCAGGCCGCTTACAGGTCAATCTGCCTGCCAACAGCCAAAGCGGTAAAAGCATCCGCCTTAAAGGCAAAGGTATTCCTGCAAAAGAAGCCGGAGACCTTTATCTTAATATCCGCATTAATGTTCCGCCAGTAGAGAGCGAAGCCGACCGTGCCGCATGGGAAAAATTGGCCGAACACTTTGCCGCGAAACAAGCATAAGAGAAAGGATAAATTATGATTCAGTCCTCCGATGTTACCCTTACTTTTGAAGAAATCGTTGCCGCCAGCCGCTGCCGTCGCGATTGGCTGTTGGAACTTATAGCAGAAGACATCATCAGCATAGATGGTGTGCCAGAAAAAAGCACCTTCAGTGGTTTTCATCTTGCCCGCATCCGTCGCGCACAACGCTTAAGCCGTGATTTTGAAGCCGGCATTCCCGCATTGGGACTGATTATGCGGCTGTTAGACGAGGTGGAAGAACTCAGAAAAATACAGCGTCCGCTGGTACTACTCGAAGAAGAGTAAATATCGACAAGTTGTTCGATTAAATATTGATGACAAGAAAAAGTTTTTGATGTTTATTGATATTCTATAATAAAAGGCCGTCTGAAAGTATTTTCAGACGGCCTTTTATTATGGACAAACTCAAAACCTATCGGTATTTTCAACAGGTTCGTACACAGATTATTGACTACGTTTGATGATCAGCTTGTCTTGGGTAATTTCGGCATTGAGCGCAGTTGCTATTTCCTTAACTGTACTCTCCAAATCACTTTCTTTGATAGTGGCGTCGTATTGAGAAGCCAGTTTTAGCACTTCACTGATGAAGGTTTTATCGACTTCCGCATTGACGTTGTACTTCAGCTTATTGATGATATCTTGTCCTAACTGTTCGTCATTCTTATATTCGATAGGCGGAAGTGTGGCGTCTACATCAGCTTTGACGGCACTGTTGTTCAAGTAAATTTGATTGCCTTTTGAGTCGAATTTGATACCGCTTTTGAAAACGGTTTTTGCGACTTCCATCAGTTCTTTTTGTGTTTCGGGGCTGTTCATATCAACACATTCTTGACCTTGTCGCTTGAAGAAGCTGTTGAGACGGTCGATACTTTCACCATTGACATCATGGAGATTGACGTTGTAATTGATGCGGTCGAAGTTAATGTCGTTTATACGGAGATTTTCGATGGCACTCTTCCCTCCCATGGAGTATTTATTGTCTTTGGCAGTCTGTTTGCCCTCTGCTTTGATTTTGTCAGCTGAGAAATCAAAATTTGAGTTGTTCATTTTAAATGTGACAGAGTCTAGACTGAAGATAGAAGTGCCATTGCGCATGGCAGTGGTTTCACCTTTTTCCATATCAGTCTGATATTTAACGTTTTTTAAATTAAATTTAAATCCTGGGTTGTCAGGTTTATCAGAGGCCGAGATAGTGATGTTAGGCCATTCGAAATTGAAATTATCGAGATGGTATTGATGGTCCGATTTGTGTCCCTTGACAGCTAAAGTTGCCGTTTCCCATTTGGTTTCAATAGAGTCGATAGTTCGTGAACCTGCAGGGACGGTCAGTTTACTGGCTAATTCACCGCCCCAAGAAAGCTCGGTATTGCCGTCCAACTGAAATATTTCTTTATTATCCATTCCAATCACATAGAGTTTGGTTTGGATAGTGTAGCCGCTCAAAACACGGGTAATGGTGTCTTCACCGCGCAACGAGAATTTTTCGCTCTGATTGCACAGATCGGGAATGATATCGCCTTTCCATGAAACTTTGCCAGAAGTGAGTCCCATGTCAAATTTATCCAAAGTAATTTTCACGCGCTTATCCGCGTCGGGATTATTTTGGAGATAGTATTCTTGTTTCAATTTATTGTCGGCATAAATGCTCCCACCGACAGTTGCTCCTCCCAATGCGGCAATGCCGACTACTGTCGCGATGATGCTTTTTTTCATGTTTTATCCTCAAGCAGATGGTAAAAATATAATGGATAGATTGAAATAGTGCTGATTCGAATCAGCTTGCGTGACAAAGCTCAGTATAAAAAGTGTCTTTCCGTAAAACTTAAATTACGGCTACGGCGTATGCCGAGTCGAGATTTAACGAAAACTGAAGTAACTGACTATATTTGCTTATGCCGATTTTTAAAATGCCAACATTATAATACAAAAAGGTCGGCGGATTCGCATTTGAAGTGCAACTTTCCCTAACAGAAAAAGGCCAGTATGCGGTAGCATACGGCCTTTCCTGCAAGAAAGATTGCCATGAGCTACACACAACTGACC
>ERZ772966.149-NODE-149-length-28624-cov-13.673772_pt1 | contig 28624 bp, 20 predicted proteins | sample MGYA00580680_ERZ772966 | MGnify/ENA primary metagenome ERZ772966 (study PRJEB29015, sample SAMEA2738055) | human oral metagenome | biome: human oral; feature: human-associated habitat; material: saliva | place: China | collected 2225 ...
TTGCGGATTACCCTGTGTTCCGCGTGTTTCCGGGGCAGAACGGGGTGTTTTGCTTTGTTTTTGGGGCGTGCGAGCAAAATTTATTTTCATGGTGCCGGTCACATTTTCAGGGTTTGGGGGTGGTTATTGGTCCCGCGAGGGTAGCGGCGGGCGCACGATGTCCGCTGAGCATCTACGAAATCCACCGAGCGTCATCCACTGAGCGCCCACAAAATTTTTCATGAGAGAACGACAAGAGAACGAAAAGGAGGGGCGGAGAACCAGGTTCCCCACCCCTCCCCTATGAAAACCGCGTCCGCTAAAACGCTTAGCTCATGGTTTTAGAGTTCTTCGAAGAAGAGTCGCTCGTAGACCTTGCGGGCGTTGCGGGTTTGGCGCAGGTAGTCCTCTTCGATGGCGCGTGCGCTGCCGGCGGGGTATCCGCACCACCGGGCAATCGCCTCCAAATCGTCACGACCTGAGGGCAAAGTATCCGACTGGCGTACGCCGCGTAGCACGTTGCCGCCGCGAATCTTCGTGGCGAGCAGCCAGGCGCCGCTGAGGATTTCAGCGTCTGTAGCCTCGACCAGTCCCGCCTCAACCGCCGCGTCCAGCGCTTTTAGGGTGGAGGTGGTGCGCAGCCCTGGCACGGTGTGCGCGTGGCGCAGCTGCACGAGCTGGACCAACCATTCCACATCGGAGAGTCCGCCGCGGCCGAGCTTGAGCTGGCGGGTGCGGTCGGCACCGTGCGGCATGCGTTCGTTCTCGACGCGCGCCTTCATGCGGCGAATCTGCTGCACCTGTTCGGGCGTGAAAGTTGCCGGGTAGCGGTACGGGTTGATGAGCTCCACGAAAGCCTCGCCGAGCGCCTCGTCGCCGGCGATGGGGCGGGCGCGGGTGAGCGCCTGGAATTCCCAGGTTTCCGCCCAGCGTTCGTAGTAGGAGCGGTAGGAGTCCAGCGAGCGCACGATAGCGCCCTGCTTGCCTTCGGGGCGCAGGTCGGCGTCCACTTCGAGGGGTCGTTCGGCGCGAATGGCGGGCTTGACGGGCTGTTTGAGGAGCGCCAGGGTGCGGTTGACGATGCGTGCCGCCTGTTCCTGTGCGGCGTCTTCGTCGGCCCGGTCGAGGGGTTCGTGGACGAACATAACATCCGCGTCGGAGCCGAAGCCGTTCTCGGCACCGCCGAGGCGGCCCATGCCGATGACGGCGATGCGGGTGAGCAGCTCCTCCCTCGCGGTCTCCTCAGCTTCGACGGGCTCGGCCGCTTCGGCCGCTTCGGCTGCTTCGGCTGCTTCGGCAGGCTCGGCCGCTTTGGCTGACTCAGTGCTTTCCGGTGCCGCCTGGAGTTCACGCAGGGCAATCTGCAGCGCCGCGCCGATCGTGCACTCGTCAATGGCGGCAAGACCGGCGCAGGTGTCCTCAATGTCGACGATGCCCAGGGTCCAGCCCATGGCGGTGCGCAGGGTTTCGCGGCGGCGCAGGTAGCGCACGGCGCGCATCGCCTCGGCGGCGTCCTCGTGGCGTGCCAGCAGGGAGGAAATCTCGGAGGCGAGCGCCTCCTCCCCCAGCGGTTTGAGGTCGGCAACCTTGTCCAGCCAAGCGATGGAGGCGGAGGCGTCCTCGAGCAGGTCGGTCATGAGGCGCGAACTCGAGAGCAGCTGGCTGAGGCGTTCGGCGGCTGCGGGTGAGTCGCGGAGCATGCGCAGGTACCAGCTGGTGCTACCGAGCGATTCGGAGACGATGCGGAATCCGAGCAGGCCAGCGTCCGCGTCCACGCCGCGGGCGAACCAGCCCAGGAGCACGGGCATGAGGTGCCGCTGAATGTCTGCACTGCGGGAAAGTCCCGTGGTGAGCGCCTTGATGTGGCGCATGGCGCCGCGCGGGTCGCGGTAGCCGAGTGCCGCAAGACGGTCCTGTGCCGCCTGTTCGCTGAGCACCACTTCGTCGCGGCTGAGCGTGGAGACGGCGGCTAGCAGCGGGCGGAAGAAGATTCGCTCGTGCAGTGAACGGACGTTCCGTTTAATTTTCTGCCATGCCTTAAGCATCTGCTCGGCGGAGAGCGTGCCGTTGCGTTCCGGGGACAGGATCGAGCGGGCGAGGGCGCGCTGTTCGGCGTCCTTCTCGGGCATCAGGTGGGTGCGGCGCAGCTGCTGCAACTGGATGCGGTGCTCGAGCACGCGTAGCTTCTTGTAGTCGCGGCTGAATGCTTCGGCGTCGGTGCGGCTAATGTAGCTGACGGCGGTCAGCGCCGCCAGGGAATCCACGGTGGATTTGGTGCGCACGGCGGGGTCGGTTCGACCGTGCACGAGCTGCAGCAGCTGCACGGTGAACTCAATATCGCGCAGACCGCCCGGACCCAGCTTAATCTGGCGATCCACCTGGTGCGGGGGAATATTGTCGGTCACGCGGGCGCGCATCGCTTGCACGGATTCCACGAAGGATTCACGGGCGGCGGACTCCCACACGAAGGGGTCGATTGCGCGGGCGTAGCGAGCGCCCAGCTGCGCCGAACCGGCGATGGGGCGCGCCTTGAGCAGCGCCTGGAACTCCCAGTTTTCGGCCCAGCGCTTGTAGTACTGAACGTAGGATTCGACGGTGCGAACGAGCAGGCCGTCCTTACCCTCGGGGCGCAGGTTCGCGTCGACTTCCCAGAGGGCGGGTTCGGGGGCGGGACCCATGATGGCGCGGGTGAGGGCGTGCACGAGCTCCGTGCCGATGGTGGAACATTCGTTCTCGGTGAGCTTGAGCGGGGTACTCTCCCCCTCGGCCCCGGCGTTGGGCGTGGCGGCGGGTTCCACGGGCGCAACCACGTACACCACGTCAACGTCGGAGATGTAGTTCAGCTCGCGGGCACCGCACTTACCCATGCCGATAATCGCCAGGTCCAGGGCATCTACGGCTTCGCCTCGGCGAGGAGCCGCCAGGCCGGGGCCCAGGCCCTCCGCCACTTCGGTGCGTGCAATGGCGAGCGCACCCTCCAGCGCGGCGGCGGCCAAATCAGCGAGGTGACGACCGATGGTGGGCATCATTTCGACCGGGTCTTCACAGCACACGTCGAGCAGGGCGATGCGAGCCAGGGCGGCGCGGTAGGCAACGCGCAGGGTCACGTAGCCGTCCTTGCCGGTCTGCTCGACGGCAGCGCGCGGACGCTCCGCACGGGGGTCGGCGCCGAGGGCGGTGAGGATATCGCGACGGTAGGGGGTGTCCAGCGGTGCGATGGGGGTCAGGAATTCCCCGTCGGTTTCCGGCAGAATCGACGCCGGGTGCTGGGAACGAATCAGCACGCTCTCAGCCGGGTACACCTGCGTGTCGAAGAGCGGGTCGATGAGCTCGGGGCGGCGGTAGAGAAAATCGCCAATCGCTTGGGAGGCACCAAGCAGTCGGTACATGCCGAATTCTTCTTTGCCGCGGTTGGCGCGCTCGGCGACCGCCGGGTGCTTCTCGATGAGGCGCACGAGGGCGGGCAGGGCAATATCCGGTGAGGGGGCGAGGTGCAGCCCGGCAAAGAGCGCATCCTGCGAGACGTGCTTCAGTTCGGGTGCGTTGAGCCAGCGTTCGGCCTTGGACGGGTCGTGGAAGCCGGTGGCAATCATGCGGGTGTGCAGGCGCAGCTGGGCTTTGCGTTCGGCTTCGGCACGTTGTTCGTCGTCGAGCGCGTCGGGGGCGATGTCGGTGAGCGGTTTGGGCTCTTTGGCGGGGTCGATAATGCGAATGAGCCCGGTGGCCGGGTAGTGGGAGCTGTCAGTCATAGCGTGAGAACTGTGGGTAGAGATCGGTGGGTAGAGAGTAGATCCGGGGTGGAGAGTATAAATTTCGGCGGGGTAAAACTCGGTGAACGGTGCAGCCGATAGGTGCAATTGATAGACCTGTGGGCGGTACCCGCTGGCGTGTTACCGGTAGCGGGTACCGCCCTGAGGCTGTCAGCGTTCACTCATCGTCCGAGGAGGTGAAAGGATCCAGCCGTTAGAGGATTCCGAGGTTGTGCTTGAGCTCGTAGGGGGTCACCTGAGCCTGGTACTGGTCCCAGTCGGCGCGCTTATTGCGCAGGAACTGCTCGAAGACCTGCTCGCCCAGAACCTCCGCCATGAACTCGGATTCTTCGGTGATGTTAATGGCTTCACGCAGGGATGCGGGCAGCGGGTTGTAGCCCATGGCGCGGCGTTCGGCGTTGGTCATGGCGGCGAGGTCCTCGGTCACGGCGGGCATGAGTGGGTACTCGTTTTCGATGCCCTTCAGGCCTGCGGCGAGAATCACCGCGTAGGCGAGGTACGGGTTCGACGCCGAGTCCAAGCCGCGGTACTCGATGCGTGCGGACTGCATCTTATTCGGCTTGTACAGGGGCACGCGCACGAGGGCGGAGCGGTTGTTGTGGCCCCAGGAGACGTAGGAGGGTGCCTCGCCGCCGCCCCAGAGGCGCTTGTAAGAGTTGATGAACTGGTTAGTGACCGCGGTGAATTCGGGGGCATGCTTGAGCACACCGGCGATGAAGTGGCGTGCGGTCTTGGACAGCTGGTATTCGGCACCGGCTTCGAAGAATGCGTTGGTGTCACCTTCGAAGAGGGAGAAGTGGGTGTGCATGCCGCTGCCAGCGTACTTGGTGAAGGGCTTGGGCATGAAGGTTGCGTACATGCCCAGCGAGTAGGCGACTTCCTTGATGACGGTGCGGAAGGTCATGACGTTGTCGGCGGTCTGCAGGGCGTCGGCGTGGCGCAGGTCGATTTCGTTCTGGCCGGGGCCGGTTTCGTGGTGGCTGAATTCGACGGAGATGCCGACTTCTTCGAGCATGGTCACTGCCTTGCGGCGGAAGTCCTGCACGATGCCGCCGGGGGTGTGGTCGAAGTAGGATTCGTAGTCCACGGGCACAGGGAATCCGTCAGCGCCGAGCTTGGAGGATTCGAGCAGGTAGAACTCAATTTCGGGCGAGGTGTAGCAGGTGAAGCCCATCTCCGCAGCCTTGTTGAGCACGCGCTTGAGCACACCGCGGGTGTCGGAGGCGCTGATCTCGCCGTCGGGGGTGAGCACGTCACAGAACATGCGGGAGGTGTAGTCTTCCTCGCCGCGCCAGGGCAGAATCTGGAAGGTGGAGGGGTCCGGCTGCAGCAGCATGTCGGATTCGTAGATGCGGGAGAAACCCTCAATCGAGGAGCCGTCAAAGCCCAAGCCCTCATCGAAGGCGCTTTCTACTTCAGCCGGTGCGAGCGCAACGGATTTGAGGGTGCCGACCACGTCGGTGAACCAGAGGCGGATGAAGCGGATGTCGCGCTCTTCGATGGTGCGCAGTACGAATTCCTGTTGGCGGTCCATGAGTTGCCCTCTCGGTGCGGGCGCGCATCCGCGTGGTACCCGTCTGTGGGTGGCGGAGGCGCGCTAAATTTGCTGCCGAGGCGCGGAAGACCCTGTTGCGAAAGGCCCTGCTGCGGAAGACCCTGCATGTCCCATGGGTTCTAGAAGATTCCAGAGGATTCCAGGGGATTCCAGGGGGGGTTGCGGCGGGCGGCGTGCCAGCGGTGCTGGCGCCTCCTTACCCCGGCGTGTGTCTTGTTGTTATCTAGCCTATCGGGTTCTGCTGTGTGGCGGATGGGTGGGAGGTTTCGTTTGTGTAAATTCTCGCTTGTGCGCTCTCGCTTGCGTGTTCTCGCTTGTGTGCCGCGGTAGCTCAGATTCTGGGCGGCTCCGGGGGGGGGGAGGGAGGGTGACCGCTCCCCCGCTTTCGCTACGGTCGGGTGGTTACTCCCTACCTGCGCATCCCTATCTGTGTCTGTCTATCTGTGCCTATCTATTTGTGCTCAGATAGTCCGGCATATGACGGTTCGCGGGGCGTGTTCGGGGTCGCCTTGCGATAATGGGGGTATGCTACATTCCATTCTTCCCTCGACTGTGCAGTTTCCGTCGGAGCAGTTTCCATTGGCGCAGCTTCCGCTGGCGACCAGCATCGTTGCCGCTGATCCTACCGGTTTAGAGTGGCTACTACTTATTGCGGCGCCGGTTGTTTTCTGCATTGTCTACCTGGCGTGCATTATGGCGATTGCGGCGTTTGGTCCGCTGGTCATGAGGAACAACAAGTCGGGCGGCGCGACCTACCTGCTGGACCGCCCCTCCCGCGTGGCGTTTAGGACTCGCACCGTGGCGCTTTTTGCTGTGGTGGGTGCGTTTGTGGAGCTTCTTTGGCTCGGTTATACGGGTCGTGTGGGGTCGCTTGCGGTCATTCCGATTCTGCTCTTCACGTGGTCGTGGAAGTTCGCGTTCTTCTTCCTGCCGCTGCAGCTGATTCGTGCCTGGTATGTGCACGCAACCCGCGGCAAGTATGACGCCCTGTCGGCTGAGGGCGCTCAGCGCCGTGAGAAGCTGAACCGTAAGAGCGCCTACGAGGTGTCGAAGATGATGCAGCGTGAGCCGCAGCAGTTCGCGATGAGCAAGGAGCTGCATACGCTGGCGCGCGGTCAGAAGATTGCGGGTGTGCGTCCGTTCCAGAACCTTGACGAGGCGGGCAAGAAGCGCCGCACGAACTATACGGTGGAGCTGGCTGTGGCGCTCATGCAGGCGCGTGCCATGAACCCCGGCAAGCTTCCGTCGGAGGCGTTCGGTGAGGGCATCCTGGGTATGGGCGCTGGCATGACGTCTGATCGGGCGGTGGAGCAGACCTGGTTGACTCTGTGCACGGAGCGTGTCAACGCGCCGGATGCGCCGAATTACCCGGATTCGCTGTACCCGGTGGCGGCTCGTTTTTCGCTGTTTACCACGATGTCGCTGTTGCAGCCGGTGATGGGTCGCCCCTATTCGCCGTTTACCGCACCGGATGCGCGCCGTTTCGTGCCGCGTGATTTCTCGGCAGATACCGTGCTGTTGAAGACTGAGGAGCTGGGGAAGAAGGCTCTGGCGCAGAGCGCGATTTTCCGTCAGCTTCATGAGCGTCTTCTGCCGTTGCATCAGCAGCAGCCTCAGCTGGTGGATCGCCGTGCTTTGGCCTATTGCGGTGCCCTGCAGGCGACTGTGGCGAAGGCTGAGGCGCAGAGCCAGCGGTTGACGCACCAGATTCTGGCGACGGCGGCTTCTGAGCGTGGCATCCTGTCTTTTGGCGTGTTCTCGCAGATCTCTGAGGATTATCAGTGCGTTCAGCGTCTGCTGAATCTGATGGTGAAGGCGACCGCCGACATTGAGCGTTTCATCAATGCGGTGGAGGCCCTGGTGCAGATGCATTCTGGTCCGGTTCAGCCTTCCGGCATTGCGTACGAGAAGGTGCAGATGGAGTACATCGCTGCTCTTCTGGAGGTTATTGTCTTCTCTTCGCACGCCCCGCTTGCCGGTTCTATTCAGGCCTCGTACGCCCTGCTGAAGGCAGACTATGAGGCGTTTACGTTCAACACGACCGATGAGTTGAGCCGCAGCTACTGGTTGCAGTACGCGAAGAACGCGGTGAGCGCCTGCGATACGGGCCTGTCCCAGGGCTATGAGGGTTTCTTCGGCTCTGACGAGGCAGCCTTGAAGGCGTGGGAGTCCTACGCGGAGGACGTCGTGCAGGAAGTCTGCACCTACTCGATCACCCAACTCTACTGGGATGCGCTGGTGCAGCAGGCGCTCATTCAGCGCGATTTGCCGCGTGAGTTTAGTGATGCTTCCTCCGCTGTTCCGGAGCTGATGAATAAGAACGCTGCTGCATCGTTCCCGACCTACTACATCAACCTCATCTGGAACTAGGTTCGGGACAAGCCGTACGCCAGGTTAGCGCCGTGCAGGGTTAGAATAGTCAGCATGACTACTGAGCGTTCTTCCGAGATCTCTTCGCCCTACGCGGCACAGCCTACCGCTACCTCCGCGGCTGCTCCCGCTTCTGCATCCGCATCGGCATCGAAGCCTTTTGACCTGGACACCGTCAAGAAGGTGCGTACCGTTCACCTGGCGCAGGCTAAGGCGACCGGGCAGAAGTTCTCCATGCTGACCTGTTATGACGCTCTGACCGCGCAGATTTTTGATCGCGCCGGCATCGACATGCTGCTGGTGGGCGATTCGGCGGCGAATGTGGTGCTCGGTTACGAGTCCACCCTGACCATTACCCTCGATGAAATAATTCCGCTGGTTGCGGCGGTTTCTCGCGGTGCTTCCCGCGCCATGGTGGTTGCCGATCTGCCGTTCGGAACCTATGAGCAGTCCCCACAGCAGGCGGTGGCGAGCGCTGTTCGCCTGATGAAGGAGGGCGGCGCGCACGCGGTCAAGATTGAGGCGGACGCTTCGATGACCGAGTGGGTTCGTGCCCTGGTGCGTACCGGTATTCCGGTGGTGGCGCATGTTGGTTTCACCCCGCAGTCGGAGCATGCCCTGGGTGGTTTCCGTGTGCAGGGCCGCGGCGATGCGTCTGAGCGTGTTCGTGAGGATGCGGTGGCGTTGGCTGAGGCTGGCGCGTTCTGCGTGCTCATGGAGATGGTGACCGCCCAGACCGCGCAGCTGGTGGATGAGGCTGTGGGCGCCGTGCCGACCATCGGTATTGGTGCATCGAATGTGACGACCGGTCAGGTGCTGGTGTGGCAGGACATGATGGGTGTTCGTTCCGGTCGCGTGCCGCGTTTTGTGAAGCAGTTTGCGCAGGTTGGCCAGGTCATGGAGGACGCTGCGCGTGCCTATCGTGAGCAGGTTCGTTCGGGTGAGTTCCCGGCGGCTGAGCACACCTTTGAGTAGGCTTTAGGCTGAGAAAAGGCTTATGCAGAAAGCCTGAGAAAAAAGCTTGATGAAGAAAGACCCCCGTACCCGGTGCTTCCGGGTGCGGGGGTCTTCTGTGTCTCAAACTTTTTGTGGTGTTGGTAGCCTCAAACAACGCCGGGAGCGTTGAATCTTTAGAGCCAGCCGCTGTCCTTGTCCCAGGCGTCGTTGCGTTCGCGGGCGCGGTCCATGGCGTGTGCCGCCTCCTCGTAGGTTTTGAAGGGGCCCCACAGGGAGGTGACGGCGCTCTGCTGGCCGCGTTCCACCTGACCGGTTTTGAGGTTGTACCAGTACTCTTCGGGGTGCGGGCTGGTGGCTTCGGTCGCGGAGTTCAGGGTCTTTTCGACCGCCGATTCGATGGCTTCGCTCAGGCGGTTTTTCTTCTCACTCATGGGTTCTCCTTCGACGGTGAGGGGCTGGTGTTTCTAGCTTCTCACGCACATAGGTTCGTGGCAATGAGGCGGGCGGAGCTTCTCACGGCGCTCCCCCTCCACGATCTTCCGTCCCAGCCTTCCGCTGCGCGCAGTTTTGCCGCTAGGGTGCATGAAATTTTATTCACAATCTGGGAAAAAGGTACGGCTTATGTATCCGCCGCTTTTTAGCGCCCCCGCAAGGGACACAACCCGCCCACGCCCGGTAAGATGAAACTATGTCTTCAACCAAAACGAACACTTCGCATAATCTTCCCGCAGAGCCCGGTCGCGCACCCGTCGGTTGCCTGACCCCCGGACGCGTCACCCCCATGCGCCCGGTCCCCTCGCACATTGTTCGCCCCGAGTACGTGGGTAAGCCCACCGCCAACGAGGGTAACGACTCGAACATGTACACCCCCGAGGAAGTTGAGCGAGTTCGCGCAGCCGGCAAGATTGCGGCAGGCGCCATCGTTGAAGCATCCAAGATTTGCGTGCCCGGCACCACCACCGACGAGATTGACGTGCTGGTCCACGAGTACATTTGCGACCACGGCGCGTACCCCTCCACCGTGGATTACCGCGGCTACCCCAAGTCCGTGTGCACCTCCCTGAACGAGGTCATCTGCCACGGCATCCCGGACTCCACCGTGCTGGAGGACGGCGACATCCTCAACCTGGACGTCACCGCATACCTGGACGGCATGCACGGCGACACCAACAAGACCCTGCTCATCGGCAACGTGGACGAAGAGTCCCGCCTGCTGGTTGAGCGCACCGAAGAGTCCCTGAACCGTGCGATTAAGGCTGTGAAGCCGGGCCGCCAGATCAACGTGATTGGTCGCGTCATTGAGAAGTATGCGGCGCGTTTCGGTTACGGCGTGGTTCGCGACTACACCGGTCACGGTGTGGGTCGTGAGTTCCACTCGGGCCTCATCATCCCCCACTACGATGCGGCGCCCGCCTACGACACCGAGATTCGTGAGGGCATGATTTTCACCATCGAGCCCATGCTGACCCTTGGCACCATCGAATGGGACCTGTGGGATGACGACTGGACGGTTGTCACCCGCGACCGCAAGCGCACCGCGCAGTTCGAGCACACCCTCGTGGTGACCGCTGACGGCGCGGACATCCTCACCCTGCCCTAAAGCGCAGACTTCTGGGTTTCTTACCCTTGCCGGTACGAGCCCAGCACCTCACTTTTATATCAGTTCACCCACTAACAAACCCGCCCACTCCCCCAGTTACACGGCAGTAGGCGGGGCGAAAGAGAGAAAACCATGAGCGATTACGCAGAACCCGGCGTCATCACCGAACTGCCCGCACCCACCCCCAAGGACCTGCAGATTGGTGTGGACATTGGAGGCACCGGCATTAAGGGCGGCATCGTTGACCTGCGCACCGGTAACCTCGTGTCCGACCGCTTCCGCATCGACACTCCCAAGCCCGCAACCCCCGCCGCTGTGGCCGAGGTTGTACGCCGCGTAGTTGATGAGCTGCAGGGCCGCGACCTGGCACCGGACCCCGAATCCGCTGTCGGCATCGACTTCCCCGCAGTGGTGAAGAACGGCATGGTCTTCTCCGCAGCGAACGTGGACGACTCCTGGATTAACACCGACCTGGAGCAGGTCATGAGCGAGGCGCTGGGCGGCCGCACCGTCTACGGCCTCAACGACGCTGACGCAGCAGGCCTGGCTGAGGCAACTTACGGTCAGGGCCGTAACCGTGACGGCCTGATTGCTGTCATCACCCTGGGCACCGGCATCGGCTCCGCCCTCATCAACGACGGTAAGCTGATTCCCAACACCGAGCTGGGCCACCTGGAGCTTGACGGCCACAACGCCGAGTCTCAGGCTTCCGCTCGCGCCCGCGAGGTGCACGAGCTGTCCTGGAAGAAGTACGGCAAGCGCCTGTACCGCTACTTCGAGCACGTTCAGATGCTCTTCTCCCCCGACCTGTTCATCATTGGCGGCGGCATCTCCAAGAACCCGGAGAAGTTCATGCCCTACTTTGAGGATCAGATTCGTACCCCCATGGTCATGGCTGCCCTGCGCAATAACGCAGGTATTGTGGGCGCGGCGCTGTGGGCTGGCGGCATGCTGCCCGAGCGTAAGCGCCGCGGCGAAGCGTAGGATTTTCCTGCACCCGCTTTACCCGCGGCCGCGTCAGCGCCGCGGCGAAGCGTAAAGCCTAAAAGCAACTGAAAGGGACCGCCTTTCCGAATGATTCGGAAAGGCGGTCCCTTCTGTATGCCGCCGCTCATGTAGCAGCGGCTGAGCTCACTAGCTACTTGCTGAGAAATTTACTGGGCGATGCGGTCCTCACGCAGACGCGCAATCGCCTCCTCAAAGTCTTCAAGGTTCTCAAACGCCTGGTACACGCTCGCAAAACGCAGGTAGGCGACCGCGTCCAGCTTCGACAGCGGCTCCAGGATAGTCAGACCCACCTCGTGCGCGTTAATCTCCGCCAGACCGCGAGCACGAATCAGCTCCTCAACTTCCTGGGCAAGCTTCGCCAAATCGTCCTCACCCACGGGGCGGCCCTGGCATGCCTTACGCACGCCGGCGGCAATCTTCGAACGGTCGAAGGGCTCGGTCACGCCGGAACGCTTAATCACCGAAATGGTGGTGGTTTCAACGGTCGTGAAGCGGCGAGCGCAGGAGGTGCACTGGCGGCGGCGGCGAATTGCGGCGCCGTCATCGGTGGTGCGGGAATCGACCACGCGCGAGTCGGTGTGCTTGCAATAGGGGCAGTACATTCGTTTCTCCTTGGCTGGGCGCTAGCGCCCGCGTATACAGCGCTCAAGAATATTTATACCTATTCTACCGTGATATACAGCGCAGACACCGTATGTTGTGAGTGAATATACGCTCAGGGTGGACTCTGCTATGCAGAATCCACCCTGTCGTTCCCCTCACGGGGGCGTTATGAGCGCGCGTTGTTAGCGCGCGTTGTTAGCGTCGAATGCAGCTCGGCCCGAAAATCGTCTTGATTTCACCGAAGAGGCTCGGGTTCGGTTCCACGCGCACACTCGGGTCCAGCAGCACCAGCTGCTCCTTATCGCGGGTACGCACGAGCATGCGCACATCCGCGGTGCCCTTGTGGTCGTGCAGGGTCTCCTTCAGCTCCTTCAGGTTCGCCTCGGTCACCAGGTATTCGGGTACCACGATGGTGATGGGTGCGGCGCGGCCGTCATCGCTGATTTCCAGGATCTGCAGTTCCTGCGCGCTCATGTTCACACTGCCGTCGTCGCGGCGCTGCACGCGGCCACGAATCGAGCAGATGAGGTCGTCCGCCAGGGCGGCGCCCATCGTCTCGTAGGCGCGGGAGAAGAACATGACCGTAATGGTTGCGCCCGATGGGTCTTCCAGCTCCACGGAGGCGTACTGGTTACCGCTGGACTTGGCGATACGGCGCGAAACGCCGGTGAGCATACCCGCAATGGTGACGGTTTCGCCGTCGCGCACGTGCGAGTCTTCACCGATGATGTCGTGCACCGAATGGCTTGCAGCGTCCGAGAGCGCACGCTCCAGGCCACGCAGCGGGTGGTCCGAAACGTACAGGCCCAGCATGTCACGCTCAAAGTTCAGCTTCTCGCGGCGGTCCCATTCAGGAACATCAGGAATGGTCACGGTCAGTTCATCGCCCAGGGCGTCATCCATGCCGAGGGAGCCGAAGAGGTCGAACTGACCCGCCGCTTCCTTACGCTTGACCGCCACGGCCGCGTCCACTGCCGCCTCGTGAATGAGGGACAGCGAACGGCGCGTGTGGCCCAGGTCGTCGAAAGCGCCCGCCTTAATGAGCGACTCAATGGTGCGCTTATTGCACACCTGCAGCGGCACCTTCTTCAGGAAGTCGTTGAAGGACTCGTAGCGGCCCTTCTCTTCGCGGGCGGCAATCATGCCTTCGACCACGTTCGCGCCCACATTACGGATCGCGCCCATACCGAAGCGGATATCGTCACCAACAGGGGCGAAGGTCAGGGTGGACTCGTTCACATCCGGTGCGAGCACGGTAATGCCCATAGCGCGGCACTCGTTCAGGTACAGCGCGAGCTTGTCCTTGTTATCGCCCACGCTGGTCAGCAGCGCAGCCATATACTCCTGCGGGTAATGCGCCTTCAGGTACGCCGTCCAGTACGACACCAGACCGTACGCGGCCGTGTGCGCCTTGTTGAACGCGTAGTCAGAGAACGGCAGCAGAATATCCCAGAGAGCCTTAATAGCGCCCTCAGAGTAGCCATTAGAAATCATGCCGTCGTGGAAGGTAGCGTACTGCTTATCCAGCTCCGCCTTCTTCTTCTTACCCATCGCACGGCGCAGCAAGTCTGCCTCACCCAGAGTGTAGTTCGCGACCTTCTGAGCAATCGCCATCACCTGCTCCTGATACACAATCAGGCCGTAGGTGGTGTCCAGAATGTCCTTCAGCGGCTCTTCCAGCTCGGGGTGAATCGGCTCAATCTCCTGCTTACCGTTCTTACGCAGAGCGTAGTTGGTATGCGAGTTCGCACCCATCGGGCCCGGACGGTACAGCGCCAACACTGCCGAAATGTGCTCGAACTCCTCGGGCTCCATGAGCTTGAGCAGCGAGCGCATCGGACCGCCATCAAGCTGGAACACGCCGAGGGTGTCGCCGCGCGCCAGCAAACGGTACGATTCCGGGTCATCCAGCGAGAGGGACTCAAGGTCCAGGTCAATACCTCGGTTAGCCTTAATGTTCTCCACCGCATCAGAGATGATGGTGAGGTTACGCAGACCCAAGAAGTCCATCTTGATCAGGCCCAAGCCCTCACAGGTGGGGTAATCGAACTGGGTGATGACCTGGCCGTCGGCCTCGCGGCGCATCACGGGGATCACGTCGATGAGATCCTTGCTGGACATAATCACGCCCGCAGCGTGCACGCCCCACTGACGCTTCAGACCCTCCAGGCCCTTCGCGGTCTCGAACACCTGGCCGTAAATCTTATCGACCGGGTCTTCAATGAGGGCGCGCAAATCTGCCGCCTCGGCGTAACGCTTATCCTCTTCGTTGTACACGTTCGCCAGGGCGATATTCTTACCCATGACGTCCGGCGGCATCGCCTTGGTGAGGCGCTCGCCGACCGAGTACGGCTGGTCCATCACGCGGGAGGCGTCCTTGAGCGCCTGCTTCGCCTTAATGGTGCCGAAGGTGACGATCTGCGCGACCTTCTCTTCACCGTACTTTTCGGTCACGTAGTCGATGACTTCGCCGCGGCGACGATCGTCAAAGTCCACATCGAAGTCGGGCATGGAGACGCGGTCGGGGTTGAGGAATCGCTCGAAGATCAGGTCGTGGTCGAGCGGGTTCAGGTCGGTAATACGCATCGCGTACGCGACCATGGAGCCTGCACCGGAGCCACGGCCGGGGCCCACGCGAATACCGTTGCGCTTCGCCCAGTTGATGAAGTCGGCGACCACGAGGAAGTAGCCGGGGAAGCCCATGGAGGTAATAACCCCCACCTCGTACTCCGCCTGCTTGCGCACAGCGTCGGGAACGCCCTGCGGGAAGCGGTAGTGCAGGCCCTTCTCGACCTCCTTCACGAACCAGGATTCCTCGTTTTCGCCTTCGGGCACGGGGAAGTTCGGCATATAGTTTGCCTTGGTGTTGAACTCCACGTTGCAGCGTTCAGCGATTTCGAGGGTGTTCTCGCATGCGCCGGGAATGTCGCCGAACAGGGCGTACATTTCTTCTGCCGAGCGCAGGTAGAAGTTATCCGCGTCGAATTTGAAGCGCTTGGGGTCGGTGAGGGTCGAGCCGGACTGCACGCACAGCAGCGCCGCGTGGGCGGTGTGGTCTTCCTGGCGGGTGTAGTGCAGGTCGTTGGTGGCGACGAAGGGCAGGTTCAGCTTCTTGGCGAGGCGGTGCAGATCCTCCTGGACGTTACGTTCAATGTCCAGGCCGTGGTCCATGACCTCGCAGTAGAAGTTATCCTTGCCAAAAATATCACGGAATTCGCTCGCCGCCTTGACTGCCTCGTCGAACTGGCCCAGGCGCAGGCGCGTCTGAACCTCACCGGAGGGGCAGCCGGTCGTCGCAATCAGGCCCTTCGAGTAGGTCTGCAGCACCTCACGGTCCATACGCGGCTTGTACAGCTGACCTTCCAGCGACGCAATCGAGGAGGCACGGAACAGGTTGTGCATGCCCTCGGTGGTTTCAGCCCACATGGTCATGTGGGTGTACGCGCCACCACCGGAGACGTCGTCGCGGGAGCCGTCGCCCCAGCGCACACGCGAACGGTCGGTGCGGTGCGTGCCGGGGGTCAGGTACGCCTCCACACCAATGATGGGCTTGATGTCGTGCGCTTTAGCCTGGCGCCAGAAGTCGAAGGCACCAAAGAGGAAGCCGTGGTCACTGGTCGCCATGGACTTCATGCCGAGTTCTTTAGCGTGGGTGAACAGGTCACCCAGGCGCGCGGCACCGTCGAGCATGGAGTACTCGGTGTGCACGTGCAGGTGCGTAAATTCTTTGGTTGCCACGGATATCTCCTGGAGGTGTGGGCTGGAGGATGGGCGGTGAATGTGAAGCTGTGTGCGGCGGGCGGCTATAGTTGCCGGGCTATCTAGTCGAGCTTTCTAGCCGAGCTGTCTAGCCGAGCTGTCTAGCCGAGCTGAACCTTACCCTCGCGCAGAGCGGTCAGCGCGTAGGACAGGTCGAGCGGGTACTCGCTGGTGAAGGTCACGCGCTCGCCGGTGCCGGGGTGATCGAAGCCCAGGCGGTGCGCGTGCAGCCACTGGCGGGTCAGACCCAGTTCGGCGCTAAAGCGCGGGTCAGCACCGTAGGTCAGGTCGCCGCAGCAGGGGTGGCGCAACGCGGAGAAGTGCACACGAATCTGGTGGGTGCGTCCGGTTTCCAGGTGCACCTCCACCAGCGATGCGGGGCCGAAGGCTTCGAGCACATCGTAGTGGGTGATGGAGTTACGTCCGTCTTCGACCACGGCGAACTTCCATTCGTTGCCGGGGTGGCGGCCGATGGGTGCGTCAATGGTGCCGCGCAGCGGGTCGGGCAGGCCCTGCACGAGGGTGTGGTAGACCTTGTCCACGGTGCGCTCCTTGAAGGCACGCTTGAGTTCTGTGTAGGCGCGTTCGCTGCGGGCTACAACCATCAGGCCGCTGGTACCCACGTCCAGGCGGTGCACAATGCCCTGGCGTTCTGCCGCGCCGGAGGTAGCCACCGAAATGCCCTCGCCCATGAGCGCGGAGATCACGGTGGGGCCGTGCCAGCCCGGCGAGGGGTGTGCCGCCACACCTGCGGGCTTGTCCACCACAACGATGTCCTCGTCCAGGTACACGATGCGGAAGCCGTCCACCTTCTCGGGGCGGATGTCCGCCAGATCGCGCGGTGCGGGTGCATCCACAACGACCTCGTCCCCTGCGGAAAGCTTGTAGGACTTGCCAATTTTCACGGCCTTGCCGTTGTTGGTCACGCTCACGTGGCCGTCACGAATCCACCCGGAGGTGCGGGTGCGCGGCACGTCGAGGGCACCGGCGAGCGCGGCATCCAGGCGCATACCGGCGAGCGCGCCTTCAACGGTGAATTCGGCGCGGATGCGTGCCGATTCTTCGGCGGCGTTGGTGGTTTCGCTCATGCGGCTCTCCTTCGGGTGGTGTTTGCCGTTATCTGGGGTGTCTGTGTGTGAAAGTCTATAGGGGTGATCCGTCAGGGCGGCTACTTGGCGCTCTTGTCGCCAGCCGGGGCGCCATCTGCCGGGGTTTCGTCAGCGGGCGCCTGCACGCGGGTGCCGTTGAGGTTCAGCCCCTTGAAATTCAGCAGCACGATGAACGCCATGCACACGCAGATCGCGGAGTCTGCAATATTGAAAATCGCGAAGTTCGGTACGGAAATGAAATCGACCACGTGACCGGAACCGAAGCCGGGCTCACGGAAAAGACGGTCGAAAAGGTTGCCGCAGATACCGCCGAGCAGGCCGCCCAGCGCGAGGGTCCAGGACAGCGCTCGGGTGCGGCGCAGCAGGTAGAGCACCACGGCGGCGGCAACGACCATCACAAGTGTGAAGACCCAGGTGACGTTCTCACCCATGCTGAATGCGGCGCCGGAGTTACGGATCGAGTACCACCACAGAAGCCCGTCGATGACGGTGATGCGCTCCCCCAACTGCATCTGAGTAACGACCAGGTATTTGGTGCCCTGATCGATAGCGAACACGACGACGGCGAGCACGAGCGCGAGAATACCCGCGGAGCGTCCAGAAAGGATGCGCACGCGGCGTCCAGCAGTTTTTTCGGCGGCGTTATCGGTTGCCTGTGCGACTGAGGATTCAGCAGTCTTGGGGGTGTTGGTCATAGCTCTCCTCTAGTCTGTGCCGGTTGCTGCGCCTACGATGCGGCGGCGCTATGGTGCGGAGGCCCTATGGTGCGGAGGTAGGGTCCGCTCGCGTTCGATAGTGCCCCTCTAGCTTAGCAAATCGGGGTAGTGCATCGAGTATTCGGTGGTGATTTGGCGGGTGCTCTCCCCCGCTTCGTACACCGGGTTCTTGGGGGTTCTTGTTTTTTGGGGGGGGTCTTGGTTCACGCCGGGCGGGCATGAGAATACCGCCCGGTTCTCTCGATCTTCCCCGGTGAATAGCGGTGAAGAGAAAGAAGCCGGGCGGCATACGCCTCAAAGCGTCGTTAGCTTTTATTCTGGCACGCTGATTTATGCGGAAGCCTCGATGGACTTGAGGTTCTTCAGCTCCTGAACCTGTGCATCCAGGTGCTGCAGCAGCTTGGAACGGTAGCGGCTCTCGAAGCCGCGCAGAGCCTCAACAGCGATCTCCAGCTCTTCCTTCTCGTCGGTGAGGCGAGAGAGAACCTCTTCGCGCTGCTGCTGAGCTTCGCTCACCATAGCGTCTGCCTTCCTCTCTGCCTCTTCGAGCAGTTCAGCCTTAGCCTTCTCGCCCTGTGCCACGTAGTCGTCGTGAACCTTCTGTGCCATGGCGAGCAGCGCCGCCGCATCCTGAGGTGCAGCCGATGCCGCCGAGGACTGTGCGGGTGCTACAGCCGCTGCGGGGGAATCGGGTGCGTTTGCAGAGAGCTGCTCAACCTGACGCTCCAGGGCGTCACGCTCGGAGTAGAGTGCGCGCAGTTCGACAACGAGCTCGTCCAGGAAGTCGTCGACCTCGTTGCGGTCGTAACCGGACTCTTCGGTCACGATCTTGAAGCTCTTAGTGATCAGGTCTTCAGGGGTGATTGCCATGGGCTTCTCCTCTAGGTATCCCTACGGTGTTTGGTGGTGAAGATGAGTGCCGCGGATTCACCAGCCAGATAGCTCGTGACCCCGATAATTCAGGGTCCCGACAGTTCAGGGCATGGCTATACCGCGATGCAGTCGTTGGCACCAATTTTACTATTCTTTGGGTTCTGCACCGGTTTTTACATCGGTTGAACAGTAAAATATTCGCTCGGCGCAAGGGTGGGATTCACCACGTCTAATATCCGCCCTAGTCCCCGCTATCGCCCTTAGGTTTTCTGCCCTGCGGTGCATTTCGAGAAGGCTTTTTGACGCCTCCCCGGCAGAACACAGGCGCAGAACCCAGTCAGAACCTGAGCACAGAAAACCCCCGCTCTGCGCTCAACCCGTGAACGGGTCAGGCAGGCGGGGGTCCATCGTTTTTTAGCTCTTGAGCTGTCGTCTCTGAGCGAGGCAGACGCTTACGAGAAGGTCGCGGTCAACCGCATCATGATGCTCAGCAGCAGAGACAGCAGAACAATCAGAATCAGGAAGCCGGTATCCAACGCAACGTTACCCACACGAACCGGCGGGATCAGGCGGCGCAGCTGGTTCATCGGCCAGTCAGTCACCGCGTACACACCGCTGGCGAAGAGCAACACAATGCCCTTGGGGCGCCACTCCGGAGCGAACATGCGCACCCAGTCAAAGAGCATGCGCAGCAGCATCGCAATGTAGAGAACGTAGACAACGATCGTAATGAGGGCGAAAATATAACCCATCTATCAGTCCTTAGCCCTGGTCGAAGGGGAATTCGCCGTCGGTCTCAAAGCCGGCGGGAACCTCGGAGTTAGCCACGCCCAGAACCTCCAGGTTGGAGGGGGTCAGCAGGAACACCTTAGCGGTGACGCGCTCAATGCGGCCCTCCAGCGCGAATGCCAGACCGGATGCGAAGTCCACCAGGCGCTTTGCGTCTGCGTCAGGCATTTCTTCCACGTTCATAATCACGGGGATGTTCTCGCGGAATGCCTCGCCAATGATCTTTGCGTCATTGTAGGAGCGGGGGTGGATAGTGGTGATGCGACGCAATTCGTCCTCTTCTTCCTCGTAACCGTAGGTGTATCCGTTGGTTTCTTCGGGCTCGTAGCCCTGGTCGTAGTAGCCGTCGTTGGAGTACGTCTCGGCGTACTGCTCGGTGTATTCGGTATTCGGCACCGGGGTGTCCTCCCAATTGTCTGCGCTGGCATCGTCCCAAGTCTGCTCGGTGTCCGCCAGATCAGCTGTGGTTTCAGGTGTATGAGCGGTGGCGTACGCCGCTGCATCTACGGTTGCTCGTCCGTCGGCAGATTCCTCTGCGTCCAGATACTCGGTTTCTGTACCGTCATCGTAGCTATCAGCCTGCAGGTACTCTTCCTGTTCAGTATAGGCGGGTTCGTCCTGCAGGTGGTAGGTTTCGCTCTGCGACTCGGCGACGCTGTACTGTGCCGAGCCGGGCAGTGCTGAGAGCCTGTGAGAGCTGTCGGTCTTCTGTGCTGCAGCAGCCTGCCCTGCGGAGGCGTTTGCTTCCGGGCGGGAGTCAGCCTGCACAGCCTGCGGGGATTCTTCCGGCGTCGTCTCAGCGCCCTGGTATCGTTCCAGGCCGAGGAAACCCGCCAGACGGCTTTGTTTCGCCATGATTCTCTCGCTGTTCTTTCACGTTGGTGGTGTACAGGTTCTGCCGTAGTGCGTCATCAGAAGGTGTGTGCGTAACGGTACGCCATGCACCGGCATGTATATATTACCAGCGCCCACCCCGCGCAGGCGGTCAAGGGCACCGATGATTACGCCGCCAGTTTGCACCGAAAGTAGCCCAGAGCCCGAAAGCAACCCAGAGCTCAAAGGGCAACGCACCGCGCGTAGCCTGGGCGAGGCTAAAGCGCCGGGCGCTTACCCATGATGTCGCTACCCACGCGCACGCAGGTCGAGCCCCAACGCACCGCCGCCTCCAAATCCCCGCTCATACCGGCGGAAATCTCGGTCGCATGCGGCACCTGCTCACGCACCAGCGAGGCCAGCCCGTAGAGCTTCTCGAAGGCCTCATCCGGGTTCATGCCCAGCGGCGCCACCGCCATCACGCCACCGCAACGCAGGTGCTCGTGGTTCTCGATGCGCTCCACCAGCTCCAGCAGCTCGGAGGCGCTCGTACCGCCACGCGCACCCTCAGCGGCGTGACCAGCCGTCGCAACCTCCGCCAGGGACACCTGCACCAGGCAGGTCAGCGCACCCTGCTCCGCCGCCGCGGGTGCAGGCGCCTCCCCCGCCTCGAAGCGTGCCAGCTGGTTTGCGTACGCCTTCTCCAGCGCGTCCGCCAGGGAGGGGCGGTCCACCGAATGCACGCTGGAGGCGTACTTGACCACGGACTTCGCCTTATTCGTCTGTAGCTGGCCAATAAACGCCCAGTGTGGGGGCTGCACCTCACGCTGGGCGCAGTAGGCGGCGAGCTCACGAGCCTTCGCGCTCGCCTCCTGGTCGCGGTTCTCACCGAAGAGGGTCACTCCCCCATCCAGTAGTGCCGCCGCGTCGGAGGCGGGGAAGAACTTCGTGACCGTCACCAGCTGCACCGGGGCACTCGCCTCGGTACGCACGGCGCTGTGATCCTGCTCCGCGGCGCGGATACGCTCCAGCACGCGGCGGTAGTTCTGCAACAGCTGCTCGGCGCGTTCGGGAGCGTAGTGCAGGTTCTGTTCTTCTACATTCATTTCAGACATCTTTTCTCTCCTTCAGCGCCTCTACGCGGCTGGCTCCGCCGCCTTCTCGATCCACACCAGACCCGCAATACGGCCCGGCTTCTCACCGCGGTTCGTGAACCCGCGATGCGAATACACCGCCGGCTCCTCAAACGTGCACTGTGCACAGTCCATGTTCACCTGCACGCCCGCCTCTTCCAGTACGGCGCGGGCACCGGCGGGCAGATCCAGGCCGGGGGTCTGCTGGCTGGTCACTGAATGCACCTGCGGAATCAGTTCGGTGGACTCGGTGCGCATCGCCTCGGGCACCTCGTAGCAGCTACCGCAGATGCTCGGGCCCAGCCACGCGGTAATTTTCTCCGCACCGAGCTGACGCATCCGAGCCACGGTCTGCTGGAGTACACCGTCGAGCAGGCCGCGTCGGCCCGCGTGAGCCACCGCCAGAATTGGTTGCCAGTTCGCGACCCGCTCACCCACCAGCACCACGGGGATGCAGTCCGCCACCATAATCGCCAGGGGCACACCCTCAGTACTGATGGCGGCATCGGCGACCGGCGAGTTCTCCAGCACCGCGCGGGCACGCTCAACCGTACGCTCCTGCGGAGCACCGGGCGCGTAGGATTCCACCGCGTAATCTTCCGGGTAGGCAATCTGCACACCGTGCACCTGGTTCAGGTAGAAGAACGGGTCGGTACCCAGCGCCTCCTCCAGGGCGGCACGGTGGTTGAGGGTGCGCACCAGGGAGGCGTCCATACCGCCGCCGAGCTCATCGTCCACGTGCAGGCCCAGGTTGCCCGCCGCGCGGGAGGTGAAGCCCACCCGCACACGCCAGGGGCCCAGGGTGAGGGTATCAGCAGAGGCAAGTAGCGAAGTTGTGGGATTATCGCTCATCGTCTATTCCTTATCAGATGTCAGCGGGTAGAACGGCGGGTATAGCAAAGGGGAGCCGAGAACAGCACAATGTGTGTGTTTCTCAGCTCCCCTATAGCTTCATAAGACTCTCAGCCGTGCAACGCTTAGGCGTTCACAGCCGGGCAGACTACTTCAGGAAGTCAGGGACGTCCAGGGTGTCGCGGCGAGCCGGAGCTTCCTCCACAACCGGGGGAAGGTCAACGTCGAAGCCAGCAGCGCCGGTGGAAGCCGGAGCAGCAGCGGGTGCGTTGTAGCCGTAGCCGTTAGCAGCCGGAGCAGCGGTGGAACCGCCGAAGGATGCCTGGGTGCGCTGAGCCTGGGTAGCTGCAGCGGTGGAAGCGTTGGAGTTGGTCTCCGGGTTCACTGCATCGAAGCCAGCAGCAATCACGGTCACGCGAGCCTCATCGCCCAGTGCGTCGTCAATAACAGCACCGAAGATGATGTTTGCGTCGGGGTGAGCAACTTCCTGAACCAGGCGTGCAGCCTCGTTGATCTCGAACAGACCCAGGTCGGAGCCACCCTGAATGGACAGCAGAACGCCGTGTGCACCGTCGATGGATGCTTCCAGCAGCGGCGATGCGATAGCCAGCTCAGCTGCCTTCACGGCACGGTCCTCACCGGATGCCGAGCCGATACCCATCAGAGCCGAACCTGCACCCTGCATGACGGACTTAACGTCAGCGAAGTCAAGGTTGATCAGGCCGGGGGTGGTGATCAGGTCGGTAATACCCTGCACACCGGAGAGCAGAACCTGGTCAGCGGACTTGAATGCGTCCAGCATGGAGACGTTACGATCCGAAATCGACAGCAGTCGGTCGTTCGGAATAACGATCAGGGTATCAACCTCATCGCGCAAAGCGGCGATACCGGTCTCAGCCTGGTTGGAGCGGCGACGGCCTTCGAAGGTGAAGGGGCGGGTCACCACACCAATGGTCAGAGCGCCGAGGGAGCGGGCAATACGTGCCACGACGGGTGCGCCACCGGTACCGGTACCGCCGCCCTCACCTGCGGTCACGAAGACCATGTCTGCGCCCTTGAGGACTTCCTCAATTTCCTGCGCGTGATCCTCGGCTGCCTGACGGCCAACCTCGGGGTTTGCGCCCGCGCCAAGACCGCGGGTCAGCTCACGACCAACGTCCAGCTTAACGTCTGCATCGGACATCAGCAGAGCCTGAGCGTCAGTGTTGATAGCAATGAACTCAACGCCGCGCAGACCAACCTCAATCATGCGGTTGACTGCGTTGACGCCACCGCCGCCGATACCAACGACCTTGATGACTGCCAAGTAGTTCTGGGGAGTTCCAGCGTCCATGTATTCCTCGATTGTTCCGTGTTCCAGCTTCGGAAGACCCGCAGCTTAATCTAAGCCTGAAGGTTTCCCCTAAAGAATGACTTTATCTGCTAGGATACCAAACTGTTTTTGTTGGTTCCTAGTCACACAGCGCAATTACCCCCTCTTTTTGTGGATTTCACACAAAAAGGGAGGATAAAGCGCCTGAATGGTTCCCCTAACGGGTCACCGGTACGCGCGGGGCAGACACGTCGTAGACGGTCACCTTCTGCGTCTGTGCCTCGGAAGAATTCTCTTCCTGGGCACGCTTGGCAATAGCCTGGCGCAGGGAGAGCAAGACCTTAGCCTTCAACTCGCTCTCTTCAGCGGTTCCCCACTGCACCGTAGTATTATCCCTCAAGGTTAGAGTGATACTTGAGGTTGAGGTGGCGCCGGCTTCCTTAACCTGAGCTAGAAGCTCAGAGGGCATCGCCGAAAGCGCGGCAGAAATAGTGCGAAACTCAGCCGAAGTCTGCGGGTCATCACCGCTGAAACGCACCAGCGGCACCGACGTATCGGGCTGAGTAGCCGACTCCAGCAGGCTCACACCATCGCTATCAACAGTATGGTACGTATCGCCCTGCTTCACAACCGCAACCGCAGTACGCTCCTTCAGGGTCACCACCAGCTCATGCGGCGGACGGCTCTCCACCTGCACGCTACGAATCACATTATCCTGCCCAATCAGCTCACGCACCTTCTTCTCGTCAATGCGAGTGAGCGGAACACCGCGCAGAGGCTCCAGCTTCTGCTCCACCTGAGTGGTTTCCAGCAGGGATGCGCCGTGCACCGTAATCTTTTCAGTCGCCAGCAGGGGCGAGAAGAAGACCAGCACCACGTACAGCACCGCAATAATAGCCAGCGCCGAGGCAGTGTACAGCAGCTTACGGGCACGAGTCAGAGGCGCACGCTCCTTACGGGAGCGCTCCTCAGCACGCAGACCGTCCAGGCCCGGATCCTGACGCAGACGCTCACGCTGAGCCTGACGGCTCGCACGCTCGCGTTCCTTCTCAATCTCCGCGGCACGCTGCTGCTCACGCTCAGCACGCCAACGACCAAAACGGCTCGCGGGACGAGGCTCTTCAGAGGCCTTCTCCCCTGCCTTATCGACGGTCTTATCGGTGCTTTCTTCAGCCTTCGGAGCGGCAGACTCTTCGCGAGATTCAGCAGAATCAGCAGACGCCTTGCCAGCGGTGGACACCGACTTCTTGTCAGAACCCTTATCGCTATCCTTGCCTACACTCTTCTCTGACTGCGAGGACGCGACCTGAGCAGATGCAGTCTTAGAAGATGCACTCTTAGACGAAGAATCCTCAAACGCCTCAACATCAAACAGCTCGGGAGCGTGCTCAACCTCAGAGACGGTACGACCGGTCATCAGCGCCGAACGCACCGAATCCTTCAAAGACTGCGCCGAAGAATGAACCGCCGCAGCGCTCTTGGAAGCTGAAGAATCAGTACCGTGCTGAGCGGAAGCCTTATGCACCACAGGCTTACGGGGCATGTGCCGCACGGAGCCCGAAGGCTGAGTAGCGGCAGAGCCGGCAGATACCCCAGAAGAGGCAGGCTGAGCGGATGCTGCAGGTTTTACAGATTCGGCAGCCTTTGCGGTCTTTGCCGCCTGAGGCTGAGCTACCTGAGGCTGAGCTACCTGAGGCTGCACGGACTTAGCCTGTACCGCCTCAGCCGGTGCCACCTCAGTCTGCACATTCTCAGGTGCCTGCTGGGCACGCAGACGAGCACGCGAACGCGGGGCCTTCGGTGCGCGCGAGGAGGAATGCCCCTCCGAAGAGAGACCAGAACTCATCGGCACAGCCTAAGCCTCCGACTTCTTCGACTCGCCACCGTGACGGACCTTCAGGGACTCCAGCAGACGCGCACCCAAAGCGGTCACGTCACCAGCACCAACAGTCATCACGATATCGCCGGCCTGAGCGCATGCCACAATATCCTCAATCGCGCTCTCAGCCGTAGCGTAACGAACCTCAGAGAAACCAGCACCGGTAATCAGCTCACTGGTCACACCCTCAATCGGCAGCTCACGAGCCGGGTAAATATCCAGCACATGAGCGCGGTCAGCCATCGACAGGGCCTCCGCAAATTCCTTCGCGAACTCACGAGTACGAGAGAACAGGTGCGGCTGGAAAATCACGTACAGGTTGTGGCCATCAGCCACAGTACGGCCGGTCTCCAGGGCACGGAACACCTCGGTCGGGTGGTGCGCGTAATCGTCAAAGACCTTCACGCCAGCAACCTCACCGCGCAGGGTGAAGCGGCGGTCAGCGCCCACAAACTCAGCCAGCGCACGAACAATATCGGCAGCCTCGTAACCAGAAATCAACGCCGAGATAAAAGCAGCCGAAGCGTTCAGCTGGTTATGGATACCGGGCACCTTCAGAGCAAGATCCTGCTCACCCTCATAAAGCACGCCGCGACACTCAAAAGACCAGGACAGGTGCGACGACGAGGAAGAACCCGCACTGGTAATCTCGCTAATGCGCAGGTCAGCATCCTCAGACTCACCGTAGGTCACTACGGGCACACCCGCCGCACGAGAACGAGCCGCCAACTCAGCCGCGCCCGCATCATCAGCACAGGTCACCACAACACCGTTAGGTGCCAGCGAGCCCACAAAACGGTTGAACGCCTCAAAGACACGCTCATCCGTCTCATAGAAATCCAGATGGTCCGGCTCAACATTCGTTACCACAGCAATAGCCGGGCGGTAACGCACAAACGAGCCGTCCGACTCATCAGCCTCAGCCACAAAAATCGACTCCGGACCCTGGGCGCCCAAGTGAGCATTCGTGCCGCGACCAGCAATCACAGTACCCACCGCAAAGGACGGCTGCGCACCCAGCTGATCAAACATCACAGAAATCATAGAGCTGGTCGTGCTCTTACCGTGAGTACCGGCAACAGCAACCACCTGAGACTCACCCATCACAGCGGCAAGCGCCTCAGAACGATGCAGTACACGCAGACCCTGCGCGCGAGCGGCAGCAAGCTCCGGGTTATCCTCACGAATCGCAGTAGAAATCACCACGGTATCAACGTCCACAATGTTCTCAGCCTGCTGAGGAACACCCACACGAGCACCCGCAGCACGCAAAGACTCAACAGCAGCCGACTCGGCACGGTCAGAACCGCTCACCGTCACACCAGCCTGCAGCATCAGAGCGGCAATAGCGCTCATACCCGCGCCACCAATACCGATGAAGTGCACACGGCCCAACTCGCTCATCTTCGCACGCTCAGGGAACGGCGGGTTCAGCGGTGCCGGCAACACCATCTCAAGATTCATCAATTCAGTCATTACTTCTCAGCTGCCTTCAATACTGCTTCAGCCATAACGCGCGCCGCGTCACGGATACCAAGTTCATACGCCGCAGCGCCCATACGCTCCAGCTCCTCCGGGTTCGCCATAAGAGCCGGAATCTCACGGGCAAACCACTCACCGGTGACCTCTGCATCCTTCACCAGCAGAGCCGCAGACGCCTCCACCAGAGAACGAGCATTCAGAGCCTGCTCACCATTACCGATGGGAAGCGGCACAAAAATCGCGGGAACACCCACCGCGGCAACCTCACTGACGGTCGCCGCACCCGAACGCACCAGCAGAAGATCAGCGGCAGCGTACACATCCTGCATGCCGTTGCTGAACTCAATCTGACGGTAATTCGGCGCGCTCAACAGCTCACCATTCTCATCCAGAACAGCCTTACCCTTACCGGTAATATGCAGAATCTGGAAGTCCCACTCCGCAAAGTGGTCACGGCACGCCGCCACCGCATTGTTCAGGCTCTGCGCGCCCAACGAACCACCGGTCACAATCACGGTCGGCTTCTGCGGGTCCAGACCCAGGTTACGGCGAGCCTTCGAACGGTGCGCCTCACGGTTCAGGTAGGCAATCTCATCCTTCATCGGCATACCCACCAGGGTCGCGCGCGGGAACGGAGTATTAGGGAACGCAACACCGGTGAACTTCGCAAACGTACCACCCAGGCGGTTCGCCAAACCGGGCTTCGCGTTCGCCTCATGAATCACCACGGGAATCTTAGCCATCAACGCCGACAAATACGCCGGCGGGCACACGTAGCCGCCCACGCCAACAACCACGTCCGCATCTGCTTCCTTGAGGATGCGGCGGGTCTTCGACAGGCCACCAAAGAACTTAGCGGGGAAAGCCAAAGCGGCACGGTTAATGCTACGAGGGAACGCCGCACGAGGAATGAACTCAATATCGAAACCAGCTGCCGGAACCAGCTCGGCTTCCATCTTGTCCGCAGTGCCCAGCATCAGAATCTTAGCGTTCGGTTCAAGATCACGAACCGCACGCGCAATCGCGAGCATCGGATTAATATGACCGGCGGTGCCACCACCGGCGAAGACTATAGAGGGCGCCTTCTTCGTCATAGGTCTTTCTCCCAACACATCGGTACAGCATCATTTTACGCTATCGCACCTGTTCAACAGAGCGCCCCCGCCATTGAGCTACAACTCAAGAGCGAGGGCGTTATCTCATATTCAGCACATATACATCACGGGCGGAGGCACAAACCGCAACCCGCTCCCCCGACTGCCAGCCCCCGCAACACAGGCTTCACGGAGCGGGTTCCGCGAGGTTTAGCCCTGCTGGCGAGTGCCGCGCTGAGCGGAGTTCCGAGCCGCACCCTGAGCCGGACGCTGCCCGTGCTGAGCGCCGTTCTTCGGAGCACCATTCTTCGGGGCGCCCTTTGTCTGGGCACCCTGTCGCGGCGCTGCCTGACGCTGAGCACCCTGGCGAGGATTACCCTGTCGCTGCGCGCGGCGCTGACGATCCTCAGGATGCAGCGGCTGCAGACCCGCAGGCAGCGAACCCGACGGACGGTGCTGAACGTTACGGGGGTGGGCGCTACGGGGCTGAGCGCCGCGAGGCTGCTGAGCAGTACGAGGCTGAGCGGGGCGCTGCTGTACGGCCTGCTTCTGAGCAACAGACTTCGGTGCGGCGGGCTTCTGGCCCGCAGGCTTCGGTGCAGTCACCTTCTGAGCGGTCTGCTTCTGAGCGGGGCGAGCCTGAGCAGGCTGCCCACTCGCGACGCGCGACTGCTGACCGGTACGAGGCTGCTGACCGGCACGAGGTTGGGCGGAAGCCTTCTGCGAAGCTGTCTTCTTCGGTGCAGGCTTCTGCTTCTGAGTTGCGGCCTTCTGCTTCTGGGCTTCAGCCTTCTGCTCCGCCTTCACACGGGCAGCTTCCTCACGAGCCAAATGCGCCTCTTCGCGAGCACGGCGAGCTTCCTCACGAGCCTGAGCAGCCTCACTACGAGCCTGCTCTCTCTGCTGACGCTCCTGCTCCTTCTGCTGCTCCCGAGCCATACGAGCCAACTCACGCTGCTGATCCGGCGCAA
>ERZ772966.152-NODE-152-length-28220-cov-6.586260_pt1 | contig 28220 bp, 30 predicted proteins | sample MGYA00580680_ERZ772966 | MGnify/ENA primary metagenome ERZ772966 (study PRJEB29015, sample SAMEA2738055) | human oral metagenome | biome: human oral; feature: human-associated habitat; material: saliva | place: China | collected 2225 ...
GTACTGTCTGCGGCTTCGTCGCCTTGTCCTGATTTAAATTTAATCCACTATAATTAAACGTTGATTGACTATACATGATTGACTTTGAATGATTCAAACTCAAAGGGTCGTCTGAAAACGGATTTCAGACGACCCTTTCGCTATGTGGCAAACACGCTTGGAGGATTTGCGCAGATAGGCCTTAAACTTTGGTTTCTTCGGCTTGCTGTGCTTCTTGAGCGGTTTGTTCCGCCTTAATCGCTTCCAATGCGGCGAATTGTTCGGCGACACCTTGTTCAATTTTCGACAGGCTGGCGGATTTTGCTTCGTGGTAGGCTTCTTCTAAGGCGTAGCTGAAGCCGACATCGTCTGTGCCGCCGTGGCTTTTGATGACGATACCGCGCAGACCGAGCAGGATGGCGCCGTTGAATTTGCGCGGATCCAGTTTGCTTTTCAAGCCTTTCAGGGCGGGGAGGGCGGCGACGGCGGCCATTTTGTTGAACAGGTTGCGTTGGAATTCCTGACGGATGGCTCCGCTCATGAATTTGACCGCGCCTTCGATGGTTTTGAGCATGATGTTGCCGACAAAGCCGTCTGCGACGATCACGTCGGCTTCGCCATATAGGACGCCATTGCTTTCGATGTTGCCGATGAAATTCAGTTTGCTGCTTTTGAGCAGTTTGAAGGTTTGTTTGACGGTGTCCGTGCCTTTGATGTCTTCGGTGCCGACGTTAAGCAGGCCGACGCGCGGGCTGCCTTTTTGCGGGTAGAGAGCTTGGAAGAGTTCGTTGCCGATGATGGCGAACTGTACGAGCTGCTCAGGCGTGCAGTCGACGTTTGCGCCCAAATCGAGGGCGAGGGTCAGGTGTTCGCTGTCGGAGGGCAGGAATTTGGCGATGGCGGGGCGGTCGATGCCGGGAATGGTTTTGAGGACGAAGCGGGCGGTCGCCATGAGCGCGCCGGTGTTGCCAGCGGAGACGGCGGCTTGCGCGGTGCCTTCTTTGACTTGGTTGATGGCAATGCGCATGGAGGAGTCTTTTTTATTTTTCAGGGCAAGCTGAGGGGCTTCGTCCATGCCGACGACTTCGGAGGCATGGAGTACGGTAATGCGCTCCATCGGCGCGTTGGCTGCGGAGAGGGCTTGGCGGACGGCGGATTCGTCGCCGACCATAATGAGGTGTACGTCTTGCTGCTGTTTCAAAAAGGCAAGGGCACCGGGGACGGTAACTGCGAGACCTGAGTCGCCGCCCATGGCATCTACGGCCAATGTAATCATGTTGTTCTCCGGTTTGTGCTGTGAAGCGGAAGAGGGGCGGTGTCGGCTGCCTCTGTGGGTTTGTTCGGCTTCACAGTCGGTTTCAGACGACCTTTTTGCGATACGCGGTACGGGGTCGTCTGAAAAGGGGTGTATGTGTGGTCGGGGGCTTCGGATTGAAGGGTTGCGTTCCACATTCTAATGCGTTTTATGAAGATGCGCTGAAAAGAGGCAAAATCTCGTTTTGTCGGTGTTCTACGGATTTTGCTTTTGCCGTTTCGGGAGAAGGCGGACTTCTCCGTCGCGGGCTTATTTTTTGCCTTCGGCGGCAAGGCGGTTGTGTTCGTCGATGTCGAGTGCGTCCCAAGGGTAGTTGATCCACCAGTCTTCTACGGTAAGGCCGCTGAAGTAGGGGATGCCTTCAGGGATTTTGCCGACTTTGGCTTTGATTTTTTCGTGCAGGACGGCAACGCCGATGGTGCCGAAATCTTCTTTTTGCAACTCGGTCAGGCAGAATTCCATGGTCACGCGGCTGTCGTCGACTTCATCGACTACGAGTACGTTTTTGCCTTTCAGTACGTCAGGCACGGGGTCGAGCCATTGGACTTTTTTGACTTCTTCCGTTACCTGACCTTCGTTGTCGCTGTCGTAATAGGCGGTGGTTACGGCGTAAATCGGGATTTCCAAAAAGCAGCGCAGCATACGGGCGGGGATGAAGCCGCCGCCGCCGATGGCGATCATGGCATCGTATTTGACGCCGGAGTTTTGGATTTTTTCCGCCAACGCTTTGATCACGCGGTGGATGTCGTCGTAGGTGTACCAGATTTTCTGTTTCATGGCGATTCCCGATTCAATGGGGTGTATCAGTTTGAACTGCAGGGATTTTGTGCCGTATTTTGAAGCATGGGCAGGCATGAAGCCGGGCAGTTCGGATGTAATGTAAAAAAGCCAGCATTGCATGGCAATATTCTGGCTTTTTCAGTCAGTCGAATAAGATTATTCGCCTTTGGCTTTCACTACTTTACGGCCGCGGTACATACCGTTGGGGGAAATGTGGTGCGGGCGGTGTACTTCGCCGGTTACGCTGTCAACAGACAGAGAAGGCGCGGTCAAAGCGTCGTGAGAGCGGTGCATACCGCGTTTGGAAGGGGATTTTTTGTTTTGTTGAACGGCCATTTCAAGCTCCTAGATAAATAAAACTGTGTCCTGATTAACTGCTTTTCAAACCTGCTAAAACAGCAAAAGGGTTGGGTTTGTCCTGATTGACTTGTTCCAGCGCGGCATTGTCGCAGTTTTCGTGGCGCGGGGAGAAGGGGAGCGACATTAGGATTTGGTCTTCCACCAACCCGCGTACGTCGAGTTCTTTCTCAATCGGCATGCCTTCCAACTCTTCGTCGGCAAGCATTGCTTCATCCAAGTCCTCTTCGTTGGCGAACAAAACAATACGGCTGGTTTCGTCGAGCGTAAACGGCATGGGGCGGATACATCGCTGGCAAATCAGCGGCATATCGGCTTTGACGTTCAAATCGAGAAACAAACGCTGCAGTCGGTCGCGTCCGCCGCTCAGCGTAAACGACACTTTGGTCTGTTTGTCGGCCGGATAATCGTGCGAACGGACTCGTTCGTCCAATTCCTCAAGCAGGAAGCTGCCTTGCAGGGTCTGCTTTTCGGAGGCGAAAACTTCTGGGTCAATCAAATTAGGGTCTGACATAAACGGGGTATGATATAATTTCGACAGTCTAACGTCAATATTTTTAAGCAAAATATGAGTGCAAAACTGCCTTTGATATTGGGTTCGGGTTCGGTGTTCCGCCGCGCGCAGCTCGAACGTTTGGGCATTGATTTTCAAACTGCCACGCCTGATTTCGACGAAACGCCCGCTGCGGGTGAAAACGCTGCGGATACTGCCTTGCGTTTGGCGGAAGGGAAGGCGCGTTCGCTGGCGGCTCGATTTCCTGCCGCATTGGTAATCGGCGCGGACCAAGTGGCGTGGTGCAATGACCGCCAGTTGGGCAAACCGATGAACGTCGCAAATGCACAACAAATGCTCAGGGATTTGAGCGGCAGAAAGATTGAATTTTACAGCGCAATCGTGCTTTTGAATACTGCTTCGGGACGCATTCAGCGCCATGTCGATAACACATCGGTCGTGATGCGCGCGCTGACAGACGAGCAGATCGAGCGTTATCTGGCGCGCGAACCGGACGCGGTTTACTGCGCGGGTGCGGCGAAGAGCGAGGGCTTGGGCGCGGCGTTGCTGGAGCGCATAGACAGCAGCGACCCGAACGCGCTTATCGGTTTGCCCATCTTCAAACTGGTCGAGTTTTTAAAAAACGAAGGCGTAGAAATCATTTAGGTCGTCTAAAAACAGTTGTCTGACGGTTTCAGACGACCCTCCGTATAGGAAACCCATCATGTCCCCGATTCTTTACCTGATTCCCACCCCTTTGGGCGCGCCCGATACGCCTTGCCTGCTGCCGCACGAACAGGCGCAGATTACCGGTTTGACCGATTTCGTCGTCGAAGCCGAGAAAACCGCCCGCGCCCATTTGAAACATTTGGGCGTTACGACCCCCATCCGCGAGCTGAACCTGCAAACCCTCAATGAACACACCGATTTGAAAACTCTGCCCGAACTTCTGAAACCTTTGCAGGAAGGGCGCAGCATGGGCATCCTCAGCGAAGCGGGTTGTCCTGCGGTTGCCGATCCCGGCGCGAATTTGGTGGCATTGGCGCACCGACACGGCTATGAAGTCCGTCCGCTGGTCGGCCCGTCCAGCCTGTTGCTGGCGTTGATGGCGTCAGGGGCGAACGGGCAGAATTTCGCGTTTAAAGGCTATCTGCCGTCCGAGAAAAGCGAGCGTATCGCCGCTTTGAAGAACTTGGAACAGCGTTCGCGTCAGCAAAACGAAACCCAACTTTTCATCGAAACGCCTTACCGCAACGACGCGTTGCTCGCCGACGCGCTGGAAACGCTGTATCCCGAAACCCGCCTCTGCACCGCAACCGACCTGACTTTGCCGACGCAGGAAATCATCAGCCAAACCGTTGCCGCTTGGCGGAAATCGAAAACGCTGCCGAATTTAAAAAAACGCCCGACGATATTTGTGTTGCACGCGGGTTAGGAAAATAGGGGTGGGCGGTTGGATGAATTAGAGCCCGCCATACTGAAAAAGGTCGTCTGAAACCTTCCAGATAAGGTTTTCAGACGACCTGTGTTTTATCTAAAGCTTATCCCTGCTTCGACATCATGCTGCCCATTTGACCCAGCCCATCGCCCAAGTCAGCAGAATCAATCCGCCGAAGACGATACGGTAGTAGGCAAACGGAACGTAGTTTTTGCTGGACACGAATTTCAGCAGCGATTTAATCGCCAAGAGGCCTGCCAAGAAAGCGGCGATGAAACCGACGGCAATCAGGCCGACATCTTGCAACGTGAAGAGTTTGTAGTGTTTCAATACGTCATAGCCGGTAGCGGCAATCATCATCGGTACGGCGAGGAAGAAAGAAAATTCGGTCGCAGCTTTGCGCTCGATGCCCCACAGCATACCGCCCATAATCGTACTGCCCGAACGCGAAGTCCCCGGCACCAGCGCGCAGATTTGGGCGCAGCCGACCACAAGCGCGTCGATCGGGCGCATTTCGTCCACACTTTTGACTTTCGGTTTGATTGTGCTTTGGCGTTTTTCGACCCATAAAATAAAGAATCCGCCCAATACCAACATGGTGGCGACGGTAATCGGGTTAAACAGATATAATTTAATTTGTTTGCTAAACAGCAAACCTACGACTGCCGCCGGCACGAACGCGACGGCAAGGTTCAACACGAAGCGGTTGGCGGTGCGGTCTTTGCCCAGTCCGGATAAAACGGAGGTAAAACGTTGACGGTATTCAAAAATCACGGCAAGCACCGCGCCCAGTTGGATGGCGATTTCAAAGACTTTGCCGTTGCTGTGGAAATTGAGCAAGTCGCCCAATACAATCAAGTGGCCGGTACTTGAAATCGGCAGAAATTCCGTCAAGCCTTCCACAATGCCCATAATCAGGGCTTTTAATAAGGTCAAAATGTCCATATTGCTTTCTTTTTTGGTTTTCAGACGACGTTTGCCCGTCTGGATTTCAGGATGAAGCGGTATCGGAATCGGAAAAATGCTGCGGTATGACGGTATTTGCCCCATCCCTCAGCAGTATCGTTTTTATGGATTTTACGCCACCCAAAACAAACAGACAGTTCGGAAACCGCCTGTTTTTTTGCGGTCATTCCGAAACTGCCTGGCTAAATTCCGTCAGCGCGCGGCTTTGCCGGAACGCTCTTGGCGGACTTTGTTAATCAGCTCGCCTATGATTTTCTGCCCATTCGCCCAATCGCTGCTGAATATGACCCGATATTTGCCTCCGACGATGACGTCCGGCGTGCCGTCGATACGGTAAGTCTCGGTCAGGCTTTGCATTTTTTTAGCGGCTGCGAGGCTCGCGGGTGCGTCGTATGCGGCAATCAGTTTTTTGCTGTCAAAGCTTTTTTGTGCCGCCGCCCAGCTTTTGAAAGTGGCGGTATCCGCCAAATTGATTTTCTGCTCGTGTACGGCTTTGAAAATAGCGGGGTTTGCCTGATACTTCAAACCCGAAGCGTTAACCGCCGCGGCAACCCGCGCCAAGCCCAGCATTTCAGGCATCCAGACGACGTGTTCGGTACGCAGGTAAACGTCTTTCGGGAAAGTTTTGCTGTATGACAGCAAGACGGGATCAAAGTTTTGGCAATGTATGCAGAAATAGCCGAAAAATTCCAAAACTTCGATTTTGGATGCGTCTCGTTGCGGAATCGGTTTGTTCAAAACCGTGTAATCCACGCCTTCGACCGCAGCCTGCGCGCTTGCGGAAAAGGCAAGCGCGAGGCTGAGGAGGACGGCTGCCGGTTTGGTTGTCCGTTTCATTGCCGCCTCCTTATTGTGCCGAACGCATCAGGCTGTTGATATTGTGTTTTTGCAAGTCTTTCTGAACGTTTTTTGCGGCTTCAGACGACATGCTGTTGCTTTGTACGCGGTAAACGGTTTTGTCGCCGTTGGTGCGTTCGACCACTTTGGACGAAATGCCCAGCATGGCGAGTTTGGCACGTTGCGCGTCGGCGCTGTTGCGGTCGGCGTACGAACCCATTTGCAGGATGACTTTCTTACCGCCTTCTGAAGTTTTGGCTTCGGCTTTGGCATTGTCGGCTTTAGCGGTTTGTTTGTCCGCTTCGGCTTTCTTCGCTTCTTTCGCCGCGCCTTTATTTGCTTCCTGACGGGCTTTTTCGATGCTGCCGCTGTTCAGGATTTGCTCGGGGGTCGGTTTGTTGGTTTTGGCCGTTTCGGTTTTCTTGGCTTCGGCGGCTTTCTTCTCTGCCGCTTTTTTCTCGGCAAGTTTGCGTTCGGCGCGCGCTTTTTGTTTGTCCGTCAACTCGGCTGCCTTTTTGGCTTTATCGGCGGCTTCTTTGTCGGCTTTTTCTTTTTCTGCGCGTTTTTTCGCAAGCTCTGCCTTTTTCTCGGCGAGTTTTTGTCTCAACTCGCGTTCGGCAGATTCTTTGTCTTCTTTTTCGGCTTCACGCAGGGCTTTTTCTGCTTCGCGGGCTTCGTCTTCCGCTTCATGGACGGCACGCTCTTTTTCCGCTTTTTCTTTGTCCGCGCGCTCTTTCTCGGCTTTGGCTTTATCTGCCTTTTCTTTCGCTTCTTTGTCTGCGCGTTCTTTTTCTTTGGCTGCCGCATCGTCGTCGGCTTCGCTGCGTTTCTGTTCGGGCTTGGCTTCTTCTGCCGGACGCTCTTTCTCTACGGGAACAACGACAGGCTGTTCTTCAGCCTCAGGCTTGGATTCAGGTTTGGATTTTTCCTGCGGCTTGAGGATTTCAGGCTCGGTTTGCTGTTTTTGAGGCTCGGTCGCGCCCTTGAAGGCGTTCGGGGTGTCTTGATTCAGAAAATACAGGATGCCCCCGATCACGCCGGTGGCGAGGATGAGGCCGAAGAAAAAGCCGAAAAGGCCTTTGCCGTATTGAGTGTTCTTATTCATGAGATACCTATATTGATGATGCCGTTCAGACGACCTTTTGGCGGCAGAGGAATCTGCTGCTGCCATCGGCAGGGACGGGTCATTTTATCAATATCCTTTATATTGGGCAAAAATGCGCCGTTTGTTTACATGGTTTTTACGAAAACCGCCGTGATGTTAGGACGCGCTGACAATTTACCGACGACAGGCTTCTTTTGCCCGAACAGAATACTCCGCATTGGACACACCAGCAAGATACCCGACCCGTCTAAACTTTTATAGTGGATTAACTTTAAATCAGGACAAGGCGACGAAGCCGCAGACAGTACAGATAGTACGGAACCGATTCACTTGGTGCTTCAGCACCTTAGAGAATCGTTCTCTTTGAGCTAAGGCGAGGCAACGCCGTACTGGTTTAAAGTTAATCCACTATACTTTGAATCTTCCGTTTTCAGTACCCAAGGTCGTCTGAAAAACCTTACAACGCGCGGCGGAAGCTGACGGCTTTCAAAACATGGCTTCTGCCGACTTCTTCATCGCCCGCCAAATCCGCCAGCGTGCGCGCCACGCGCATGATGCGGTGGAAGCTGCGTGCGGAGAGGGAGAGTTTTTCCAACAGGCTGCCCAAGGCTTCCTGCGCTTCTTTTTGGATGCGGGCGGACTTGTCGAGTTCACTGACGCTCAAGGCGGCGTTGACTTTGCCCTGCCGCGCGTATTGCTTGTCGCGGGCGGCGATCACGCGCGCCAACACGACGGCGCTGCTTTCCCCCGCTTCCTGCTGCATCAGTTCGGCAGCGGACAGGCTGGGGACTTCGATGGTCAAATCGATACGGTCGAGCAGCGGGCCGGAAATTTTACTGCGGTAACGCGCGACGCTTTCAGGCGTGCAGCGGCAGGGTTTGACGGGATGCCCGAGATAACCGCACGGACAAGGGTTCATGGCGGCGACGAGCTGGAATTTGGCGGGATAGATGGCTTGGCGCGCCGCACGGGAAATGTGGATTTCGCCGTTTTCCAACGGTTCGCGCAAAACTTCCAAAACTTTGCGGTCAAACTCGGGCAGCTCGTCCAAAAATAAAACGCCGTGATGCGCCAATGAAATTTCGCCCGGACGCGGATCGGAACCGCCGCCGACCATGGCTGCCGAGCTGGCGCTATGGTGCGGGCTGCGGAAAGGACGGTGGCTGTCGAGTTGTTGCTGATGATTGGGCAGAAGCGAACGCAATGCCCATACCTCGACCAATTCGTCTTCGGTCAAAGGCGGCAGAATGCCGGGCAGCCGTTGGGAAAGCATGGACTTGCCCGTTCCCGGCGGACCCATCATCAAGAGGCTGTGCCCGCCCGCGGCGGCGATTTCCAAAGCAAGGCGGGCGGTGTGTTGACCTTTGACATCGATGAGGTCGGGCAGTTTGGCGTTTTCAGACGACCTCTGCGGGACTTGGCAGGCGGTTTGCGCCAAGGGTTCGATGCCGTTCAAATGGGCGGCGACTTCACCCAACGAACGCGCGCCGTAAACGGTAATGCCGCGCATCACGGCGGCTTGTTCTGCGTTTTCCTGCGGCAAGACGAAAGAACGTCCCGCCTGCATACCCTGCCATGCCATCGCCAACGCGCCGCGCACGGGGCGCAACATGCCGGAAAGCGCCAGTTCGCCGGCAAACTCGTATTGCGCGAGCTTTTCGGGTGCGATTTGCCCGGATGCGGCGAGGATGCCCAGCGCAATCGGCAGGTCGAAACGACCCGATTCTTTGGGCAGGTCGGCGGGGGCGAGGTTGACGGTGATTTTTTTGGCGGGGAAGTCGAAACCGCTTTGGATGATGGCGGCGCGCACGCGGTCGCGGCTTTCTTTGACTTCGGTGTCGGGCAATCCGACGATATTGAAATGAGGCAGGCCGTTGGCAAGGTGGGCTTCCACTTCGACCAACGGCGCATTCATGCCGCTCAAGGCGCGGCTGTAAACCAAGGCAAGCGACATGTTTCAGACGACCTTATTCGCCGGCTTCGGTTTGCTGTTTGATTTCTTCGACGGCTTCTTCGGCTGCGGCTTCGGCAGCTTCCAAGGCAGACTGCTCAGGCTCTTGCGCGGCTTCGAGTTTTGCCAGACGCTCCTCCAGCTCGACCAATTTGGTGCGGGTTTTAATCAAAACCTGCTGCTGGATGTCGAATTCTTCGCGCGTAACCAAATCCATACGGTTGAACGCGCTGCCGAGCATGGCTTTGACGTTTTTCTCCATGTCTTTGGCGGGGCTGTTGGCGATGGTTTCGCTGATTTTTGCGCTGACTTCTTCAAAGAGTTGTTTGCCGAACATAATCCGTATCCTTTATATCAGAATATATAAAATCCAAGCGTATTGTATAAGGAAAAAGGTCGTCTGAAAACGGGCATTCTGCTGCCGCGCCTTTTCCCTTCCAAACATCGCCCGCGTGTAGCAAATGCCCGCAAAATTGCTCAATCTTGCGGGCATTTTTGAAACGGCTTTTGCCGTCTGTTTCGATATTCGGCGTATTTTAACGCTCGACGCGGGCATCAAAAATCGGCATCACCCACGCACCGCCGGTAAAGCCTTTGCACGAGCCGGTAGTGTATTCGCCGCTGCGGACGAATGCCTTGCCGTCCCACGCTGCCGTATTGCTTGTCCAACAGTCGCCTATGCCGCGGCCTTTGAAGCTGCCGCTGAGGGTGGCTGTTTTCTCGTCGAATCCGCCGTGCCCGCCGTATACCATCGGCGGCAGCACTTGTTCGATTTTGGTCAACTCTTTATCGGCAATGGCATAGTAGCCGCTGGTTTGATAAGCACCGCCGATACAGATGGCCGAAATCAACACCTGACGTTCGTTGAGCGGATGGACATACAGGCTGCGGTTCCAATTCATTTGCTCTTTATTGTGCAGGGCGTAACAGTAATTATCGTCGCCTTCGGAAACGCGGTTGCTGTTGCGCAGCAGCTTCATGACGGCGCTGTGGCGCGGTGTGTCTTGTTCCAGTATATCGCCTGCTGTTTTCGGCACGGCAACGGCGCGGATGACGGGCTTAGGCTGCGGGCTGAGGACTGCCTGACTGCTGTTGCCTTTGCGTATCAGCGCGGAAGGCGTATTCAGACGACCTTGGAATTCGTCTGCTTTCAACATTGCCGCCGCCGCGCCTTTGTCGGACAAATGCCATTCATATTTTCCGGCGCGGATGCTGATTTTGCTTTCTTTTTTCAATGCTTCGAGCAAGGCGTTGGTTTGCGCGCTGCTCAATTTGCCTGTGCCTTTTTTATTCAACGCCAATTTGCCCAGCGATTTGCCGTTCAGCATCAATTCGCTGCGTGCTGCCACACGGGCGAGTTGACGCTCATCGTCGTTAAACGGCAGCAGGGAAACTTCGCCGGCTACGGCGGCGTTCGCCCCCGCTTTTCGGGTAAACAAGATGGAAACCGGCGTTTCTGTTTCGTCCGCCTGATATCCGGCAAGACGGCATGTGCCGGTATTGTCGCAAGCGATGTCCCAGTCTTAGTAATTTTGATAAAAGCCTTGAGGCGGAGCGGCCAGTGCGGTGGCGGGCAAAACAGCCAGCAGCCATTTTTTCATGATGTATTCCTTCAGTTTTATTTTATTAGTGGATGTGCAAAAAAACAGCGCGGCAATGTAAAACAGCGCCACACTGTTCTTGTGTAAAACAAACGTATGATACGTCGTTTGCCAAAAAGTTTTTGAACAGACGAAAAAAGGTCGTCTGAAACTCCTTTTCAGACGACCTTTTTTAAGATATACAGGCTGCGTGTTTAATCATCGTTGTAATCGTAGTAATCATTGTACCAGTCGCGGTATTTACGATAGTGGTGTTTATGTCTTTTGTAGCGTGCCTCACGGTAGTAAGGATCGTCATAGTCGTAATCATCACGATCGTAGCGGTAGTCGCGGTAACGGCGGTCGTACCAATAGTTGTCGTTGTCTTTCTGGTTCATTTTTTTATTTCGATAGGCGTATGCATTACCTGCCAAACCACCTGCTACCGCGCCGATGAACGCACTTTGTTCATCGTTACCCAATAGTCCGCCTAAAGCTGCGCCTGCTGCTGCACCGATAAGGGTAGCTTTTCTTTGGTTGTCAGTGCCCCTAGCTTCCGCATTGATGGAGGGGAGGCTGAGGCTGGCGGCGAGTAATACCGCCATAAGTGGTTTCATAGTCATTGTTTCGTCCTTTCGTGAAACACGGCAGGTGCCGGAGAATGGTCGGCATTATAGTCATTCTTTTGTTCGCCGTTCATTTTTCTGTAGAAAATTAGCGTAAACAAATGTTGTTTGTTGAGGCGCGATTGCTTGGTTGATGGATTGGAAGTCTTAACTATATTGGATTTGGCAGTAACAAAACGCCCCGAAGCCGGTATGCGGTTTCGGGGCGTTTGGGTTTCAGACGACCTGTACGGTGTCTGCAACACTTATTTGAAAAAGCCTATTCTTCAGGCAGCCGCCATACGGACAGAATGAATCCGCCCCAGATGACGACGAGTGCGATAATCATCATGATGATGGCTGAAGTACTCATTCTTTGTCTCCTTGTTCATGTTCGTGTTCGTCTTTGACGTTGAAATTTTGACCATGCTTCCAAGGCAGAAGCGACAGCAACACGGCGATGACAATCAGACCGATCGACATGCCCCAGCCGAAGATATTGAGGAAATCGCTGGGATATTTCGAGTAGTTTTCTTTAAGCAGGCCGATTGTGTCTTGGTACAACATATAGCCGAGCATGGCAACGGTAAAGATGACGCTGGCAGTCCAAATCGCACCGACGCGGACGGAGGAGAGCGCGTTCAGGTGGTTGCGCAGTTCGGGCAGTTTGCGCAGGGCGATGATGGCCAAAACATAGACGAAGCCGGCGGCGACGATGCCGTAGGTGTTGACGAATTTGTCCAATACGTCCAAAACGGGCAGGCCGGTGGTCGTGCCAAAGAGCAGGGTGGAGATAATGCCCATCGGGATGCAGACAAGCAGGGTAGCGTTGACGCGGCCGATGTTCAATTTGTCCTGAATGGCGGCAACGATGACTTCAACGATGGAAATCATCGAGGTAATGCCTGCGAATACCAGCGAACCGAAGAACAATACGCCGATCAGCGCACCCATCGGAGCTTGGTTGATGATGGTCGGGAAGGCGATGAAAGCCAAACCGATGCCGCTGGAAGCAACTTGACTGACGGCTTGTCCATTGGCTTGTGCGATAAAGCCCAGCGCGGCGAATACGCCGATACCGGCGAGCAATTCAAAGCTGCTGTTGGCAAAGCCGACAACCAAGCCGGTACCGCCCAAGTCGGTTTTTTTCTTCAGGTAGGAAGAGTAAGTCACCATGATGCCGAAGCAGATGGAGAGCGAGAAGAAAATCTGACCGTATGCGGCAACCCAGACTCTAGGATCGGAAAGTTTCGACCAGTCGGGCGTAAACAGCGCGTCCAAGCCCTTAGCCGCGCCCGGCAGCGTCAGCGAGATGCCGACCATGATGATGAACATAATCAAAAGCAGCGGCATGAAAAACGACGATGCGCCTGCTACGCCTTTTTGTACGCCCAAAGCCATGATGATGCAGGTAAACAGCCATACGCCGATCAGCGGGCCGACGACTTTGCCGACAAAATCCAAGCCTAAGGCTTCAGGACCTGCCATGTTCAAAAAGTCTTTAAAGAAAAACGCCTGCGGATCTGCGCCCCATGCGGCGTTCAGCGAGTAATACGCATAGCTTGCCGACCAGCCGATGATGACTGCGTAGTAGATACAGATGATGACGTTGGTCATCACGTTCCACCAGCCCACAGGCTCGAACCAGCGGCCGAGGCGGCGGAAAGCCAGCGGAGCGGAGCCGCGGTAGCGGTGGCCGATGGCGTAGTCGAGCAGCAGCAGCGGGATGCCGGCGGTCAAGAGCGCGACCAGATAGGGAAGGAGGAACGCACCGCCGCCGTTTTCGAAGGCGATGTAGGGGAAGCGCCAAATGTTGCCCAGGCCGACGGCAGAGCCGATGGCGGCAACCATAAACGCGCGGCGGTTACTAAACGTCGCGCGTTCGTTTGTTTTGGAATCAGACACGTTGATACCTCTTGCTTTGATGTGGTATGAGAACAGCCGCTTGGCGGCTTACGGTTATAGAAATGAAGTCTGACAGGGGTAATGTCGTCTGAAAAAAACAATCGGCTTGTGGCCTTTGTTTACAATCTATGGCTGTATCGTAAAAAAATTTAACAGGATTGGCAAGCGGAAAACAGATTTAATTTGCGTTTCAGGCAGTTCTGGGAATTTCAGACGGCCTTGCATTGCCCAAGGGCAGGGTGAGTTGCCGGATGTGGACGTTATTGTTTTTTGCGTTTAGGGCTTGTTGTGCAATTTGGTATGAATTCGAATGCACATTATTTTTTAAGGAATGACGTAAAAAATAAAAGGTCGTCTGAAAACCGATTTCAAAGTTTCAGACGACCTTTTATCTTTTCCGGAAAACCTAGCTTATCCCCTGCGCAATACGGCAGTATTGACGTATTTTTGGATGCCGGTGGCGATGGCATCGGCGCATTGGCGGCGGAAGGAATCGCTGCCAAGCAGCCGCTCTTCAGTCGGGTTGGACAGGAAGGCGGTTTCGACGAGGATGGATGGGATGTCGGGCGCGCGCAGGACGGCGAAGTTGGCTTCGTCAACGCGGCCTTTGTGGAGTTGGTTGAGTTTACCCAATTCGGTCAGGACGGAATGTCCGAGTATGCGGCTGTCGCGCATGGTGGCGGTTTGGGTCATGTCGAGAATGGCGTTATCGACGCTGCGGTTGCCGCTTTTAAGGACGCCGCCGATGGCGTCGGCGTTGTTTTGGGTTTGGGCGAGAAATTTGGCGGCGGAGCTGGTTGCACCTTTGGTATTGAGCATGTAAACACCGGTACCGCGCGCAGACGGGCTGGTAAAGGCGTCGGCGTGGATGGAGACGAAAACGTCGGCATGACGGGCGCGGGCTTTGGCGACGCGCACGCCCAATGGGATGAAGATGTCTTCGTTGCGGGTCATGTAAACGGTGTAGCCTATGCTTTCAAGGCGGTTTTTGGCTTCGCGGGCGATGGAGAGGACGACGTTTTTCTCTTTCAAGCCGCTTGGACCGATCGCGCCGGGGTCTTCACCGCCATGACCGGGGTCTATCATAATGACGGGGCGGCGTCCGCCGCGGTTGGAGCGCGGAGGCGTGTCTTGGGCAATGTTCGTGCGCTCGGTAGGACGTTGCGTTTGCATGCGTTTCGGCGGATTGCCGTTGAGCAGCGCCATCATCGGGTCGTTGGCATCGACGCCGTGCGGATAAAGATCTATCACGAGACGGTTTTTGAAGCCGCCGACTGGAGCAAGCGAGAAGACTTGCGGATGGGCGTTTTGCTTGAGGTCGATGACGACGCGCACGGTCGTAGGGGTGTTTTGTCCGGCACGGATGCTGCGGATATAGGGGTCGTCGGGCAGGACTTTGCCGGAAATGCCTTGCAGGACGCTGTTGATATTGGCGTTTTGGATGTCGATGACGAGCCTGCCGGGGTTTTCCAAGGCGAAATGCTGATATTGCAGGGCGCGCGAGCTTTCGATGGTGATACGGGTATAGGCGTGCGAAGGCCAAATACGGGCGGCGACGAATTGGGCGGGCGGCGCGGCTTTGGCGAGAGCAGAGGCGATCGGCGTGAGGGTGAACAACAGTCCGGCGGCTTGGCGGACGACTTGTCTTCGTGTCAGTTTGAATTTAACCATGCTTCTAAACTTTTTTGTCCGTTGGCAGTGTGTGCGGTAGCGGTGCAGGCCCTGCCCTGCGCGGCGTGATTCAGGGATACGGTGATGTCTGCGGGCGGAGTGAACGCGCCGCCCTGTTGCGGCCATTCGATGATGCAGACGCTGTCAGGGGAGAACAGGTCGTCCAAACCCGCATCTTCCCATTCTTCGGGCGAGGCAAAGCGGTAAAGGTCGAAATGATGGAGCGTGAACGCTTCCAGCGGGTAGGATTCGACGATGGCGTAGGTCGGGCTTTTGACCGCGCCGGTGTGTCCGAGTCCGCGCAGGATGCCGCGCGTGAACGTGGTTTTCCCCGCGCCCAAATCGCCTTGCAGATGGATGACCAATGGCGCGCGCAGCGATTTTGCCCAACTTTCACCCAGCTCGAGTGTGGACTCTTCGTCGGGAAGCCGGCGGGAAAAGGTTGCGCCCTCGCTCATGAAATCAGCCTTGTCGTGTTCTAAAAACCTTAATTATGCTGGATTTACGGGCATTTGCAAACATAAGGGAGGATAAAGTTAGATAAAGATGTTCAATCGGCATCTTTGCCGTCTGCCGTCCAAACGCCGTAAAGGTCGTCTGAAAACGCCGTTTCCACACAACCCAAACCCTTTCAGACGACCTCCGTCCCTGTTAAGCCTTGCGCCGAACGTGTATAATCCGCCCCATCATACCTAATCCGTACAAACCGCATCATGACTATCAGCAAACAACGCCCCATCGGCGTTTTCGATTCCGGCGTCGGCGGCCTGACCAACGTCCGCGCCCTGATGGAACGCCTGCCGATGGAAAACATCATCTACTTCGGCGACACCGCCCGCGTTCCCTACGGCACCAAATCCCGCGCCACCATCGAAACCTTCGCCATGCAGATTGTCGATTTCCTGCTGGAAAACGATGTCAAGGCACTCGTCATCGCGTGCAACACCATCGCCGCCGTTGCCGGACAAAAAATCCGTCAAAAAGCAGGCAATATGCCCGTATTGGACGTGATTTCCGCCGGCGCGCAGGCCGCTCTGAACACCACGCGCAACAACAAAATCGGCATCATCGCCACCAACACCACCGTCAACAGCAACGCCTACGCCCGCGCCATCCACGCCCAAAACCCCGACACGCTCGTGCGCACGCAGGCGACGCCGCTGCTCGTGCCGCTGGTGGAAGAAGGCTGGCTTGACCATGAAGTGACCCGCCTGACCGTGCGCGAATACCTCAAACCGCTCTTGGTGGACGACATCGATACGCTCGTCCTCGGCTGCACCCACTTCCCGCTGCTCAAGCCCCTAATCGGCAAAGAAGCGCAAAACGTCGCCCTGGTCGATTCCGCCATCACTACCGCCGAAGCGACCGCCCAAGCACTCGCCCAAGCAGGGCTGTTCAACACTGAAAACGACAGCCCCGACTACCGCTTCTACGTCAGCGACATCCCCCTGCGTTTCCGCACCATAGGCGAACGCTTCCTCGGACGCAGCATGGAACAAATCGAAATGGTCTCGCTGGGATAAGGCATATCCCGCATACCAAAACGAGAGGTCGTCTGAAAAATCGAAACACGGGTTTTCAGACGACCTTTTTGAATGAGGCGAATCAAAGCTATTGCCAATCCTGATCCGCTTGTCTCATCGTTCAAGCATTTCTCGGGTAACTAAGGGAATAAAGTCCAAATTGCTGTCCACAGAGGCGGATAGCTTTTCGGGCAGACTGGGAGCTGCATCGCGGTGAAAACAGGCAAGATTGAGATCTACGCCCGATAGGCTTTCGGGGCGGCAGAAGAAGTTGTCTTCCTGATAGCGGTGGGAAGCAAACCAATAGCAACGATAATCCATGCGCTCAAAATGGTGGATTAAATCGAGGCAGTTGTCAGGCTGAGCCTCTGCAAAAATGATTGGTTTATGCTGTTCAATCAGGCGTTTTGCGCCGTTGAGTACATGGCTTTCAAAGCCTTCCGCATCGATTTTCAGCAAATCCAGCGCATTGAGTTTTTGAAGCTCGGGATGTCGGTCTAATGCAGTAAGGCGTATGGTTTCGTTGTAGCGGATACCGTCAAAGCTGGATTCGGTGTCAAAACCCTTGTCCAAAGAAAAACTACCGTAATTCCACTCTGTTTCATAATCTGAAGAGGGAATCTCCAGCCAAGCGTTTTCATCGCCCACGCCTTCTTGATAGGCGTAAACATTGGTCAGGCTGTTGAGTGATATATTGGCACACAGAGTTTGGAAAATCACCCGCTGCGGCTCGAAACAGAATAGTTTGCCGCGCCCGATATGTCGGGCGATGGGAATTGCGTGCATACCAATATTTGAGCCGAATTCAACGACATTGCTGTCGGCACGAAGATTGTTCAGAAGAAAACGGACTTCCAAATCCGACCATTCTCCATAAGCCTGCGCGTATCGGCTGATGAAGTCGCCTTCGATTAAGTTAAACATGCCTCTTTTGAGCATATGTAAAGACGTCCGCATGATGATGCCCTTTAAAAAATAATGGATTGATTTGATTCGATGCTTTGAAAATTATTTTCTTGATGCGTGTATCAGACTGCTCCGTCGGGGCTTAAATTTTGCCTATCGAATCAAGCCCGACAGTGTAGTCGAGTTAAGTCAGAGCCGACAAACCATCGGTATTCTAATAGAAAAGGTCGTCTGAAATTAAGTTTTCAGACGACCTTTTTTAGTATGTCAAACCGCTGTTAGGAAACAACTTCGCCTTGGGTGCGTTGTTTGTCGATGCTGCGGTTGATGTGCCATTGTTGGGCGATGGTCAGGAGGTTGTTGACTACCCAGTACAATACCAGACCTGCAGGGAAGAAGAAGAACATGGCTGAGAAAATCAGCGGCATGACTTTCATCATTTTTGCCTGCATCGGGTCGGTCGGCGGCGGGTTGAGGAATGTTTGGGCAAACATGGTTACCGCCATAATTACGGGCAGAATGTAGTAAGGGTCGGAACGGCTAAGGTCGGTAATCCAGCCCAGCCAAGGTGCCTGACGCAATTCTACGGAGGCAAACAACGCCCAGTACAAGCCGATGAAGACGGGGATTTGCAACAGCATGGGCAGGCAGCCGCCCAGCGGGTTGATTTTTTCGTCTTTGTAAAGCTGCATCATGGCTTGCTGTTGCGCCATACGGTCGTCGCCGTATTTTTCTTTGATGGCTTGCAGTTTGGGCGCGGCGGCGCGCATTTTTGCCATCGAGCGGTAAGAGGCGTTGGTCAGCGGGTAGAGTACGGCTTTGACGATAATGGTCAAAACGATGATTGCCCAGCCCCAGTTGCCGATAATGTTGTGCAGTTGGTTCAGGAGCCAGAAGAGGGGGGAGGCGAACCAGTGTACTTTGCCGTAGTCTTTTGCCAGTTGCAGGTTGTCGGCGATATTGGCGATGACGGATGTGGTCTGCGGGCCGGCGTAGAGGTTGATGGAGGCTTCGGATTTCGCGCCGTTTTGGATGGCGGCAAGGGGAACGCTGACGCTGGTGCTGTACAGGTTGTCGTTGCGACGTTTGATGTCGATACGGCAGTCGCCTGCGGCGCAAACGCTTTGTCCGCCTTTGGGTTGGAGAATCCAGGTGGACATGAAGTGGTGTTCAATCATGCCGAGCCAGCCGGTTTGGGTTTTGCGGGCGTATTCGGCTTCGTTTTTGCCTGATTTGGCATCGTCGTCCAAGTCGGAGAAGCTAACTTTTTGGAATTTGCCTTCAGGGGTGTATACGACGGGACCGAGGTAGGAATGGGTAAAGTAGCCTTGACCTTCCGGTTCGCTGCGGTCGCGCACGATGCGGTAGTCTGCGCTCAGGTTGGCGGGCTTGCCGCTGGTGTTGGTGATGTCGAAACGGACGTTGACGAGGTAGCTGTCTTTGGTAAAGGTATAGACTTTGTCGATTTTCAGTCCGTTTGTTTCCGGCGCGCTCAGGCGGACTTCGACTTTGTCGCCGTTGAGGCTGTATTGTTTTTGCGCTGCGGTAAAGTTGATGCCTTTCAGGATGTTGTTGCCTTGTGCATCCAAAAGCTCGGACTGGGCAACGTAGGTGTATTCTTTGCTGTCGTTAAACAGGGTGAAGGGTTTGTTTTCGTCGCCATTTGCTTTGTATTTGAGCAGGGTCATTTGACGCAGGTCGCCGCTTTTTTCGTCGATGACGGCTTTGACCGTATCGGTCGTTACGGTAATCGGCGTTGCGGGGGCGAGTGCGGCTTCGGCAGCAGCGGTTGCGGCGGTTTGCTGCTGTTGCTGCGCGGCTTGTTGTGCCGGATTGGGTTTGGGGCTGGGGAAGAAATGTTCCCAGCCGGCATAGATTGCCAGCGAAATGGCAAAAAATGCTATAAATCTTTTAAAATCCATAAGAGATTCCTGGAATTGACGGGTATGTAATGGAGATGAAAACTGCTTCAGACGGCATTATATAGAAACCGACGGGAAATTAAAGGAAATCAAGTTATCCGAATGATTCGGATTACGGGACAGGGTCGTGTCCGTGTCCGCCGAAGGGGTGGCAGCGGGCGATGCGTTTGAGGGCGAGCCAGCCGCCTTTGAATGCGCCGTATTTTTTGACTGCTTCGACCGCATATTGCGAACAGGTCGGGGTATAGCGGCAGCGCGGCGGTATCAGTGGGCTGATGGCGTATTGGTAAAAACGGATCAGCGCGAGGATGAATTTGGACAACAGGGTGTTCATCAGCGTTTGCGCATGAGTTGCGTCAATTGGTTTCGGGCTTCGGCAGCGTTTTGCCGATTGAATGCCAGACGGACGCGTACGACGAAATCATGTGGCGGCAGGCTGTTTTTGTTCAGTCTGAACCAATCGCGGATGACGCGCTTCATATAGTTGCGGTCATGCGCGCGTTTCGCTGTTTTTTTGCTGACGACCAAGCCGAGTCGCGGATGGTTCAATCCGTTGTCGGCAGATTGGGAAACTTGCAGCAAATCGCGGCTGCGCCGGTTTTTGAACGCAAAAACGGATGAAAAATCATCCGTTTTTAATAAGCGGTACTGCTTTCCGAAGCGGTAGTCCAAAATTACACTGCCAAGCGTTTGCGGCCTTTGGCGCGACGGGCTGCCAATACTGCGCGGCCACCGCGGGTTTTGGAGCGGACCAGGAAGCCGTGGGTACGTTTGCGTTTGGTAACGGAAGGTTGATAAGTGCGTTTCATGATGTTTCCTAAAAAAACAGTAGATAAATAAACCGTGAATTACACTCTAATTTTCATCTTTTGTCAATCTCGGTTAAGTAAATGGATATGGCGCGCGGGATGGTTTGGTTTGCGGATTTGCGCGGCGCTTTGTGGATAAAATTTCCGGCGGGTTGTGGATAAAGTTTGGCGGAGTGGGTATAATCGGCAATTCCTGTCCCTTTGTCGGGCGATAGGTCGTCTGAAAATGGTGGTGCGAATTTATCGTGATGATTTTCCGAAAATAATTTCATTGTATTTTCAGACGGCGTCCGGTTTGGCGGATAGGGTTTGTGCGGTATTTGCGACACTTTTTCCGTCGGGCTGAAACCGCATTTTCAAAGGCTGCAATTTCCGACGGTTTCTCCCCGTTTCTTTCCAACGATTTCCACGACTCGAGCTTATTCATGACGCTAGCAGAATTTTGGCCGCAGTGCCTCCGCCGACTTCACGATATTTTGCCTGCCGGGCAGTTCGCGCAATGGATTGCGCCCTTGACCGTGGGCGAGGAAAACGGCGTGTGGGTGATTTACGGTAAAAACCAGTTTGCCTGCAATATGCTCAAAAGCCAGTTTGCCGCCAAAATCGAAGTGGTGCGTGCGGAATTGGCTCCGCAACAGGCGGCTTTTGCGTTTAAGGCGGGCGCGGGGCAGCATTATGAAATGGCGGAAAATGCGGGGACGGTTGCACCTGAACAAGCCGTGTTGACCGAAGAAATGCCGAAAGCAGACGCGCAAGAATCTTTTTCGGACGGGACGTCGTCTGAAAACTCAGACAAGCCCTCCGTTGCGAAAACAGCGGCGGATATTTTGGCGCAGCGCATGAAAAACCTGCCGCACGAAAACAAGCAGCCTGCCGCCGCGCCCGCAGAATCCAAAGCCGTTGCCAAAGCCAAAACGGAAGCGCAGCGCGATGCGGAAGAAGCGCGTTATGAACAGACCAATCTGTCGCGCGACTATACATTCGATACCTTGGTGGAAGGTAAGGGCAACCGCCTTGCCGCCGCCGCCGCCCAAGCCATTGCCGAGAATCCGGGGCAGGGCTACAACCCGTTTTTCCTGTACGGCAGCACGGGTTTGGGTAAAACCCACTTGGTGCAGGCCATCGGCAACGAACTGCTGAAAAACCGTCCTGACGCCAAAGTGCGCTATATGCATTCAGACGACTATATCCGCAGCTTTATGAAGGCGGTGCGCAACAATACTTATGATGTGTTCAAGCAGCAATACAAACAATACGATCTGCTGATTATCGACGACATCCAGTTCATCAAAGGCAAAGACCGTACGATGGAAGAATTCTTCTATCTGTACAACCATTTCCATAACGAGAAAAAACAGCTCATCCTCACTTGCGACGTGTTGCCTGCCAAAATCGAAGGTATGGACGACCGCCTCAAATCGCGTTTTTCATGGGGTTTGACTTTGGAACTCGAGCCGCCCGAGCTGGAAATGCGCGTGGCGATTTTGCAGAAAAAGGCAGAAGCAGCAGGCATCAGCATTGAAGACGAAGCCGCATTGTTTGTCGCCAACCTGATTCGTTCCAACGTGCGCGAACTGGAAGGCGCGTTCAACCGCGTCAGCGCCAGCAGCCGCTTCATGAATCGTCCTGTTATCGACATGGATTTGGCGCGTACGGCTTTGCAGGACATCATTGCCGAAAAACACAAAATCATTACCGCCGACACCATTATCGACGCGACTGCCAAATATTACCGCATTAAAATCAGCGATATACTCGGTAAAAAACGCACGCGTAACATTGCCCGTCCGCGTCAGGTCGCCATGAGCCTGACCAAAGAACTGACCACCCTCAGCCTGCCGTCTATCGGCGACGCGTTCGGCGGACGCGACCACACAACCGTCATGCACGGCGTGAAAGCCGTAGCAAAACTGCGCGAAGAAGATCCCGAGTTGGCGCAAGATTACGAAAAACTCCTGATTCTGATTCAAAACTGAGCCAGAACCGGTTTTCAGACGACCCCTCTCTTAAAAGGTCGTCTGAAAACACAAATACACTTTGATTTTAACGGCGGCGAATCAACCATCGCGTCCGCCGAACCCGATTCAAAAACACCCGAAATAACCAATTCAAAAGGAATTGACCATGCTGATTTTACAAGCCGACCGCGACAGTCTGCTCAAGCCGCTGCAAGCCGTTACCGGTATCGTCGAACGCCGCCATACCCTGCCCATCCTCTCCAACGTCCTGCTCGAAAGCAAAGACGGTCAAACCAAACTCCTGGCGACCGACTTGGAAATCCAAATCAACACAGCCGGCCCGGAAAGTCAGGCGGGCGATTTCCGCATCACCACCAACGCCAAAAAATTCCAAGACATCCTGCGCGCTTTGCCCGACAGCGCCATCGTTTCGCTCGACTGGGCGGACAACCGTCTGACCCTGCGTGCAGGCAAATCACGCTTCGCCCTGCAAACCCTGCCTGCCGAAGACTTCCCGCTGATGAGCATCGGCGAAGACATCAGCGCAGCGTTTTCCCTGTCGCAAGAAACCTTCAAAACCATGCTGTCTCAAGTCCAATACAGCATGGCGGTGCAAGACATCCGCTACTACCTCAACGGCTTACTGATGCAGGTTGAAGGCAACCAACTGCGCCTCGTCGCCACCGACGGCCACCGCCTTGCCTACGCCGCCAGCCAAATCGAAGCCGAATTGCCCAAAACCGAAGTCATCCTGCCGCGCAAAACCGTTTTGGAACTCTTCAAACTGCTGAACAACCCGTCCGAACCCATCAGCGTCGAGCTGCTCAACAACCAAGTACGCTTCCAATGCAACGGCACGACCATCGTCAGCAAAGTCATCGACGGCAAATTCCCCGACTTCAACCGCGTCATCCCGCTGGACAACGACAAAATCTTCCTCGTTTCCCGTACCCAACTTTTGGGCGCGCTTGAACGTGCCGCCATCCTTGCCAACGAAAAATTCCGCGGCGCGCGCCTGTTCCTGCAACCCGGCCTCTTGAGCGTCGTGTGCAGCAACAACGAGCAGGAAGAAGCACGCGAAGAACTCGAAATCGCCTACCAAGGTGGCGAACTCGAAGTCGGCTTTAACATCGGCTATCTGATGGACGTATTGCGCAACATCCATTCCGACGATATGCAGCTTGCCTTCGGCGATGCCAACCGCTCGACCTTGTTTACCGTACCGAACAACCCGAACTTCAAATACATCGTTATGCCGATGCGCATCTGATGCGGCGGTTGTTTTGAAATGAATAAAAAGGTCGTCTGAAAATCTGTTTGGTTTTCAGACGACCTTTTTATGTAGTTGCACGGCAGTGAAACCATCAGTTTTCGGATGCTTCCTGTTTCAAATCGACCAATCGCGTTCCCGCCAAGAAATCGTATAAAAACTGCCGGTCGGGGTTCAGCAGGGCAAAGCCCCACGGCAGGATGAGCCAGATAAGGGCGGCGCCGAAGGCTGGCACGGGCGGGATGGCGAGCAGGTGGCGCAGGCCTGCGTAAGCGAGCAGGGGGATGAAGACGACGAAGATGCATGCCCAAATGAAGCGGATGCGCAGTTGCGACAATGGCGGCAGCGTGCCGTTTCTGCCGTGCAGCCCTATTTTCCACGTCTGCATGGCGAGGGTGCGGCCGGTTTTCGTCCAGTTGGTTTTGAAGTAGAGCCACCAGCTGCCTACAAAGATAACGCAGGTCGCCAAGCTGGAAAGAAGCTGGGAAACAGGGTTGAGGAAAATGGCGGCGATGCCGGCAAGGATGGCGGCGATGGCGGTTACGGCACCGGTCAGCAGCAACTCGTACATCAGTGCGGCAAGGCGGCGTTTGATGGGGGCGGGGGGAAAGGCGGTCATGACGGTCTGCTCGGTAAAAAGGTCGTCTGAAAAACGGAATGTTTTGTTTCGGCAAATCCGCCGCATTCGTTTTCAGACGACCTTTGTGTGGGAGGAATCAGCGGTGGGGACGTTTTTGTCCGCGCGCCTGCTGGGCTGCCATTTGGTTCATTTCCTGACGGGTCGGGCGTTTTTTGAACATGGCGTGCGCTTCGTCAACTGAGCATTTTTGCGACAGGCAGACCAAAGTTACCGCGTCTTTTTGGTGCTGGCCGCCGCTGTGGTACATGCGGCGCAGGTTGGCTTCGTTGATGCGGCCTTTTTCAGGATCGATGTCGAATTTTTTCAGGCGCTCGATGAACTGACGTTGTTGGCGGCGCGAAGTCCAAACAAAGCCGCCGGCGGCTGCGGCGACGATGATGACGGCAATCAGGATGGCGAGCGGCCATGAATCGACGATTAAGACGATGAGCAGGCTTAAAACGGCGGTAGTCAGCACGAGCAGGCCGCCGATGCGGAGTTTGGTTTGGTTGTCCATGAAGTTGTAGTTCCTTATCAAGGGTGGGAGGTCGTCTGAAAAACGGAGGCTGGTTTCGGAGAACCTGCCGCGTCGGTTTTCAGACGACCTTGAATCTCGTAATTAACGCTATTTTACAGTATTTTCGGAATTTGGTGGGAAGGTGGCGGCAGGCGGATCTTCCTGTCGCAAAGTCAAAGAAAACGGGATTGTTTGTTTGCCGTTATTTCCATCTAGACAGAAATAACGGCAAGTTGTGCTTTTATGATTTCAATTCCTTATTATCACCACGCCGCGCGTTCCCTCATATCTTCCACCGCTTCCACCAACGCCGCCGCCAATGGCGGATCAAACGACGAATGTCCCGCCTGAATCACGCGCAGTTCGGCTTCGGGGAGCGCCTGCGACAGTTCCCACGCGCTTTGCATGGGGGTGCATAAGTCGTAACGTCCTTGTACGATGATGGTCGGGATATGGCGGATTTTGTCCGTGTTCGCCAAAATCGCTTTGTCGCCCTTCAGCCAGCCTTCGTTGACGAAATAATGGTTTTCCAAGCGGGCGATGGCGAGCGATTGGTACGCGTCTTCATCAACGTCTTGCGGCTCGAAGCGGATCAGGTAGCTTTCCCAATCCGCCCAGGCTTTGGCGGCTTTCAGACGACCTGCTTCGTCTTCGCCGAACAGCATTTCGTGATACGCCGCAATCAGGCTGCCGCGTTTTTCTTCGGCGACGGGGGCGAGGAATTTCTGCCATTGCGCGGGATAAATCTGGCTGACGCCGCCCGCTTCGTCGAGCCACGCCATTTCTGACGGGCGGCACAGGAATATCCCGCGCAAGACCAGTCCGGCAACGCGTTCGGGATGGGTTTCGGCATACGCCAGCGACAAGGTGCTGCCCCAAGAGCCGCCGAACACCAGCCATTTTTGAATGCCCAGCATTTCGCGGACTTTTTCGATGTCGGCAACCAAGTCCCAAGTCGTGTTGTCGTCGGTGCAGGCGTAAGGCAGCGAACGGCCGCAGCCGCGCTGGTCGATGATGACGATGCGGAACACGTCGGGATTGAAAAAGCCGCGGCAGGCAGGCGATGCGCCCGCGCCCGGGCCGCCGTGCAGGAAGATGACGGGCAGTCCGTCGGGGTTGCCGGATTCTTCCCAGTAGATTTGATGGATGTCCGATACTTGCAGCAGGCCGCTGCGGATGGGTTCGCGGATGGGGTGCATGGTGTTTCTCCTGTTGTCTGACGTTTGGATTGTACCCATCGGGCAGGCAAACGACAAACGGCAAGGGGTCGTCTGAAATCCGCTTGCGCCGCTGCGTTTCCCGACCGCCCGACTATCCGCTATAATTCCCCGATACCCGCGCAACCGAAAGAATGAAATGAACAAAATCCTGATGACCGCCGCCGTGCTGCTTCTGTCCGCCTGCGGCTTCCACCTCAAAGGCATGGGCGGCACCGCACGCACGCTGCCGTATCCCGCTTGGCACATCCAAAACGCCTCCGTGATGCAGAAGGCTTTGGAAAATGCCCTGCGCCGCGTCGACGGCAAACCCGTTTCCGCCGCCGAAGCGCAAATGACGTTGAACATCAAGGGCATCGAAACCCGTCAGGACATCTACACCATCACCCGCGCCGCGTTGGTCAACGAATACCTGCTGACGCTGCGCGTCGAAGCACAAGCCATGCGCAACGGCGAGCCAGTGGGCGAACCGATTACCGTCCTCGTCAACCGCACGATGGACTACAACGACAGCGAAGTGTTGGGCAAACAGGAAGAAAGCGAAACCATCTGGGCGGAAATGCGCGCCGACGCCGCCGACCAAATCGTCCGCCGCCTGACGTTCCTGAAAGCGTATTGATGGCGGTCATGAATATCGAACAGGTCAGCGCGGATATGCCGCTTTCGCCGCTGTACATCATTCACGGCGAAGAAGACCTGTTGCGCATCGAAGCCCTCGATACCCTGCGCGCCGCCGCCAAAAAACAAGGCTACCTCAACCGTGAAGTCTTTACAGCGGACAACGGCGCCGACTGGGACGAACTCCTGCAAAGCGCAGGCAGCGCGGGGCTTTTCGCCGATTTGAAACTTTTGGAAATCCACATTCCGAACGGCAAGCCCGGCAAAACCGGCGGCGACGCGCTGCAAACCTTCGCCGAACGCCTGCCCGAAGACACCGTTACCCTGATTCTGCTGCCCAAGCTCGAAAAAGCCCAAACGCAGGCAAAATGGTTCACCGCGCTCGCCGCCAAAGGCACCGTACTCGAAGCCAAAGCCATTACCGCGCAAGCCCTGCCGCAGTGGATAAAAGGTCGTCTGAACAAGGTCGGACTCAATATCGAACCCGACGCGCTCGCCCTGTTTGCCGAACGCGTCGAAGGCAACCTGCTCGCCGCCCGCCAAGAAATCGACAAACTCGCGCTGCTGCACCCGCAAAACCATACCGTCAACATCGCCGATGCCGAAGCCGCCGTCGCCAACGTCGCCCGTTTCGACGTGTTCCAGCTCTCCGGCGCATGGATGAAAGGCGATGCCCTGCGCGTCGCCCGCCTTCTGTACGGACTCGAAGAAGAAGGCGAAGAGCCTGTCTTGCTGCTGTGGGCGGTTGCCGAAGACATCCGCACCCTCATCCGCCTGACCGCCGCGCTCAAACAAGGGCAGAGCGTACAATCCGTCCGCAACAGCCTGCGCCTGTGGGGCGACAAACAAACCCTCGCACCGATTGCCGTCAAACGCATTCCCGCCGTCCGCCTGATCGAAGCGCTGAAAACCTGCGCCAAAATCGACCGCATCATCAAAGGCGCGGAAGACGGCGATGCTTGGACGGAATTTAAGCAGTTGGTAACGGGGCTGGCGGTGTGAAGGTGTGTATAGCCGGGTCGCTTGCGGCGAGACACATCCCGTTATTTAAAGCCTGCCCGGGCATGATGAAGACTGGGGAGGGGTTGAAAACCCGACAAAAAAGAACATATTGAATGAGGCAGAAATCTTCCTGTTTCCGATAAATCGGCCATCCGCACATACACCGTCGTTTTCAGACGACCTTTCAAAGGAAAACCATGTTTCAAAAATTTGACTTGGGCACTGTCCTGCTCGCGATTCCGCCCGTCCTCCTTGCCCTGACCATACGCGAAGTCGCGCGTGGTTATACCGCCCTCCGTTGGGGCGACAGTACCGCCCAACAATACGGGCGGCTGACGCTCAACCCGCTGCCGCATATCGACCCGATAGGTACGGTGCTCGTGCCGCTGTTTTGCCTGATGCTGTCGGCGCCGTTCCTGTTCGGCTGGGCGCGGCCGATTCCCATCGACTCGCGCAATTTCCGCGACCCGCGCCGCGCATGGCGCTGGATTGCCGTATCGGGACCGCTGGCCAACCTGCTGATGGCGTTTTTCTGGGGACTGGTCATCGTATCGGCAATTTATGTGCCCGAAAACTTCCAGTCGCCGCTGGTGCAGATGGCCGGTTACGGCATCCTGATTAACGCCGTCCTGTTCGCGCTCAACCTGATTCCGATCCTGCCGTGGGACGGCGGCATCATCATCGATACCTTCCTGCCCGCCAAGCAGTCTATGCAGTTTCGCAAAATCGAGCCTTACGGTACATGGATTATCCTGATTCTGTTGTTTACCGGCCTGCTCGGCAAACTCATCATGCCGATGGTGGCGGCGGTTCAGATAGCGGTGCAGGCGCTGATGACGCTGTTTGTCTGAATCGGGTTAGCCTTAGGCGGCAGGAG
>ERZ772966.154-NODE-154-length-28040-cov-8.092693_pt1 | contig 28040 bp, 26 predicted proteins | sample MGYA00580680_ERZ772966 | MGnify/ENA primary metagenome ERZ772966 (study PRJEB29015, sample SAMEA2738055) | human oral metagenome | biome: human oral; feature: human-associated habitat; material: saliva | place: China | collected 2225 ...
TAAACGTTGGCGCGGCAGCGACTGTGGCGATGTATTGTTGGTTGCAGCAGAATGTGCTGGCGGGAAACAATTAGTTGATTTCTGCGCCTTGTTGGCTCAAAAAATCACGAGTCTTATTATCTAATTTGCAATTTATGAAACGCGATCGTGCCGCCAATTTCCCGCTGCCATAGACAAATTGCGTTTCCTCGTCATATTTCATACCACGGAAGTCGCAATCCTCCGCCTCAATAATAGCTTTTGCGCCACGAAAATCCACATTCCGAACCGACGAATCGGTAAAATAAATCGGCTGCCCGTAAATATGCTTTGCACCGTCCAGATTACAATTCTGAAACACGAAAAATCCCATGACAAACTGGTCAAAATCAACACCAGAAAAATCTTCATCAACAAACCGAACAATCTCGCCGTCTGGGATGACAGGGTAACGCTCGCGCTGGTAGGCTGGCAGGTCGTTGGCGCGGAGGGCAGCGGCGATTCGGTGGGTAATAGGGTTCATAAGTTAAGGATAGGATAATTTGCCATGCTGTGCAACGGCCTAGTAATGCTAGCCTTCGACAGCCTATATTCAGTCGAGCCCTTTGCTCAGCCCAATCATCTCATCCAGCTTGCCAGATTTTTTTATCTCGGCCAAATTCATTGCTTCTATCTCTGTTGCTAAGTCCCATATTTCATACAGTGGGCGGTCATCTTCGGTAATATCATAATGCGCCATTAGGTTAACAATTTTATACGCTATATCATGAGCTGGCCACATATTCATGCAACTATCTGACAAAAGCACTTTAATATATTTAATAATATTTGATCTAGACGTTAGATTTATGTCTATTTTATTAATTTCTTTCTCGTACCCAACCGTTTTCGCCAGCCGCTGCCAAAGTTTTAGGCGCGTACCCATATCGTACTCATTACAAACTAACTTCGCCAGAGCGGTTATTTCAGAAACTAACGGTTGAGCCTTTGCAATATATGTGCGCTGAAGCTGCAAGATAGTCTTAGAAATTGACGTATCATAATCAATGCCAAGTAACGGCAGATACTCGCACACAAACGACCGCACATCAGCCGCACTACGAATTAAACCGAGCCTATTCGACCAGAACGTGTCGATGTCGTTGCGGATGAGATTATTGAACGGCGGTGTATTCATATAGATAACGTAAAACATTCAAGTAAGATGGACAGTTTTATGACGTGTCCAGGTCTGGGGGCTAGAGCTGAGTCGAGTCGTACTTCAGACTGCCGTCGGGGTAGAAGGTGATGTGGTCGTGATCCTGACCATTCTCCCTGCTGGCGGCGGCCTCCTGCGACAAGGACTCGTCCTTGTAGAAGTGCAGGTACTCAGTGCCGCCGTCGTCCCGCTGCTTCTCCAGTACCTTCTCGTCCTCGTTCTCAGCGTAGAGCTGCCAACCCATTTTGTACTCCTTCTGGAGTCGGGCAGAGAATAGTAATTCTCCGCGAAGTGGAGCGTCTCAAGCCCAATGGTTTTGGGCGAAACGCCAGCCTCTGCGATTACAAAAGCTGATATATATATATATATATATCAATTACTTGATCTATTGTCAACGGGTATTTACAAAAAGCATGAAATTTACTATAATAGACGTATGATTTTACCTAAATTCCATCATTCACACGTGTTGCCGAGGTAGGACTCTGATTTTTGATTGTACGCGCCGAGTTCTGCCTCGGCGTTTTTGATTGCTATAAATAAGAAATAATGACATAATGGAGCTAACATGAGCAGTTTATCTACACAAAGTTACAAAGGTTCGCGAGACTATTTTCCAGAGGAAAAGCGTCTGCAGAATTACATTTTTAATGTTTGGCACAAGACGGTTGAGAGTTTTGGCTATGAAGAATATGGCGCGCCGCTACTGGAGCCGCTAGATATTTATCTGGCGAAGTCGGGTCAAGAATTGGCGGGCGAGCAAACATACGCCTTTGAAGATCGTGGCGGTCGAATGGTGGCAATTCGTCCTGAGATGACGCCGTCGATTTCTCGAATGGTGGCGGCTAAGCGTCAGGAATTGGCGATGCCTGCGCGACTATATTCTATTGCTAATTTTATGCGCTATGAACGACCACAGCGCGGACGCGAGCGTGAGTTTTGGCAATTGAATGCGGATTTGTTTGGCGTGGATGGCGCGGCGGCGGACGCGGAGATTATTGAGCTGAGCCACGCTAGCGTGATGAATTTTGGCGCCAAGCAAGAAATGTTTACGGTCAGGGTTAATAATCGCCAATTGATAAATCGTCTGATGAGCCAATTTTTGAAGCTCGATATTGTTGGTTCGACGATGATGATGAAATTGCTTGATAGGAAAAATAAGATTCCTGCCGAAGAATTTAAGCGTCAGGCGATTGAGATTTTTGGTAGTCAAGCGTCAGAGGGTTTGCCGAAGCTAGCAAAAATGATCAGTATGAAATCTGTTGATGATTTACCGAGCGAATTGATGGAAGATGAAAGCGTCAAGCAGCTTCGCGAAGTGATGAAATTGCTTAGCCAAAAAGGCATTACGAATGCGGTGTTTGATGTCACTCTGATGCGCGGTCTGGACTATTACACGGGCATGGTTTTTGAGCTCTTTGATAATTCACCAGAGAATAATCGAGCGCTGTTTGGTGGCGGACGATATGACGGATTGGTCGGTCTATTTGGCGTTGAGCCGATTGCTACGGTCGGCGTTGGCATGGGCGCAACAACGATGGAGCAATTTTTGGAGGTGCATGGCTTGTTGCCTAAATTGGCGTCTAAAACAGATGTATATATAATTCCGGTGTCAAAGGAATCTATGGCTGGCGCGGACGATTTGGCACGAAAATTGCGCAGTGAAGGCGTGCGAGCAGAGCTGGATATTACTGGTAGAAAGATTGACAAGCAGATAAAAGCGGCGTTAAAAAAGCAAATTCCGTTTGCAGTGTTTGTGGGTGAGGATGAAATTGCTAGCGGTGCATACACGGTTCGAAACTTGGTGGAATCTGATGAGCAGAAGGTTGGCGCTGAACGAATCGTGACAATTGTCAAAGATCGTCGATACGATGGCGATGAAGACGCTCTGTTTGAGATATAGTCTGATATCTGTTATAATTAGTCTTTATGAAGACTACTGTAAAAAAACTATCAGATACTAAAGTTCAATTGACGATTTCTTTGGGTGCTAGTGAATTAGCTGACGCAGAGCAGGTTTCCTTGGCAAAGCTGGCGCGTGACATTAAAGTTCCAGGTTTCCGCAAAGGAAAAGTTCCCGCAAGCATAGCCGCTAAGCACGTTGATCCGAATGCGCTTCAGGAGCAGGTTTTGGAGAATGCTTTGTCGAAGGCAGTAGCCGAGGCGTTTTTGCAGGAAAAATTGCAAGCTTTGGATCGACCTAGCGTTGAAGTTAAGAAGTTTGTTCCTGGTTCTGAGTTGGAATTTACGGCTGAAGTTGAGATCATTCCACCGGTAAAATTGGGTGATTACAAAAAATTGACAGCGAAAAAAGAAGTAGCCAAAGTCGAGGATAAAGATGTTGACGAGGTTATTGAGCGAATCCGTAAAAACTATTCTGAAAAATCAGAGGTCAAGCGTGCCGCTAAATCTGGTGACGAAGCTGTGATCGACTTTACGGGAAAGAAAGACGGCGTGGCATTTGAGGGAGGTTCGGCTAAGGAATATGGCTTGAAGCTTGGCGAAGGTCAATTCATTCCTGGATTTGAGGAAGGTGTGATTGGTCATAAGGCTGGTGAAGAGTTCGATTTGAAACTGAAATTTCCAGAGGATTATCACGCTGAGAATCTGGCAGGTCAAGACGTTGTGTTTACCGTGAAACTTCACAAGGTTAATGAATTGAAATTGCCAGAACTAAACGATGAATTTGCTGCAAAATGCGGTCCATTTACAGAGATGAAAGAAGTAAAAGCAGATATCAAGCGTGAACTCACCACACAAAAAGAGCGTGAAGCTGATGAGAAATTTAAGGACGCGCTGGTTGGTGAGTTGACGGAAAAGAGTAAGGCGGCGCTGCCAGAACTTTTGGTTGAGGATCAATTGCGATCAATCGAGCGTGACTTGACTCAGAATTTGATGTATAGCGGACTGAGTTTGGACAGCTATTTGAAGACTCAGGGCTTCAAAGATAAAGAGGAGTGGGTAAAGAAAGAAGCTCGTCCAGCGGCTGAAAAGCGCGTTAAGGCTGGCTTGGTATTGGCGGAATTGTCGAAGGAGCTGAAGATTGACGCTTCTCGTGATGAGATTCAAGAGCAAATTAATTTCTTTAAGCAGCAATACGGCAAAGATAAGAAAATATTAGAGCAATTTGACAATCCAAACGTCCACCGTGACATTGCCAATCGAATGATTACAGATAAGACTGTTGCTAAATTGGTTGAATTAAACACGAAGAAATAAGGTAAATATGCCAAAATCATATCTCATTCCAACTGTCGTTGAAAAATCGGCTGACGGCGAGCGTGCTTTTGATATCTATTCGAGATTGTTGAATGAGAGAATTATTTTCCTTGGCGAAGACGTTAACGAACATACCGCGAACAGCGTAGTGGCGCAATTGTTGCATTTGGCATATGTTGATCCGCAAGCTGACATATCGCTATATATCAATAGTCCAGGCGGTAGCGTTTATGACGGAATGGCAATTTACGACACGATGAATTTTATTAAGCCCGATGTGGCGACGTATGGAATTGGTTTGCAGGCAAGCATGGGGGCGTTTTTGCTCAGCTCTGGCGCTAAGGGCAAGAGGTTTTGCTTGCCGCACGCTAAGGTTATGATTCATCAGCCGTCTTCTGGAACGCATGGAAAAGTGACCGACATGGAAATTGACATGAAGGAAACTTTGGAAGTTAAGGAGATGCTAGCGAAGATTATGGCGAAAAACACCGGTCAGAAGTTGACTAAGGTTAAGTCTGATATGGAGCGTGACTATTGGATGACGCCGGATGAAGCCGTAAAGTATGGACTGATTGACAAAGTCTTGACTAAATTGTCGTAAAAATTTACGTGTTTGTTGTTAAAACTACTAGTGATTCTGCTTGTGGTTTTTGAGAGATATTGTCATAATTTGAAGTAAGCAAGGAGGGTTTATGAGGCAATATTTAGACGCATTGAAATACATTCGTGATAACGGTGTGCAAAAAGGCGATCGTACGGGAACGGGGACGACAGAAGTTTTTGGTATTCAGACGCGATATAATTTGGCGGACGGATTTCCAGCTATGACCACGAAGAAATTATATTTCAAAAGCGTCACTCATGAGCTTTTGTGGTTTCTTAAGGGTACGGGCAATATTGAATATTTGGCGCAAAACGGCGTTCATATTTGGGACGAATGGCCATATAAAAATTACCTAGAAAAAACTGGTCAGAAAATACCGGAAATTAACGGCGATGAGTGGTGCGCTGGTATGAAGGAATTTATTGATAAGACTGCGAACGATCACGCGTTTGCTGAAGAATGGGGAAATTTGGGACCTGTTTATGGCGTTCAATGGCGAAAATGGCCGGACGGGAAGGGCGGAACTATTGACCAGATCCAGAATGCTATTGACATGATAAAGACAAATCCAGAGTCGCGTCGGAATATCGTGAGCGCGTGGAATGTGGCGGAAATTGATGACATTGTCCAAGCCGGCGGGCTGCCTCCGTGCCATACGATGTTCCAATTTAACGTAAGACCTGGCAAGAACAGCGAGAAGGACAAACTGGATTTGGCGCTGACTCAGCGCTCGGCGGATATGTTCCTTGGGGTGCCGTTTAATATTGCTAGTTATGCGCTGCTTCTATCTATGGTCGCTCAAGTTACCGACAAGCAACCCGGCGAGTTTATTCATACCTTAAATAGCGCACATATTTACAATAATCACCGCGTGCAAGTTGACGCGCAATTATCACGCCGTCCGCTGCCGCTACCGAAACTGTGGCTCAATCCAGACATCAAGAATATTGACGATTTCACGATTGATGATATCCGTCTGGAGAATTATGAGTGTCATCCAGCGATTAAGGCGCCGATTGCGGTATAAGTTGATTGTGTCTGCCGACTGAAATGGCTATAATTTACTTTTTTCAGGAATTTTTCTTTGACGGAAGTATGTACTTGTCAACTTCCGGGTCATACAATAAGGTAGCAATCTTTCCTGCTATATACTTCACTCGTCCATCATCGTCGGGCGCTTCATTGAACAGCATGACATCCTCTTTGAATAGTCCGGTAGCTTTGTCAGGGTATTGTGCACCTCTGCGTATTGCGTTCGTAGTGTATTCTGAGCTGTCTTCAGAGTTTAATATTTGTATACGCGCTTCGTTATTCATGTGTTATATCATACCACAAATACCAAATACTGTCAACTTAAGAAGGCTATTTTCTTTTATACGTCACAAAATCAAAATCGTAACTATTTTCAGCATCTGCTGGGTGATGTATTCGATTCACTTCCTCCCATATGTTCATATTTATCTCTGGGAAAAAAGTGTCAGCATCGGGAAACTCGGCGTCAATCTCTGTGGCGTAAATAGTGTCAATTTCTGGAATATCTAGCGCGTCTTTATAAACTTGTGAGCCGCCAATAATAAAAGTCGGATATCGCGATAAAGCCAGGGCACTTCGTAAATTCATGGCCGTCAGAACTTTTTTGACGCCAGTTGGCTTGGATGAAATGACAATATTTTCTCTGTCTGGAAGCGGTCGCGAGCCAATTGACTCAAACGTTTTTCTGCCCATGATGACATTGCTATTTCTCGTCAAGCGCTTAAAATTCACCAAATCGGCTGGCAAACTTCGCCCCCACGGCATATCGCCATTTTGTCCGATGGCGCGGTTTTTGTCGTAAGCTACAATAATGGCTTTTTCCATAATTTCAGTTTAACATGCTGTAAAATTTACTGAAAGCTTGATAGGAATGCATAAACTTGCCATAATAAGATTTGGTAGAAAAATCACGCAATGGGAGGTGTTTAGTGAGCGTGTACTCAAATAAAGATATATTAGCGGCGATTGAAGACGGGACAATTGTCTGTACGCCGTTCAACCCAAAAAACGTATCGGAAGCCAGCTTAGATTTTACGCTAGGCTTTAATTTTTATAAGCAGGAATATGACGATATTTCGCGAGTTTATAATCCGTTTGACGAGTCTGACGTCAATCGATACTTCAAGGGTCCGCTTAAGGCAATTCCGCACGCCGAATGGTGTGAGCGGCACGGTTTTCGGGAATTTAAGAATATTCCGCCAGATCATCCGATTATCGTACTGAAACCTGGTGAGCGAATTTTGGCACACACGCACGAATTTGTTGGAATTCGGACGCATGGCGGCGCGGCTGAGGTGAAAAGTCGTAGCTCTTGGGGGCGAAACGGCGTGGCGGTGTGTTTTGATGCTGGCTGGGTTGATCCGGGATATATCAATCGGATTACGCTTGAGATTTACAATTTGAATAAGCATGAGAGTGTGGTTTTGCCTGTTGGCGAACGTATTGGGCAATTGATTTTTCATCACACTGGTCAGGTTGATGGCGGATATGCTAGTGGACGCGGTGGAATGAGCGGCAAATATCAGCACACTGACGATTTGGATGAATTGATAAAAACTTGGCGTCCAGAAATGATGTTGCCGCGGGCGTTTAAGGATCGTCGACATAAACCGATGGAAATCGCGGGTCTAAGCGAGGGGATTTTGTAGTAATGTCAGGTTCAATGTTCCGTTGGCGGACAAAAGAAAAAGAATATAAGAATCATAAGAAAAGTAATAGATCTGAAAGTTGCGACTTCTGTCAATTGGTAAAACAGCACACTAGTCAAGTCGTAGAAGAAACGCAACATTGCCTAATCATTAAAAATCGATTTGGCTATGATTTTTGGGACGGCTGCGGCGTGGACGACCATTTGATGGTGATACCGAAACGGCACGTCGATTCGTTGGCAAATTTGAGCGATGAGGAAAAAATTGACTATATGAATCAGATTGCGAAGTTTGAATCTAGTGGCTATTCAATTTACGCTCGAGCCCAAGGCAGCAAAACCAAGTCGATGATACATCAGCATACGCATTTTATAAAAGTTGACGGCAAGGCGAAAAAGATAATGCTTTATCTGAATAAGCCGCATACTGTGATTACGAGGTGATGATGAGCGACGCTGGAAAATATATAGTTATCGAAGGTAATGACGGGACAGGAAAATCGACGCAGGTCGCGAAATTGGCGGAATATTTTCGGTCAATCGGGCGAACGGTTTGCGTGATTGAAGAGCCGGGAAGCGATGATCCGGAAAAATCAACTCCGATAGCAAATGAACTTCGAAAAGTGATTAAAAATGGTGATCTGGCGCGTTCTGCGGCGGTGAATGTGGCGCTATTTTCTGCAGCTCGGCGTGAATTGTGGCGGGAAAAAATTCAGCCAGCGTTGGAGCGTGGGGAAATTGTTTTGAGCGCAAGGAATTATATTTCAACGCTGGTTTATCAGGGGCGAGGCGAAGGTTATGACGAGTCGGAGATTCTGCGATTGACAGAATTATTCACCGATGAAAAATACTTAAGGCCGGACGTTATGGTTATTTTGAGTTTGAGCCGCGATAAGCGGGAAGAGCGAATTTCTATGCGCGGCGAGCTGAAAAATCCCGACACTTTTGAGTCGCGCGGGCAAGATTTTCAGAAAAAAGTCGATGATGGATATTTGGAGATTGCCGAGGCGTACGGAATTCCGGTAGTTTCTGCTGACGGGACGATTGAGGAGATTCATGATATGCTGGTGAGTAAGATTAAAGGAACGGAAGGGGTAAGTAAGAATGAGGGTAGAGATAGGTAGATTGACTCCAGATCGTATAGACCGTGAGACTCAAATGACCATCTGTGATATGTGGTCGGGAGCCGAAAGCCTTACTGATGGAAAGAAGACAGATCCTGGGTTGATGCGTATTATTTATGGCAACAATAGTCCAGATGATTTACGACGTGAGGTGAGCAGGTGGGATTCTGGAATTTATGTGGTACAGGGGTTAGGCAGCAGTGCTTTACTGGCTGCTGCGAGAGTGACTATTAAAAGAGGTAGAGCTGCTCCGCAATATGGCGATAGTCAAGCGGGTAGGCCTATGTATATGGAGATTTTTGGCGCGAGTGCTAATGCTAAGGAGGCTTGGCCAGGCTATCTCCAGAGTATGGTAGATCAGGCACGAAAGGACTTTGGCCGATCCATGGGAAGCAGCGTCACTAAGCTTTGCGCTTACGCCTCTCCTAAGGCTAATGAGAGATTTCCTAATGCTGTTAGGAGTATTAATCCTCGTACTTATGAAAAGCATGGCGGAGAGGAAGGGCTGTCCGGTGTTGTAGGTGGAGTGTCTGGGTATTACGTTCGGCATGATGTGGAGTTTAAGCCCCCTTGGAGTAGTTGCACACGTGAAGACTCAAGTAACGCTACTTATCCACTACTGGGTGTTCCTTCAAAAAGTCCGCTCGACGAGCTTGTTCCAGCTCGCACTGGGTCTACCGAAGAAGTACCAGTAGCTGCCTGAGAGTAAAATATCGTAAAACCCCTTGATTTTATTGACGTTTTTCGTCATAATGAGTAGTTATAGAAGTAGTGTATTCATGGCGGGTGAAAATTGCGAGTGGCAAATCGTGATTTTGGGCTATGAATTAGAGATCTTCACGGCCGTCTATTAACCACTAATTAAAGCGAGGAGTGTTTACGCCTGTGGCAAAAAAACCAACCACAAGTAGCGAGCGCGTCTATTTCACCTCTGGTGATAATGCCCTGCCGCTACCAAACTTAATCGCTCACCAAAAAGATTCTTGGCGCTGGTTCGTCGAAGAAGGTTTGAGTGAGATATTTTCAGAAATTAACCCAATTGACGACTACACTGGTCAGAAGTTGTCATTAAAGTTCGGCAAATACTATTTTGGCGAGCCAAAAAACACTGACCAATTTGCCAAAGAAAACAACTTGACATTTGAAGCTCCGCTACACGCAACAGTTGAATTGACGAACAAAACAACTGGCGTAGTTGAAGAGCAGGAAATTTACCTTGGTGAATATCCATGGATGACTGATCGCGGTACATTCGTTATCAACGGTACGGAGCGTGTGGTTGTTAGCCAGTTGATTCGCTCTGCTGGTGTTTTCTTCACTGCTGAAACGGTAGCGGGACGTAATTACTACGGCGCAAAAATCATTCCAGGACGTGGAGCTTGGATGGAATTTGAGACGGCTTCTAACGGCGCAATTTACGTAAAAATTGACCGCCGCCGCAAGATGCCAGCAACGACTTTGTTGCGCGCTTTGGGCTATCCAAAGACTAGCGAAATTAAGGAATTATTCGCTGATATTGATACTGGTGACGTAAAATATATTGACGAAACCTTGGACAAGGATACTTCTCGTGGCGCAAACGAGGCGTTGATTGAGGTTTATCGTCGATTGCGTCCAGGCGATTTGGCAACGGTTGATAACGCTCGTCAGATGATTGAGCGAATGTTCTTTGACTTTAAGCGGTTCGATTATTCGCGGGTTGGTCGTTATAAATTGAACCAACGCTTGGGTCTGGATGTTGCAAATACAGCAGAAAATCGTACGCTACAGATGAGCGATTTGGTGGCGATTTTGCGTGAAATTATTCGTCTAAACAATACGCAAGAGCCAGCTGACGACATTGACGCATTGAGTAACCGCCGAGTTCGCTTGGTAGGTGAATTGATTGCCCGACAATTCCGTGTCGGTATGCTCCGAATGCAGCGCAACGCGATGGATCGCATGAGCGTGGCTGATTTGGAAAGTGTTAGCCCAAGTCAATTGATTAATGCTCGTCCAATTGTTGCGGCTGTTCGTGAATTCTTCACTTCAAGCCAGCTGTCACAGCTACTTGACGAAGTTAACCCATTATCAGAGTTGAGCCACAAGCGACGCTTGAGCTCGACTGGTCCTGGTGGTTTGACTCGTGAGCGCGCTGGATTTGAGGTTCGCGACGCCCACCCAACTCACTACGGTCGTATCTGTTCAGTGGAAACGCCAGAAGGTGCGAATATCGGTTTGGTGCTGAACTTGGCAGCTTATGCGCGCGTTAACGAATACGGATTTATCGAAACTCCATATCTTCGTGTAAAAGACGGCAAAGTCACTGACGAACTTGTTTATTTGGATGCTTCACAGGAAATTGGTGAAGTTATCGCTGATGCTGGTGAAGCTCTTAACGAAGACGGAACTTTCCGCGACGAGCGTGTTAACGCCCGCAGTAACATGCAGCCATCACAAGTTGATGCCAGCCAGGTTACATTCATGGACGCGGCTCACCGTCAGATTCTAGGTTCAACTGCGGCATTGGTTCCGTTTATTGAAAAGACTCGCGTTGACCGTGCTTTGACTGGATCAAACATGCAACGCCAGGCGGTTCCTCTATTGTGTCCAGAATCTGCAACTGTTGGTACTGGAATTGAAAAGGCCGTGGCCGAGAATAGTGGTCACTTGATTCAGGCTAGCGCCGACGGCGAAGTCGTTCGTGCTGATGCCGACGAAGTTCATGTTAAATATGCTGACGGCGTAAAGATTTATACGTTGAAACATTTCGTGAAGAACAATGACGATCGTTGTTACAACCAAAAAGTCCGCGTTGAGCGTGGCGACAAGGTGAAGAAGGGTGACATTCTGATTGAAGGTGCCTCAATTGCCGGCGGTGAAATTGCCCTAGGTAAAAACCTTCTGGTTGCCTTCATGCCATGGGGTGGCTACAACATGGAAGACGCGATTATTATGAGTCGTCGTTTGGTTGAAGATGATCGATTGACAAGCATTAACATTAAAGATTACACCGTTGAAGTTCGTGAGACGAAGCTTGGTCCAGAGATTGTGACACGTGATATTCCAAATGTTTCTGAGGAAAGTTTGCGCCATTTGGACGAGAACGGAATTGTTCAAATTGGCTCAGAGGTTAAGGCTGGCGATGTCTTGGTTGGTAAGATTACACCAAAGGGCGAGCAGGAATTGAGTTCTGAGGAGCGTTTGCTTCGCGCAATCTTCGGTGAAAAAGCTAAGGACGTTCGTGATACATCACAGCGAATGAACAATGCAGGCGGCGGTAAAGTTGTTGGCGTTAAGATCTTTAGTCGTGAAAATGGTCACGAATTGAAGGCTGGCGTTTTGATGCAAATTCAGATCTTCGTTGCGCAACTACGAAAGATTGGCGTTGGCGACAAGATGGCTGGACGCTTCGGTAACAAGGGTGTTGTGGCGAAAGTTCTTCCTGTTGAAGATATGCCATTCCTAGAGGACGGTACGCCGGTTGACGTAGTTTTGAACCCACTTGGTGTGCCAAGTCGTATGAACCTTGGTCAGATTTTTGAAACTCATCTTGGTATGGCGGCGCGAGCATTGGGTTACCGTGTAGCAACTCCGTCATTTAACGGTGTTCCGAGCGAGAAGATTTCTGATGAGCTAGAAAAAGCTGGTTTGGCGCGTGACGGTAAGAGCCAATTGTTTGACGGCCGCACCGGTGAACCGTTTGAGGAGCGAACAACAGTTGGTGTGATGCACATGATTAAGTTGCACCACATGGTTTCTGACAAGATTCACGCCCGCTCAACTGGTCCATACACGATGGTTACTCAGCAGCCGCTTGGTGGTAAAGCACAAAACGGTGGTCAGCGCTTCGGTGAAATGGAGGTTTGGGCACTGGAAGCTTACGGCGCCGCTGCAACCTTGCAGGAAATGCTAACCATTAAGTCCGACGACGTTTACGGTCGTGCAAAGGCTTACGAGTCAATCATTAAGGATGAGCCGATTGTTGGTCCAAAACTTCCAGAGTCCTTCAACGTGTTGGTTAAGGAGCTTCAAGGTTTGGGTCTTCGAGTTGACTTGGTTGATGACGAGGCAACAGTTGACGCTGAGCACGTTATTGCTTCAAGTGGCCCAGAAGACAAAACTGTTGCCGCTGACAATGAGGAAGAAGAAAAATACTTGGACGAATCAGATGACATCGGTGAAATTGACGATGGCATGAGCGTGCAAGATATTGATGAAGTAGAAGAAATAAAGGAGGACGCGTAAGATGGCAAATTCTGCATTTAACGCAACGGGCATCAGCGATTTTGACGCGGTTCGTTTGGCGGTAGCTAGCCCAGAAGATATTCTGAAATGGAGCTACGGCGAAGTTTTGAAGCCAGAAACAATTAACTATCGCACACAAAAGCCAGAGCGCGACGGATTGTTCTGTGAGCGAATCTTTGGTCCAGTTAAGGATATCAATCCACACGACTCAAAGCTTAAGGGTGTACGTTCACGCGAAGCTGCTGTCGATAAGAATGGTGAATTAGTCACTAAGTCAATCGTTCGTCGTGAGCGAATGGGGCACATTCAATTGGCAGTTCCAGTTGCGCACATTTGGTTTATGCGCGGCACTCCAAGCGCAATGAGCCAGCTGCTTGGTATGACGGTTCGCAATATTGAGAAAATCGTTTACTTTGCAACTTACGTTATCTTAAGTGTTGACGAAGCAACTCGCGATCAATATTTGGCAGATTTGGAAGCGGAAACTGATTTGGCTCGTAAGGCTATCAAAATCCGTTACGAAAAAATGGCTGAAGAAGATGGCGCCGACGTTAAGCAATTGGCGAAAGAGCAGAGTCGTGAAGTCGAGGAATTGGAAGAAGCTTATGTTGGTAAGAAATCTCAATTGGAGAGCTTAAATAAGGGCGCTTTGATCTCAGAGAGCGAATATCGCAACTTGCCAGAAGAATACGACGAATTGATTGAAGTTGGCATGGGTGCCAGCGCGGTCAAGGAACTCTTGGACGATATCGACCTGCCAAAGCTTATCGCTGAATTGACAGAGGAAGCCGAAACCGCAAAAGGTCAGCGACAGAAGAAGTTGCTAAAGCGCTTGAAGATGCTTGAAAGTATGGAATCTGCTGGCATTAAGCCATCAAGCCTATGTATGACTGTTCTGCCGGTGATTCCTCCGGATCTTCGTCCAATGGTGGCGTTGTCCGGTGGCCGATTTGCGACATCTGACTTGAACGATTTGTATCGCCGAATTATCAACCGAAACAATCGCCTAAAGAAGTTGATTGAGCTTAACGCGCCAGAAGTTATTCAGCGCAATGAAAAGCGCATGCTTCAGGAAGCTGTTGACGCTTTGATTGACAATTCGGCATCACGCGGTCGCGCAGTTAGCTCGACTGGTGGTCGCCGCAGCTTGAAGAGCTTGAGCGATATGCTAAAGGGTAAGCAGGGTCGCTTCCGTCAGAACCTTCTTGGTAAGCGTGTTGACTATTCTGGTCGCTCGGTTATCGTGGTTGGTCCAAAATTGAAGATTAACCAATGTGGTTTGCCAAAGCAAATGGCGCTGGAATTGTTCAAGCCGTTCGTGATTAGCTGGCTGATTAAGAATGAATTTGCGCACAATATTCGCTCGGCTTCACGTCTGATTGAGGCTGGCGAGGCAGTGGTTTGGGACGCACTTGATTCAGCAATTGAAGGAAAGTATGTGCTGCTTAACCGTGCACCAAGTTTGCACCGTTTGTCAATTCAAGCCTTCCAGCCAGTTTTGGTTGAAGGAAAAGCTATTCAGTTGCACCCGTTAGTTTGTGCCGGATTTAACGCCGACTTCGACGGTGACCAGATGGCTGTTCACTTGCCGCTATCGAAAGAGGCTCAGGCTGAAGCTCGTGAATTGATGAGCGCAACTGCCAACTTGTTGAAGCCTGCCGATGGTGCGCCAGTGTTGCACATTTCGCAGGACATCGTGCTTGGTAACTATTACTTGACTTACGATAAGCCGCAAGCTCAGACTGACAAGGTCAAAACTTACAGCTCTGTTTACGAAGCAGAAATGGCTTACGACAATGGTGTGATTCACTTGCAAACCCCAATTCGTATCTTTGCGAAAGGTAAAATGCGTGAAACAACTTTGGGTCGCGTCTTCTTCAATGAGATTCTGCCTGAAGATTTTCCGTATGACAATAATGTCCAGACTAAGAAGCAGCTTAAGAAGGTGTTGGCGCAAATCTTTAACAAGTACGGCGCCGAGGAAACCGCTAAGATTGCAGACCGCATGAAGGGTCAAGCTTTCCGCTTTGCTACGGTTGCGGCTGTGTCGACTGGTATGACCGACTACGTCCACTTCGAGGAAATCCCTCAGTTTGTGGCTGAAGGTGATGCTAAGGCGGCTTTGATTTCTGAGCAATTCGACCAAGGTTTGATTACTGAGGAAGAGCGATACAACTTAACTGTTAACGCGTGGCGAAACGTCGACAATAAGATTACAGCATTCCTGAAAGACCAATTGGCGCACATGGACACCAGTATCTCTATGATGGTCAACTCTGGTGCTCGTGGTGATATTTCCAACGTGAAGTTGGCGAGCGCGATGATTGGTGTTCAGATGGACGCAACCAACCATGAGATTGAGCTTCCAATCCGCAGTTCTTACACCGGCGGTTTGTCTAGCCTTGAAGCCTTTATCGCAACTCGTGGTGCACGTAAGGGTCTTATTGACACGGCTCTTAAGACTGCCGACTCAGGTTACTTGACTCGTCGTTTGGTTGACGTTGCACAAGACGTCTTTACCGTTGAAGATACTGATGGCGACGATGAAGGTTACGCAATTTACCGATCAGAAACTGAAGAGACGATGATCGACTTCTCAAACCGTTTGGCTGGTCGTTATGCTGCTGAAACAATTCCAGGTCACGTCAATAAGAACGAATTGATCACGCGTGAAATCGCAGATTCAATTGATGACGACGAAAGCATTGAAAGCGTTAAGATTCAATCTGTATTATCGACAAACAACCTTAACGGTATTCCGCAGCGAAGTTACGGTATTGATATGTCGACTGGTAAATTGGTTGGAAATCATCAGCCAGTTGGTGTTATCGCCGCTCAGTCAGTCGGTGAGCCAGGTACTCAGTTGACGCTTCGTACCTTCCACAACTCTGGTGTTGCTGGTGGTGACATTACCCAAGGTTTGCCTCGTGTTGAAGAATTGTTTGAAGCGCGCACACCAAAGGGTCAAGCATTCATTACGGAAGTTGCTGGTTTGGTTGACGTTTGGGAAGATGGCAAGAAGTACATCGTTCAAATTACGCCAGAATCTGGCAAGGTTGAGCGATTGCCATTGGAGGGCCGAACTGTTGTAGTTAAGGCTGGCTCAAGTGTTAAGGCTGGCGATGTCTTGGCGACTGGCGAGAGCGACACTCGACCTTTGATCGCGCCATTTGACGGTGTGATTGAGTCGGCTGAGGATACTTTGGTGATTGCGGCAGAGGCTGCTTCGCCAACTCGTTATGAAATCCCAGGCAATATGCAGTTGGTCGTTAAGGCAAACGATATTGTTGAAGCTGGTGATCGATTGACGGCTGGATCATTGAACTTGCACGATTTGATGCGACTTAAGGGTGTTGAGGCAACCCAGCGCTACATCATCAACGAAGTTCTGCGAATCTACGCCGCTCAGGGTCAGGACGTGGCTGACAAGCACTTGGAGATTATTGTTCGCCAAATGTTTAGTCGCGTGCAAATCGAAGATGCTGGTGATAGCGAATTCGTGACTGGCGACATCGTTTCTAAGGCCGCTGTGGTCAATGCAAATAAGCAATTGGCTGCTGAAGGTAAGAACTTGATTAGCTACACGCAATTGCTACTCGGTATCACGAAGGTGTCAATCTGGAGCGACTCATGGCTATCAGCCGCATCCTTCCAAGACACTACTCGCGTGCTGATTAACGCCGCCGTATCTGGTCGAGCCGACCACTTGCACGGTTTGAAGGAAAACGTCATCATCGGCCGCAAGATTCCAGTAGGAACTGGTGCTGTCGAAGAAGATGAAGAATTCGAAACACCGAGCGAAGACGAATTCAGTGAAGAAGAAATCGCTGCTTAGCAGGTAGGTCTGACCACAATAATCCGCAACACCCGCACCTTGATTATAAGGTCGGGTGTTTTGCGTATGATGATTATTTTATTTGGTAGCTCATAAAGCACTGTATGTAGATTTTAAGTCTTTGTTTTGGATGATATGTATTGACTTTTTAACCTAGGTGTGATATAAGTTATATCAGCTTTCACACAACCGTGTGAAAGAGCACTTCACAGCAAGGGAGAACTACGATGGCACCTCTTGTCACGGCAATATTTGCGACCTTTGCCGGCGCAACAATCTCTATCTTTGTCGTCTATCTGATGACATCCCAACAAGCAGAAAAGATCGAAAACATGGACGATGAGAAGGAGAGGCGCTCAGCTAATCTCCAGCTCAAGGTCGCGAGGGTGTTTTGTATCCTTCTGCTCATGTTTATCATGTGGGCGGTAGCCAACATGCTGTCATATGCGGATCAGACTAGTCACTACAAAGAGGAAAGAGTAGGAGCGACGCTGTCCGATCTTGTCTCTAGCTTTGGACTAGAGTCCGGCAGAGAGTATCCGATCATCATAGGGGATAAGACCACTGTCAGCAGTGGTCAGGTCTCCTACGACGGGGGTGCTTTCTATGTCAAAGGAGAAGGAGAATGGGCGTCAAGCACGTCCATTCTCGTTAGTTTCGAGGGCAACAATGGGTCGTACGTCCTAGAGATCCCGGTCTCTAGGGTCACCTTCGATGTTCGCCAGAACATCGAAGAGGCGTCTATGTCCGTATATGTGCCAGGAACTGAGCAGTCTAAGGAGGTAGCTTATTGGCTGCACTCCTACGCTTGTAGCAAAGATACTTGGATCTACGGATGGGTGCAGAAAAACTGCACCCCTAATCCCCCTCAGCTTGTCATCTCAGATGACGTGTCAAGGCAAGGACTTTCTCCTGTAATAGCTGGCGCCTTTAAGGAGTCAGCTGGGGCGAAAATCACCCTTTCACCAAGTATGTACAACGACATTCTTGGCTCTAGGTAAGGCTGAGTAGCCCTGTGGAGCAATACTCCACTCTCGCCGTGTCGAGTAAAAACTCCACGGACGGGGGTGGAGTTTTTACTTTAAATTGATTTTTTATAGGAAAAAAATTATATAATATAAACAATTAAAGGAGGTTTTATGCCAGTATACAACAAACTTGTCCGCGATAAAATTTTGGAAATCATTAAGGCCAACGGGCAAAAGCCGACTCACAAAATACTTACAGCAGACGAATACGCCGTGGAACTTACGAAAAAGCTAGTCGAAGAGGTAGAGGAATATAAAAAAGATAAAAATACCGATGAGCTTGCCGATATCATGGAAGTAGTCTATGCTCTCGCAAGCCTGCATAGTTGTACTGCGGAAGAATTAGAAAAAATTCGTGCAGAAAAAGCAGAAAAACGCGGCGGCTTTGAAAAGAAAATATTCCTAGTGGAGGTGACGGATTAGGGTGAGTATGTGTGATAAGTTATGTTTATTCCGTGCAAGGAATTCATCTCTGACAATGAGTACCCTGTTCTTAAGTCTGATCATTTAGCCTCTGAGTCTGGATAGCGATTTTACTTTTACGAAATCTGTGCTAGAATAGATGTAGAGTTTCCTCTTTTCGGAGTGCGCGGTGTTTTGAATGTGTACAGATCGCAATCTCGGCGGAAAAGGTATAGACACGGGGCGGAGTTGCTGAATCCAAACCGTAAGGCAAATTGCCATAATTAGTTAATCAACCAAGGAGAAATTGGATGCCAACAATCAACCAATTGGTGCGCAAACCGCGCCAAACGGCTAAGAAAAAGTCCAAGTCGCCAGCACTAGGTCGTATTCATAACGCCCTAAAAACACGTTATTACGACCAGAATGCACCGCTTAAGCGTGGTGTTTGTGTGCGTGTGACGACTAAGACGCCAAAGAAACCAAACTCAGCTTTGCGTAAAGTTGCTCGTGTTAAGTTGAACAATGGCTATGAAGTTTGGGCGTACATCGGTGGTGAAGGACACAACTTGCAGGAGCACGCTGTGGTCTTGATCCGCGGTGGTCGTGTGCCTGACCTTCCTGGTGTGCGTTATCACATCGTACGTGGTGCGCTTGACCTTCAAGGCGTCAACAACCGTAAGAAGGGTCGCTCTAAGTACGGTACAAAGAAAGGGGATAAATAATCATGCCTCGTAAAGTTACCAAGAAGTTGCAGCGTGAACTTAAACCTGATCGCCGATACCAAAGCGTGCTGGTCCAGCGCTTGATCAACAAGTCAATGCTAGACGGTAAGAAATTGGCGGCTGAGCGCGCTGTTTACGCAGCTCTAGAAACTGCTGCTAAGAAATTGGATTCTGAAGATCCATTGGCAGTGTTTGAAAAAGCATTGAAGAACGTTAGCCCAAGCTTTGAGGTTAAATCTCGCCGCGTTGGTGGTGCTAACTACCAGATTCCATTCCCAGTTCAGGGACATCGACAATTGCACTATGCGTTTAGCTGGCTAGTTCAAGCAGCCCGCGCTCGCAACGGAATGCCATATTCACAGCGTTTGGCGTTGGAAATCGTTGACGCTTACAATGAAGCTGGTGCTGCCTTCAAGAAGAAGGAGGACACCCATAAGATGGCTGAAGCTAACCGCGCCTTTGCGCACTTTGCTCGCGGCTAATTATTGCTTGAAAGCAAAATCAGAAAATCGCTCTAAATAGGGCGATTTTTTGGTATAATAGAAAAAATTAGGAGGGAAGATGGCGAGTTTTTCGTTTGATATTGTGTCAGAAATTGACAAGGCTGAGATGAATAATGTTTTCATGCAGGCTGAAAAAGAAATCCAAGGGCGTTATGATTTTAAGGGGACGAGCGCGGCAATTGATTGGCTGGATGATAAAAAGGGTCTGAAAATTACCGGCGACAGCGATTGGCAAGTTGACGCCGTGCTGGACATTGTGCGTAAGAAATTGGCGGGGCGTGGTCAGTCAAGTAAAGTTCTGGATTTATCAAAAGAAAAAGTTGTTTCGAACCTGAAAACGACTTGGGAAATTCCGTTCAAGCAAGGTCTTGATCAGCCGACGGCGAAGCAAATTGCCGCTGATATTCGCGCTAATGCGCCGAAAGCTAAGCCGCAAATTCAGGGCGACCTCGTTCGTGTTACTTCTGCATCGAAGGATGAGCTGCAAAAAGTGATTAGTTTGTTGCGAGAAAGTGATTATGACACGCCTTTGCAATTTGTAAATTATCGTTAGGATTGGAGCAGTATGAATCAGAAGTCTATGAAGAAATTAAAAATTGTAGCCATCGTTCTGGGTGTAGTTTTCTTGATCTCCGTTATAGTTGGGCTGATTGTCGTTAATAATAACCGCTCTTCCGGAGTTAGTAAAACCGCAAAAAAGAAGATCCAGAAGATTTTTGCCGAAGAAGATGCGAAGAGCTTGCAAAAAGTCGTTTCCAAATATGGCTATTCAATTCGATACGACAAGAGTATTTTTACCGGCGAAGGTCACGTCTTAAATAGTGATTCTAATGAAAAACAGTATAGTGCCACTACGTATGCTGATGACGAGTTGAAAGAAAGTCGTGCTTATGCGATTTTGCGATTACATTTCAGAAAAGGTTCAGAAAAGCCGAACGAGAAAGAAGAGAAGTTTTCATTTAGAAAAATTATGCCAGACTTCTCAATCATAACTTCGCGTAAAAAAGCTTATTTTGATCGCTCAACGATGCCCGAGGAATACAAGGACACGAAGAAATATTCAGATTTGGATTTAATGCTTCAGGGTGATATTAACAAGCAGAAAAAGGATAATCCAAACTTAAAATATCACACTAGCGACGCGACGATTTCTGGACGGAAGTTTAAGAAAATGGTCGTCGATTACGGAAGCACTATTGACGGCAAGTGGCAGAAAACTGGTGAAAAAATAACTTACTTGACAATTCAGAACGGCAGACCTTACTGGATGACGATTTTTGCATTGAGCAAGAATTCGTACACGCAGCCGTATATTGACCAGCTGGAGACGCTGGTTGCTAAGGTTACTTTCCAGAATCCAGACAGTAGCTACTTGGTCAGGGCTGATGGTAATAATGAGGCGCAAGTGGCTTCCGCTACGATAGCTAAGACCGAAACTAAGGCGGAAAATTTCTCAGAAGATAAAGATACTACGAATACTTTGGATGAACTGGACGAAGATTCTGTTATTAAAGTGGTGGCAAGGAATCAAATTGCTACTGTCCGCGTGGGAACATATCGTTGTGCTGATATGATTTACACGGCGCAAAACGGCGCGAGCATGCAGCTGAATGGTTTGTGTACGGGTGGAATTGGTAGCGGGTCGATTGTTTCTGACGACGGCTACATCGCTACAAATGGACATGTGACTGAGGTTTCGAACCAAAGCATGATCATGGGCCTCAACACGGATGATCATTGGAATAGATATTTGCGATTTGTAATGGACGCGGGCTATGTGACTCGAGATACGCTTCGTGATTTGGTGAATAAGGCACGAAATGGCGATCAGAGCGCACAGGCGGCGATTATAGGATTTATCAACCAAGTTCCCGCTGATAATATACGCTCGCAAAACGATCGATATGATTATGTCATTCAGACATCAAGCGAACCTATTGCGCGCGAAGATGACGGTTCGGGTAATCTTAAGTGGAAAAAGACGAAGACTAATATTCCAGCCAAGAAAATTGACGCGGAAGTTGATTTGAAGGGTCATGGCATGGATCTGAATAGCGACAAAAGTGATGTGGCGATTCTGAAGGTCGAAGGGCGATTTCCAGCGGTGGAATTGGGCGATAGTTCTAGGATTTCTAGAGGTGATCGGGTGACGGCGATTGGCTATCCAGCGATTGTCGACGACGGTGTAAATACGAAGAAGAGTAAGACTGTGCCAACCGTTACTCAGGGGAATGTTTCTGGTTCGGGCAGTGACGCGGGTGGCCATAAGTTGTTTTCAATGAGTGCGCAAATTGCGGCAGGCAACAGTGGCGGTCCAGCGTTTGATGACGATGGTAAGCAGATTGGACTAAACACCTACGGCGGTTCATCCTGTGCGGATAGGAGCGAGCGCAACAATTCTTGCTTCGGAGAGGGGATATTTCGTGATATCGCCGATCTGAAGACTATGACGAAGAAAAATAATGTTGCGTTATCGGCGGACGGCGAATTGACTAAGCTTTGGAAAGATGGCTTGGAGAGTTTTTCTCAAGGTAAATATTCTCAGGCAAAAGCTAAATTTGAGCAATTGGATAAAAAATATCCCGACAATTATTTAGTAGCAAAGATGATCGAAGTCTCATCCAATACTCCAGATGATTCTACGGAAAGCGAGGCGTCTAGCGCAGAAGCTGGAGCTAGCGAATCAGAAAATAACACTACAGTTATAATTGTGGTTGTGGTGATTCTTTCAACGGGGGCATTATTCTTAACGGTGTCAATTATCGCAATTGCTGTTTCCCTTAGTAATCGACGCAAAATGAATGCTTATCCATATCCTACCGCTGGACAATTCCCGCAGCAGCCTCAGTATCCGCAGCAGCCGTATCGGCAGCCAGTTCCACCACAACAACAATATCCGCAAAACTACTATCAGCAGCAACCTGGTCAATATCCACCAACATACGCGCAGCCGCCTATGCAACAGCCTCCAGCTAACTATCCGCCTGCGACGCCAGCTCCGAGCGACAACGAGTCTAAAAATCCTCCGGCTCAGAGCTAGTCAAAAACATAGATAACTGATATAATAAAACGCAAGAGTAGTTTTTTGGTGCCAAAAAATTTACCAAAAATCTCGGCAAATTAACGTAATATAAAGGAAAATTTATGGCAGAGACGCATGTTCCGCTAAAGAATTTTAGAAATATTGGTATTATTGCCCATATTGACGCCGGTAAAACGACGACAACTGAGGGTATTTTGTATCGCACTGGCTTGACACATAAGATCGGTGTGGTTCGTGGTGAAGGTGACGGTGCTACCACCGACTGGATGGCACAGGAGAAAGAGCGTGGTATTACTATTACGTCAGCTGCTGTGACTTGTTTCTGGAAAGATCACAAGATCAATATTATCGACACCCCAGGGCACATCGACTTTACTGCTGAGGTTGAGCGTAGTTTGCGCGTGCTTGACGGTGCAGTTACAGTCTTTGACGGTAAGATGGGTGTTGAGGCTCAGTCTGAAACCGTTTGGCGCCAGGCCAATAAGTACGGCGTGCCACGTATTTGTTTCGTTAACAAGATCAACCAGACCGGTGGTGACTTCTACAAATCTCTTGAGTCAATTCACAACCGCTTGAGTAAGCAAGCTTTCCCAGTTCACTTGCCAATTGGTTTTGAAAAGACTATCAACGGTGTTGTCGACTTGATTGACATGAAGGCATATACATATGACGACTACACGGATCACGAACTTAAGGTTGGCGAAATTCCAGCTGATATGCTTGAAAAAGCTAAGAACGCACGTTCTCTGTTGGTTGAAAATGCTGTTGAAGCTGACGACGAACTTACTATGAAGTTCTTGGAGCAGGGCGAAGAAGCTATTACCGTCGACGAGCTAAAGATGGCTCTACGTAAGCGCGTTTTGGCTGGTGACTTCTACCTAGTTACTGGTGGTGACGGTCGCGGCGTGATCGTTGAGAAGTTGCTTGACTTGATGGTTGACTTCTTGCCAAGCCCGCTAGACGTTGATGAAATTTGGGGTAAGAATCCAAAGACTGGCGACGAAGTTAGCCGCAAGCCATCAGATAAAGAGCCTTTGTCCGCTTTGGCGTTTAAGATTGCTGCCGACCCATTTGTTGGTAAATTGATCTTCGTTCGTGTCTATTCTGGCGTTTTGAACTCAGGAAGCTACGTACTTAACACGACAACTGGCGAGAAAGAGCGAATTGGACGAATCGTTCGTATGTTTGCTGACAAGCGTGAAGAAATTAGCAAGGTTGAAGCTGGTGACATCGCCGCTGTGGTTGGTCTGAAATCTACTGCAACTGGTAACACGTTGTCTGACGTAGCTCACCCAATTGCTCTTGAGTCAATTGAATTCCCAGAGCCACCTGTATCAATCGCGGTTGAGCCAAAGTCAAAGGCTGACCAGGAAAAGATGGCGTTGGCATTGCAGCGCTTGGCTGAAGAAGACCCAACCTTCCGAATTCACACTGACGAGGAGACAGGTCAGACGATTATGTCAGGAATGGGCGAATTGCACCTGGATATTCTTATTGACCGTATGAAGCGCGAATTTAAGGTTGAAGCCAATATTGGTGAACCTCAGGTTGCCTTCCGCGAAAGCATCAAGGGTCGCTCTGAAGTTCAAGGTAAGCACGCTAAGCAGTCTGGTGGTCGTGGTCAATATGGTGACGTTTGGGTCCGCTTTGAGCCAAATGAGACTGGTAAGGGCTTTGAATTCGTTGATGAAATTAAGGGTGGTGTGGTTCCTCAGGAATATCGCCCAGCCGTAATGAAGGGTATTCGCGAAACATTGGAAGGTGGTGTTATTGCTGGCTATCCAGTTGTTGACGTTAAGGCTACACTTTACGATGGTTCATACCACGATGTCGACTCCTCAGAATTGGCCTTCTCATTGGCAGGTTCATTGGCTGCTCGTGAGGGTATTAAGCAAGCTAACCCAATTTTGCTTGAGCCAGTTATGAAGGTTGAGGTTACTACACCAGAAGACTTCATGGGTGACATCATCGGCGACCTTAACTCACGTCGCGGACGTATCGACGCTATGGAAGACTTGATGGGTGGCGCTAAATTGATTAAGGCGTTTGTGCCATTAGCAAATATGTTCGGCTACACATCGGACATTCGCTCAATGTCTCAAGGTCGCGCCGCTTCAACGATGGAATTGGCTCAATACGAGGAAGTTCCACCAAACGTTGCACAAGAGATTATCGAAAAGCGAAATAAATAATCTCTACCTCATAAAAAATCCTCGGAGCGAATCCGGGGATTTTTGTTTGGCTAAATTTCAGGTTTATAAGTTTGGAATTGTTAGGTTTCGTTTGGTGAGCTCTTCTTTGATTCGTTTGGTCAATTTGCGCGCTTTTGTCGCCTGAATGCTATCTGTGCCATATCTGTTTTCGATATCTTCCAGTCGTTTGTCTATAGCTATCGGCTTGCCATCTGGGCTAGTCGTCATGTCTGCCAAGTTTAAGATAAGCAATTCGTCTGTCCAATCGTCCACATCAGGATCTCCGTGATTAAATACAGAATCGGACCAATTGAATCCAGATATCTCCAATATCCTGCCGCCTTCATGTTCGTGATCCGTCTGATTTTCAACAAAAGCGTAGGCAAAGTCGTGTGTCAGCCCCATTAAAAATAAGCTGCGCGCCACGTCTTCTTCCATATTGAAGACTTCGCGAGCCAGGTCGTAAGATTTGTATGCCACTCCGCGCATATGAAATAATCGCGAGTCTGACAATCCAATGAATTTTGGGCTATTTTTCATGATATCTGTGTGTTGCGACGGAATAAATTGATGAATTGTCGGCGAATTGGGCGACCGACGATGTTGCCGAATGATGCGCCAATTGCTACTGCCACGCCGATGAGGATTGCTCGCGCTAAGATAGCCAAGGCTGGTAGGAAGCTTGCGCTGTTCGGTGGATATAGAACGACGCCCATCAACCCATTGTAAAGTGACAATCCTGGAACTAATGGCACAATTCCCGCCGCGATGATCGCCAGGGAAGGGAATTTCCATAATCTGGAAGTCATAACTGCGACCAGCCCAATTACCGCCGCCGCGATGCCACTCGCTGTTACGATATCAAAACCAAAACTCATGGCTAATCTTGAAATCCACCAGCCGAAAATTGCGATTAATCCAGAGATAACCATTCCTAAAAATCGAGAATGATTCCTCAGAACGAACGCCGCCGCGATAATTCCAGCACCCAAATATTGAGTGTGTCTGTCTGCTAACGTCAATCGATCTGGTGTCGCAGGGAATGTTATGCCAAATTTTGTCGCAATGTATAATCCGACCATCACGCCAGCAATTACGCCGCCCGTTGCCATTACGACTTTTAACAATCTGGCGTTAGCGGTCATATAATATTCGTCGATTGCGTCCTGGAATGCACCGACAAACATTAGTCCCGCGACTAATAAAACGATGCCGCTGATAACCAACAACGTTGCGTTGACGCTCAGCCCTAGATAGTTGCTGCACCAAGCTGCGCCCGCCGCCACCAATGTTACGAAAATCGCCACGAGGGCTTGCGAATAAAACAACGGTGCGCCAATACGTCCCAGCCACCTCAGTAGTCCAGTTGCTGAGAATCCGAGCAGAAACGCGATTGACGCCATGAGCAAACTGCCGCCGTATAGAATGACGGAACCTGCGCTCACTAATCCGCCCGCCGCGTAAACGACTAGCCGGGAATGTTCGGTGGGTTTTTTGAGTATTTGTTGCAATCGCTCTTCGGCTTCTTCCAGGGAAAGTTGCTTGCGACGAATGTCGAGGGCTAATAATTGCAATGCTTGAATCAATTGATAATTAGGGTCGTCAGGAACGATAACTCGCGCCATCGTCAAAGGTTCATGGCTAACTCCGCGGTCTTGAGAAATTGTCACCAAAGTGTAGCTCACGTCCACATGAACGGGTCTGCGGCAATATGTCCGCGTGATTCCTTGTGCCATACGAACCACATCGCGGGCAATCACGCCCATGCTCAGAAGTTGCTCGGCGACTTTCATAGCCAGGCGCAAAGCTCGCATATTCGGTGTCAAACTTTCGTCAATTTTCTCCAGATGATGCTCCGGCTCAAAACTGTAAAGATTAGCGACTCGGGCTAATGATTGCTCAATAAATTTTGGTACTTTTTTCTTCACAATATCTAGTGTAACAAATTTTATGCCAATAGAAATAGCCCGCCAAGAGAGCTCCAGCCGAGACTGAAAGTCTCAAGGCGAACTACTTCATTTCTTGACGGGCGTTAGCCCTTGTCGCTATCACCGCCATCATCGTCGCACTTGGGTGACGGTGGCCTTTTAATCGTGGTGATGAGCAGTAATGGTACACACGTCACTGCCATGAACGGCAGAGTGCTATTCCATCTACCCGGATCGGGTAGTGTGGATAGAGTGTCCCACCAAGAGATTGCGACGTTAATATCATTAATTAACATCCAAATCTTTGCCCCAAAAACGCCTGTCATTGCTATCGCAGCAATCGGCAGCGGTCCAATTCTGCCGTCTTCTTTGCAGGTAAGCCAGGCGACTGCAATAGCCGCAATGTATGCGGCCACGAACAGGACATCCATGGCGAGGACCCCCTTGATGGTGTTGTCTAAAGTGAACACGATGAACACAGAGACAACAAGGGTGAGAATCGTGGCCTTTAGGCCGGTAGTAACGGCGTTCATGACTTCCTTTCGCAAGAGCTACCTTTGTTGACGGGATTGTCAACAAAGACTGTATTCATTTTACAACATCTACATTAAAAAGTCAATAGGATATACAAATAATTTCATGATCAATAGAAATAGCCCGCCAAGAGAGCTCTAGCTCAAGGCTTAAGCCTCAAGGCGAACTACTTCTTAGCGGGCGGTTAGCCCTTATTGTCGCTGTCGCCGTCATCATCGTCGCACTTGGATGACGACGGTGCGACTATGGCCACAAACGTCAAGGGTAGACACATTAGTATGGTTTCCACCAACGTGTGGGTCCACCTCCTATGATCTATGAGTGTAGTTGGGGCACCCGAGAAGATCACGGAACTAACGTCTAGTGCTACCAGTACAGCCCACATGCTTGCGGTGACCGTCATGGCCACTGCGGGCATTAGCGGATACTTTTCTCTCCTGCTGATGACCCAGATTAGGGCTGTGGCACAGATGTATGCGATCACGTAAATCGTGGTCACGACAACAGTACCTCTGATGGTACTGTCTAATGCGAGTACGAAAAATGCGGCTGCGACAAAAACGAGGATCGCAGTTCTCAACAAATTGACGATGTGTGTGTGCATAGCATCCCTTCCGTAAGGACTACCTTCGTTGACGGGATTGTCAACGAAGACTGTATTAATTTATGCCACACTTGCACATAAAAGTCAATACTAGTCAACTTTCTCTAAAATAATGCCCGTTCTGGCTGGCAAGTAAACTTTAAGGTTGTGATTATTGTCGGCTGGGGAAGTGAAAAATCGGGAATTATGGTCTATTCGCTCCTGTCCGCCGAAGT
>ERZ772966.155-NODE-155-length-27668-cov-6.584652_pt1 | contig 27668 bp, 19 predicted proteins | sample MGYA00580680_ERZ772966 | MGnify/ENA primary metagenome ERZ772966 (study PRJEB29015, sample SAMEA2738055) | human oral metagenome | biome: human oral; feature: human-associated habitat; material: saliva | place: China | collected 2225 ...
GATTTACACTTCAAAGGCAGAGAAAAGATTGACAAACCCACCACCATCTTTGCACCGACCCCCGACGGACTAAACTTCGAGATTAAGACCCCCATGCTCGAAGATCCTGATTTGCAGCGTGCATGCCAAGCAGCCTTTAATAATTTCGGACAATACACGGGAGTGGAACTCGTAGAAATGCTCCATATCAAAGGCACACCGTGGCAACGCTGCTATAAAGAGGGAAAGAATCGAAGGATCCCCGATGAATTGACCAAGTTGTTCTTCCAAAACCTTACAAGAGAAATTGTGTATGGAAATTATTGATGACGATAATGAAAGCTTTCTTGAGCGACTCTCAGAGGAAAAAACACGGGACTCCAATGCCCAGAAAGCAATAATAGAACTCAGTGGGCAAGAAGAACGTTTAGGGCGTATGGAGATCTTGGATGCAATCGGCGTATTATATGAGAAACTCGTCAAGAATCAAGAGCGAGAAAGGTACGCAGATACGAGTAGGTTGAGAAAGATTTCGGCCTACTGGGTGATGGTAGTCGTCACATTATGGCTTGGTGGAGTATGTTGCGTGTTGAAATTCAACAATAGTTGTTTCTGTTTAAGTGATTCAGTGCTCATCGCACTCCTGACAACGACCACCGCCAATATCCTCGGTCTTCCTTTTATTATTCTCCAAGGCTTGTATCCCAAAGAGAAGGAGATGGAGAAAATAGACAATGAAATCAAGGAACTCAAAGAACTCAAAGAACTCAAAGAACAGGACAAAGACAACTACCTATAATCTCCCAAAACCCCACGCCTTTTCCCAAAAAGCCCCCCACTTTCCACCGAAAGTAGGGGGCTTTTTGTCGAATACGTCCAAAACACGTCCAAAACGGCAGCCGTTTTGCCGCCGAAAGCCGCGGAGAGCCGCGCAAGATGTTGAGCGACAGGCCGTTGGAATACGGCCAAAACGCGGCCGAAAACGCACACCCGTTGTGACACTCATTGTCAAAATGCGAGCGGCGGCAAAATAAAAGACGAAAACGTTTGGCCGTTCCGAAAAGAGTATGCACCTTTGCAGTGCAAACTTAAACAGTCATCGCGACTCCGTAGGGCATTCGGTCAAATGCTCGCCCACGGCGGGCACGTTTCGTCTTCATAGGCCAACAGCCCCCGACCGATCTTATCGACTTTACGACAGCTATAATATCTATTATATTTGCGGTCGCCTTTCCGATCATCTTTTTTGTCCCTCGGGTCAAGACTGTTTGAGTTTGCAACGGAAACGGCGGCCGTTTTTTTGTATACCGCCCAAAGCAAACTCAAACAACTCATCACACGATGAAACAGACCCAACAGCCCGGCGCATTCGCCCGATTCACCGGCGCCACCCGCAGCTACATGCAGCGCCGCTCACAGTTCGCACGCAACCTCACCGGCGCCAACCTTTCGCGAACCCTCACCGCAGAACTCCTCATCGGAGCGGCCTTTTTCGCCACCGCGCTCTTCACCGGATCGATTCTCACGGCAGCCGCTTTCGTCCTTGCCGGACTCCTCATTTCGCGACGCGCTTGTTCGACCATCGACGCGCAGCTGGACGACAACGCCGACCCCATCGACCGCGCCGACGACGATCTCAACGAGGAAGGAGGTGCACGATGATCTATTTTGACGAACACAACCGCCTACACATCGTTGACGAAAACGGCTGGTGGCAGCCAAACATGCTGCCGGGGCTCTTGTCCGAACTCTACAGCGCACTCGCAGACGGTGCCGAAGACGGCCTGTCGTACCGCGAGACGGCCATGTTCCTACAACTCCTCCTCCCCACCGAACAGCAAATGACGAACATGTTTGGCGCACGCCGCACCACAAACGAAACCGATAAGGAGGACGCGCAATGAAAAAAATGAGAATAATCGGCACGGTCGAAGTGAAAAGCACCGTCAACATAGACGACTTGCTGACAGCATTGCCCGAAGAGGAGCAAGTATTCATGCTCTTAAAGGCTTTCCTCCAGTTCGAGACACGAAACGTGAGAGAGGCCATCGACATCTATTTGGAACAACACCCCGAAAAAGAACAGAGTCATGATAATTGATATACCTACAGAGGTCGAAGACATTCTGCACGAGGCTTCGATATGCGATACCGAGGAATTCCTTGAAGAGGTGCTGGACTATTATTCGGCAGACGCCATCGAAGACGCGCTCAGAGCGCACTTCAAGAAAATGCAGCACCAGGACGAACCGCTGCCGGACTTCATCGACCCAAGCAAACTGTAAGACTATGAACAAGCGACAACGAAAGAAACAGCTCAAGCAGCGATACAACAAGAACGTCCTTGAAGTTCTCTCAATGTTCCCGAGCTTAAGACCGTGCGACGTTAGCGTCAAAATCACATTGAGGAGAATAAAGCGCAAGACCGACGAGGCGTTGCAAGAACGTGAAGACAATGAAGAAGAGGTTGAAGAAGAAACGGATCAGGCAGAAGACCGTTAAGCACTACCTTGATTTGTTTGCCCCATGCAGCGTGCTCATCAAGCTCCTCATCAGACGATGGACACGCAAAGAACGTCGCAGTCGGACGCATTGACCGCTGTGTAACCTTCCTTTTTCGCGGTGTCACGAAAAAGGTCTGGACACAAGAACGCCGCGCCCCGGACGAATCCGAGGCGCGGCGCTTCGTTTTCCACCGCAACGGCTCATTCGCCGTGCAGCACGAGGTCAATCACCCGACGGTTTGCCGCGTCCACCTTTCGGCGGTCGAAGTCAATATACACGTCCGTCACAGTGTTCGCCCCGTGTCCCAACGCCGCCGCGATGGTTTCCTTTGGCACATCGAGCCCGGCGGCCAATGTCGCCCACGTGTGGCGCGCCCAATAGACGGTGAGTTCGGCGGCAAACGGCACGTCGAGCGCATGCAGCGCGCGTTTGATGCGATGAATTGAGGTAGTGAAGTTCACCCCCGGCCAGAACTCGAGCAGACGTTCACCGCCGACGCGATACTTTTCGATCAGTGCAGCGGCTTCGGGCTCCAACTTCACCGAGTAGAGCCGCCCGGTCTTAGCACGGCGATATTCCACACGGCCGTCGACCGGCGCACCCATCGCGAAGAGATCCACCGGGTTCATACCAATCAGCAGAAACGAGAGCCGGAACACGTCGAGCGCCACGGCTTGCAGTAGTTTTTCGGGCTGCATGGTGAAGAGCAAGCGAATGTTTTCCAGCGACAGTGCGCGCTTTCGCGTGGCTTCACGGCTCAGTCGGATCCCCTGAAAGGGGTCTTTGGTCATCAGCTCGTCAATGCGCGCCATACGAAAGAGGCTGCGTAAATTAGTCATGTAGTGCACCACCGTGTTGTGTTTGAGTCCTTGCTGATCCATGTGGCTTTGCCAATCGCGTATGAACCGCGGGGTGAAATCGTCAAACGACCATTCGCGCACATTCGGCTCAAAGGCTTCCAAGTGGCGCAACATCACCTCAAGACTTGAGCGACGATTGTGTTTTTTGCCCGCGGCCTGTTCCAAAGCCCAGTCGTAGAAACGCGGCGCCACCGTCTTTGCCACCGTGCGCTGATAGCGATCGCGAATTTGCCGCGCCGTTAGGGTGTAGAGTTCGCCTGCGAGCTTGAGATCAAACATGAAATTGAGCACTTGCATGCGATACTGTTCCAAGAAGTCGTTGTAGAATTGACGGCGGCGGTGCGCCACCACCTTTCCCAGCGCGGCATTCCACTCGGAAGGCAGCACTCGGATATCGGTTGTGAGGAAAGCGGAGGTGTTGTAAATGCGAATCGCCAAACGAATAGGCGACGGTTCGCCGGCCTTTGTGGCACGGGTGTCGAGATAGTACTTAAGAGTTGCCATAACATCTTTCTTTTGCACGGCTGTTGCACGGAATTTGCACCGTTTTGTGCAAGAATGTGCAAGATTGTGCAAGGCAGCCGTTTTTTTTTCGACAGATCAACCACTGTTGTTCAACGTCGAAAACGAGAAAGAGCCTCGTATTGATGGGAAAAGTGCTGTTTTTCACCGAGTGGCAAAGGGAAAACGCGAGTTCTTTCCTCATTGATAAATGCAAATGTAGTGGTTTTCAGAAAAAAGCCAAGCACGCAACGGCGCTATCTGCGTATTTTTCTGTATTTTTGCCCACCAACCTTATAGTTTTCCCATTATGCAAATTCGCATCATCAATCGTTCGCATCATCCGCTCCCCGTTGCCGCCACACCGTTGAGCGCCGGTTTAGATCTTCGCGCCAATTTGGAGACGCCACTCACGCTGGCACCGGGCGAACGCGCGCTGGTTCCCACCGGTTTGTCGATGGCTTTGCCCGAAGGTTATGAAGGGCAGGTGCGGCCGCGCTCGGGTTTGGCCTTGCGCCACGGCATAACGGTGCTCAACTCGCCGGGAACGATCGACGCCGACTACCGCGGAGAACTGAAAGTGCTGCTCATCAACCACGGACAGGAGCCCTTTGTCGTGCAAGACGGCGAGCGCGTGGCACAACTTGTGGTGGCGCGACACGAAACGGTGGACTGGCAGCCCGTTGAAGCGCTCGATGACACAGCACGTGGCGCCGGCGGTTACGGACATTCCGGAACGAAATGACAACACGCTTTCTTTTTTTGTTTTTGCGGAGAACGTTCTCCTTATACTTCCTGTGTGCAGTGTGCGCGATGTCGGCAGTGGTCGGCATTTGTGTCGGCTGTGGCTCACGCTATTCCGACATTACGCCCGAACTGCTCATGGAAGGCACCACGCGTGCCCGAAATCTGCTGAATGTGCGCGAGCGGCGTAGGTTCGACAGCATCTATCTCGAAGCACTCCGCCTGAAATACAAGGATTCGACCGCGGCGGCGTTCGATCTGCTCAACTGTGCGTTGGAAATCAACCCCAACGATGCCGAAGCCCTCTACCAACAGTCGATGTTGGTCCTCGATTCCGACATGGAGCCCGACAGTACGCTCGGAGAACGCGCCACCCAGCAATTAGTCCGCGCCACCCAGCTCGAACCCTCCAACGAATTTTATCTCCGCACACTTGCTGCGCATTGGATCTCCCGCGGAAAGTGGGTGCGCGCCGCGCGTTTGTTCGAAATGATCACAGCGCGCAACGAAAAGTCCGAAGATCTCGCTTCGTTGGTCTCCATTTATGACTACGCCAACGACCCCGAAGCCGCACTTTATACCCTCGATCGCTACGAAAAAGTGGCTGAACGTGATCAGTCTACTGTGGGGCAGCGTGTGAAGTTCCTCATGGCGCTCGGCAAACACGAACAGGCTTATGAGACCATGCGCGCTTTTTGCGCAGAACATCCCGACAATTTGAACTATCGCCTCGAAATGGCCGACCTGTATGTGCGCACCGGTCGGCCCGACGAAGGCTATCATATCATTCAAAACGTACTCGAAGCGCATCCCGGTCACGGGGGCGCGCTCATTTCGCTCTTGGCTTACTACGAAACCAAGCGCGATCGCGTGCAATTTGAGCGGCAGTTCACCGCCGTGATGCGCTCAACCGAAGTCCTACCGCGGCAGAAAGTGGCCATTTTCGAGAGCATGTCGCGTGCGGTTGAGGCGGGACAATACGACAAATATCTCCTCTATCGCCACGGCGTTGAGGCCATTTCACTGCCCGGCGGCTCCTACCCGATGCCGGAAGTGGTGTCTGATTTCGTGCATGCCGCCAAACTGCCGAAAGACTCCCTCGCCGCGCCGGCACGCGCCCTCCTTGAAGCCGATTCCACCAACCGCGAAGCCCGATGGCAGGTGTTGCGCTCCGCTTTGCTCAACAATCGTGTCGATGAAGCCGATAGCGTCAGTGCCGCCGGCCGACGTTTGCACCCCGAAGACCTCACGTTCTATTATTTCGGTGGCTTGGCGCGCCTCACCATGGGGCACTCCGCCGAGGCCATTGCCCTCTTCCACGCCGCGTTGCCCCACGTCACGCCCGAAAGCGACAGCACCCTCGTGTCTACCGTCTACACCGCGATTGGCGATGCCCAACAGGGGCGCGGACATCTCCGAGAAGCCTTCGCCGCCTACGACACCGCGTTGATCTATGACCGCGACAATGTCGAATGTCTCAACAACTATGCCTATCATTTGGCCGTAGCCGGACAGCGATTGCGCGCGGCTTTGCGCATGGCGCAGCGCGCTGTCGAAATTTCCCCCTCCGAAATTTCCTACATCGACACGTATGCGTGGACGCTCTACCGCAACCGCAAGTACAAAGCCGCGCAGGTGCAGATGGACGAAGTGATCAATGTGATTGAAAACGCCGAAAAACTCACCGCACCCGACGCCACCACGGCCGGATACTACGACCGTGCCGGCGACATCTACGCGGCACTCGGCCGCCGCAAGGAAGCGGTCGACTATTGGAAGCGCGCGTTGCAATTTTCCGACGACGCCGCGCTCAACAAACGCCTCTATCGCAAACTCAAACATCGCCGCGGCTGACGCCTTTTGCCCCTCGGCGCGACGAAAGTCCCCCATTTTGTTCCACACAGCGGTGCGAAACGCTCGGCCTCTCCGTCCCTTTTCGCTCCCGTTGTCTCAATTCTGTCTGTGATGAAACAGCTCTTTTTTCTCCTTTCCCTGCCTTTGCTCGTGCTCTTCACCTCCTGCGGCTCTTTGCGCGGCGGTGACGCTTATCGCCCCGACGAACCGCTGTCGGTGGTAGCCAAGGTTTCGGCCGATGTCGACTTGTCCGAGTCCAACAAAGGCATCGGCGGCACCTTGCGCATGCGCCGCGATGCCGTTGTCCAGCTTTCGCTCACCAAATTCGGCATCGAAGGCGCTCGATTGGTGTGCACGCCCGACAGTATTTTCGTCTTCGACCGCATCAACAAGCGCTATCTCCGCGCCACTTATGCCGAACTGCAAGAGGCTTTTCAGCTCGATCGTCCCTTGACCTTCGCCGTGGTGCAGCGTTTCTTTTGGAACGATCAGCGCAAAAATCGTGAAGAAACCGAACTCATGGTGGCCGATCTCTTGCACGTCAACCTCAATGTGCGCCGCACCAACACCGTGAATGTGCACGGATACCCCGTGGCGCGCCTCACCCAGCTCCTCGTGCAGGTGCTCGATCGCGATTTGCGCCTCAATCTGGCCCTCTCTCAGGTGAAACTCCGCTATGATTGGTCGGCCAACACCCGCATTCCCGACAACTATAAGCCCATGGATTCGAGCGTATTGGCTCGTATGATCAAAATGGTCAAATAATTTTTTTCCCCCATGCGTCATTTCTTCCTTTCGTTGCTCGTCTTCTTGCTGTTTTTTGCCTTCGGTGTGCCGTCTGTCGCGGTGGCTGCGGGGCAAAAGGCCGACGTGGCTCGTCGCAACGGCGACGAACGGAAAAAGAAGACGGAGAAAACCACGTCCAAATCCGCTGCTTCCGCGCAGAAAAGCACCTCGTCGTCGAAAAATGCCGGACACTCCTCCGGAAAGAGCAGCGAGAAGCACAATAAGTCGGCGAACGACCGCCGCCGCCCCGAACCTCGCCAAGAGAAGGCGAAGACTACCGCCCCCAACACGGCCGGCATCCGCAAGTTGCAGAGCGAAAAAGCCGATCTGCAGCGAGAGATGAACGAGAACTCGCGCAAACTCTCGACCACGCGGCAGAACGTCTCGTCGGGACTCGCCCACTTGCAGACCATCAACGGCCAAATCTCTGACCAACAGCGCGTGGTCAGCGGCATTCGCCACGACCTCGACACCCTCAACCGCAGCATCGGCCGACACGAGTCGGAGTTGCAAACCCTCGAACGCGAGCTCAACGAATGCCGTCGCCGTTATGCGCGCGGCATCGTCTTCATGTATCGCAATCGATTCACACAAAACAAGTTGATGTTCGTCTTCTCGGCGCGCAACTTCCACGAGATGTATCGCCGCATACGCTATGCCCAAGAATATACGCGCTACCAGCGTGCGCAGGGACTGACCATTGCCGAGCGCGAAGCCGTGATTCGCGGCAAACGTGAGCAACTGTCGAGCGAACGCAACACTAAAAACACGCTTCTTGCCCGAGGGCGCGAGCAACAGACCAAACTCGAGGGACAACAGCGCGAACAACAGCGTGTGGTCGACGACCTGAGCCGCCAACAGCGTGAGTTGCAGGCCACTATTGCCGCGCAACAGGTACGCCACGCCGCCCTCAACAACCAGATTGACCGCCTCATTCAAGAAGAAATTCGCAAGGCCGAACAGCGCCGTCGCGAAGAAGAGGCCCGCCGCCAGCGCGCCGAAGAAGAAAGGCGCCGTGCCGAGGAATCCCGTCGCCGTGCGGCCGAAGAAAAGCGCAAAGCCCTCGAGACTGCCCGTCGTGCCGAAGCCGAGGCGCGTCGCAAAGCCGAGGAAACCAAGCGCAAAGCTGAGGAAGCCCGTCGTCGTGCCGAAGAAGCCAAACGCAAGGCCGAAGAGGCGCGCCGCAAAGCCGAAGAAGCTCGTAAGCGCGGCGAAGCCAAGGCCGCACAAGAGCGGGCTGCCGCTGCCGCCAAGGCCGCGCGCGAAGCCCAAGCGCGCGAAGAAGCCCGCGCCAAAGAAGAGGCAGCTCGTGCCAAACGGGCAGACGATCAGAAACATACGGCAGAAAACAAGACCCGAACGGCCGAAAAAGCCAAGTCGCAGCCCGAAGTGCACTATGCTTCGCCCAGCGCCGGCGACGACCGCAAACTGGCCGGCAAGTTCTCGGCGAACCAAGGCCGATTGCCCGTACCGGTGAGCGGCGCCTACACCGTTTCGAGCCGCTATGGCTCGTACAACGTGTCGGGGCTGCGCGGCGTGACGCTCGACAACAAGGGAGTGAACCTCACTTGTGCTTCGCCGGCTCAGGCGCGTGCCGTCTACGAAGGCCATGTCACCGCCGTTTTCTCGGTGGGAGGACTCAAAAACGTGCTCATTCGTCACGGATCGTACATTTCGGTCTATTGCAACCTGGCCAGTGTGTCGGTGCAAACGGGACAGCACGTCAAAGCCCGCCAATCGATCGGAACGATTGCCCGCGATGCTTCCGGACGCTACACCCTGCATTTCCAACTGCGTCACGAGACGCAAAAACTCAATCCCGAGCGCTGGCTCGGCCGATAAACGAACACGACCGCAGCCCACGCGCTGCGGTCGTTTTTTTTTCGTCTTCGCCCGCAATAGCGGCTGTGTGGGGCAAAAGGCAGAGTTTGAGTTAAACATAATCCTTCTCTTTTATTTTCGCGCATGTCGGCCATTTGCCGGAAATACGCGCGTTTTGGTCGATTGCTCCGAAAGTCCTTTTTCGCTGTGCTGCAGTGCCCCGCATTGGCGTGCTCCCTTTTTCTTAAAATCACCCATAGCCCTTATGATCTACCTTGCTCCCACGGCCGAGCAGCCCGATGCTCGCTTCTTGGCCAACGCCGGTTGTGTGTTGCTCACGCACGATCCCGATGCCGAAACCCTCGCCCTTGCGCTCCGCCTGCTGCACCGCGCCGCAGCAGCGCACGACGCGCTGGCCGAGAGTGTGGTGGGCTGGTGCCATCTCTTCGGTCGGCATTTGCCTCTCGACGAGGTGCTCGCCCTTCGTCACTTGCGGGCGTCGGCGGCGCAGGACTTTCCCGATGGACTCTTCTGGTATGGGCTGTGCTTGTGCGAAGGTCGCGGCACGGCCGCCGATCCCGTCGCCGGTCGTGCGCTGATCGAACGTGCGGCTGCCGCCGGCCATTACGAGGCCGCCGAGTGGTTGAGCGAAAGCGCCCAACCGACAAACTAAAACGGACAACTTTTGCGCAAAATCCCCCGTGTTTCGCGAGAAACACGGGGGATTTTTGTGGCCTGTGGGGCACTGCGATCGGCTTGAGGTGGAGGGCTGAACGCGAGTTGCCGAGGGACACGAAAAAACGGCAGTCGCTCGGGGAGTGACTGCCGTTGTGAAGGGGGCGATGCACCACTTCCGGAGCGGAAGTGCGGCACGGTTGTTTACTTCGTTTCGAAAATGGGCGTGATGCGCTTGAGCAGCACTTGGTAGTGCGCGCGGAGCACTTCGTCCTTGGTCGACTTGGCGGCGGTGCGCAGGAGGTCGCGCGTTTGCAGTCCGAAGTAGTAGAGCGTCTGGTCGGTGCGGTTGATCATGTTGGCCCAGATGTCGCCGGGCTCGCCGTAGGACTTGCCGAAAGTGCTGAAGGCATATTGGCCGGTGCGGGCGGCGCCGTTGAGTTGGTGGGCGTCTTGGCCGTGATCGTGACCGCAGAGCATGCCGTTGCCGGCGGGTGCCGAGGCATGGAGGGGATCGGTCGTCTCTCCGTTGAGCAGGCGTTGCACTTCAGTGTCCGAAAGGGGAAGGAACGACTTGCCCGTCAGCCCCACTTTCGCCGCATTGGAGTTGGTGAGGTTGCTGATGTTCGAAAGGAGGTAGCGAACGTAGAGATTTTGGAACTGCATCTCTTCGGGAGTGAGGCTTTCGTTGCCGGCAAGGGTCTTTTCGAAGACGTTGTTGTAGACATCGGTGGCGTACTCTGTGGGAGAGTAGGACGTAGAGTCGAGATAGTAGCTCAAGGCCAAGCGGGCGGTGTTGTTCATCGCCATGCCTTGGATGTTGGGCAGGAGGCTCTTGAAGGGCATGTTGCCGGCGCCGGGGAGTTTGGCCTCGAGGGCGGCGTTGCCGAGCGAGGAGAACTCACGAGCGTAGCGGAGCATCCAGAGCGCAGAGGCGCGCTGTTGGTCGTGGGGCACGACTTGGTAGCGCGGAAGTCCCGACTTTTCGCTGGTTTGGTAGAGGTAGATGCCGGCTACGTTGAGATGAACGTGGTTGGCATAGCGGAAGGCTTGGCTGAGTGCCTGACGATAGAGCGTGGCCTTGGCTTGGTTGTCGTCATCGTCCTTGATCCACTCGTCGAGGTGGGCGATGATGTACTTCAAGTTCTTCACTCCGTAGTCACTGGCCTTGACGGGATCGTTGCCGAGCGACTCTTCGATGGCAGAGGGGTCGCGTACGGGCGTGGACTGCTGGAGTCCGTAGCGATAGAGGGGATCGCCGGCGTGCGACTCGATGAGTTCGCGGAGCTTCTTGTTCTCGGCCACGTAATCGCCCTTGAGTTCGGGGAAAGCGCGGTAGGTCCAGTCGACCATGTAGTAGTCATAGATGCCGAGGGCGGGGGGATCGAGATTGGTCACGGGGTCTCCGGGCTGTGCGACGTAGTTGTGGCGCGCATAGTCCATGATGGAGGGCGTGGTGCCGTAGACATCGGTGAAGGTCTTGGAGCGCAGGGAGTCGACGGGATAGGCGAAGGAGGCCGCCATGTTGTGCATGAAACCGAGGGTGTGGCCGATTTCGTGGGCAATGACGTACTCGAGCGACTTGCGCATGGCTTCGTCGGGCATCTTCTTGTTGCGGATGCTGGCGTCGATCTGCGAGGTCTGGATGAAGCGCCAGCTATTGAGCACCGAGGCCACACCGCGGTAGACGTAGACCGAACCGTTGATGATTTCGCCCGTGCGCGGATCGCTCCACGAAGGACCCATGGCGTTTTCGACGGCCGTGGGCACGTAGCGAAGACAAGAGTATTCGAGGTTGTCGGGGTCGAACTGCGGATCTTCTTTCGCCGTGGGATAGTCGCGACATTCGATCACGTCTTTGAAACCGATGCGCTCGAAGGCTTTGTTCCAGCGGAGCACGCCGACGCGGATGGCTTGTTTCCACAAATCGGGGAAGCCGGGATCGACATAATAGACGATGGGCTTCTTGGGTTTCACCAATTTGCCGGCCATATAGGCGGCGGTGTCGGAGGGTTCGACACGCCAACGACGCGCGAAAGTGGTGTTTTCGATGCGCTTATTGTCGTCGAGAATGTATTTGCTGGTGAGGAACAAACCGATGCGGGTATCGGAAAGACGCGGCACCATGGGGCGTTCGGGCAAGGCCATGAGGGTGTAGTTCACACCCACGGTGACGGGATAGTCGGACGCTACTTTGCTGCGCTCGCCCATGATGTCGGCGCTGTAGCTGCGCTCGACGAGGACGCTGGCGTTGGTTTTGAAGCTCTTCAGCGTCTTGATGAGCGTGAGGTCGTCCTTCAACGTGGTGTTGACGCTCAGTCCGTTCATGTCATCGCCGATGACGGGGAAGAACTTGTTGTCTTTGAGGAAGAAGGAGGAGGCATCGATGAGCACGGAGGCACTGTCCTTGCTCCACCCCTTGATGGGGAAGGAGGTGAAGGAGAGGTTGGTATAGTTGTCCTTGGCACTGCGCTGCACTGCGGCGTTGGGGGTGGGAATGAGGAAGTCGGTGTTGACGAGATCCATGACCACCACGCTGTCTTTGCGCACGAAGCGGAAGTGAACGGGGTTACTATTTCGGAAACCTACGGTGCCGAGGCTGGCATTGGAGACCGAGGCGAGGGTGACGCCGAGGAGAAAATCCTTGCCGAGGGTGGCTTTGGGCAACTCGAGGTAGAGTTTACCGTCGGTCTTGTGGAGAGTGAGCAGCGGGCCGGTGGCGCTGGTGACGGGCTTGTCGGTGAGAATTTTCTCATAGCTCGTCTTTTGCGGGGCCTTTTTCTCGGTCTTTTTCTTATGTAGGAAGCTAAAGATGCCCGCTTCGGCCGGTTGCACGGCAAGGAGCGATGCGGACAGGAAAAGCGTCCCGAGGAGATACTTGTTCATGAGCGGTGGGGCTTATTTCTTGTCGTCGAGAGCTTTGTCGATCTTTTGGAGCATGATCGAGTAGTGGGCTTTGAGGTCGGGGGTGCCGGCGGAGGCAGCGCGACGAGCCATTACGGGGCGAAGCTTGACGATGGCGGCTTGATAGTAGAGATCGGAATTGTCGTGGCTCGAGATGCTGAACGTGGGGTAGGGCGACTGAGCGGGATTTCCGAATTGGACGTTCTCAGTGAAGAGCTGATTTTTCAACTCCGCGGGAACGGTGCCGAAACGGTTGACGAGATCGAAGTAGAGATCGGTGGCGTCGCTGCTGGCGAGGGCTGTGGGCACGGTGGGTGCGGCCTTCGACGCACCGCCGCTCACGGCGGCTTCGGCTTGGTTGAGGAAAGTCTGCTCCAAGAGCTGCTCAATGTGGGTCGGGGTGCGACCGGCGATCGTCGAGGCGAAGACTTGGCCGTAGAGGTCGTCGAAGTATTCGCGCAGGGTGTAGCTCTTCGGGTCGAGGGTTTGCGCCATGATGACGCGTGCACGGCTGTTGAAGAGGTCGCGGATGAGGAATTCGAGGAGCTGATCGTAGTAGCTCACGGCCATGTAGTCCTTGCGCTCGGCCTTGCGGTCGGCGTGGTCGGTGAAGTTCTTCACTTCCTTGATCGTCCAGAGGAAGGCTTCGCGCTGGCGGGCTTTGGGCAACACCTTGTAGGGAGGAACGCCGGAATTGGCCTTGGCGGTGTTGCAAACGATACCGCCTACGAGGTTGAGGACGTTCTTGAAATAGAGGTGGTATTGCTTGGCGATGGCGAGGTTGAGCTCTTGCTTCTTGCGGCTGTCGTCGTCGTTTTTGATCCACGTGGCGAGGTTGCGCTGAATGCCGGCGAGGTTTTTCTTTCCGTATTCGGCGGCCTTGATGGGATCGTTGCCGAGATCTTCGGCCACGACGGTGGGATCGATGATGAGCGACTGAACGGGCATGAAGCGGAGGTGGGGATTCTTCACGGCCTTGTCGGTCATGGCTTCGATGGCCTTCGTTTCGTCGTCGAACTTGCCGGCATACTGGGGATAGTAGCGGTAGTTCCAGTCGATGGCGAAGTAGTCGTATTCACCGAGCTCGGGGGGCGTGAGGCGCACGCCCTTGTCGCCGGGTTGGGCTACGTAGTTGAAACGAGCGTAGTCCATGATGGAGGGCGTGGTGCCGTATTTGCGCGTGAAGGCGGCGTTGCGGAGCGAGTCGGTGGCGAAGGCGGCGGAGGCGGCCATGTTGTGTTCGAGACCGAGCGTGTGACCTACTTCGTGAGCGATGGCATAAGCAAGACCTTGTTGGAAGATGGCGGTGGGCAAGGAGTCGGCACGCACGGCGGGATCGACGTTGGCCGTCTGCACGAAGCGCCATTTATAAAGGAGGTCTTCGATGTTGTTGTAGACGATGACCGAAGCGTTGATGATCTCGCCGGTGGTGGGGTCTACCCACGAGGGGCCCATGGCATTCTCGTCGGAGTTGGGGATGTAGCGGATGCAAGAGTAGGCAAGGTTGTCGGGATCGAACTGCGGATCTTCCTTCGCGGTGGGGAAGTCGCGCACCTGCACGGCGTTCTTGAAGCCGATCTTTTCGAAAGCCTTGTTCCAACGCAACACACCTTCGCGGATGGGCTGTTGCCACGTGGCGGGGAAGTTGGGATCGACATAGAAAACAATGGGTTGCTTGGGCTCTACGAGGCGGCCGGCGGCGTAGTCTGACAACTTCTTGGGCTCGAGGCGCCAGCGGTGGGCGATATAGATGTTGCGGGCGCGGTCGGCGGCGCTGTTGATGTCATATTTCACCGAATTGAAGATGCCGACGCGCGCGTCGGAGAGACGGGGCGTCATTTTCTCCTCGGGAAGGAGGAGAAGGGAGTAGGTGACATCGATAGAGGTGGGAGCGTCGCGTTGCAGGAAGAAGATGTTCATGATCGAGGCGCTGAGCTTGTAGTTTTCCTCGACCTTGATGCTGACGTTGTTGTCGAACGCTTTGAGTTGCTTGACGAAGGTCAATCCGTTGTCGCGGGTGCCTTTGAGCGTGAAGTTACCGGATTTGGGCGGAATGACGTGTACACGCGAGTTGCCGGGGCCCATAAATGAGGTGACATCGAGGAGCACGGCGGTGCTATCGGCGTTGTAGGCCTTGATTTCGAACGAGGCAAAGGCCGGATCGCGGTAGTTGACGGCCAAGACGTTGCGTTCGCGCTCGCTGAGATCGCGATCATAGACAACGGTGTTCGGGGTCTTGGCGACGATGCTGCTGTCCTGACGCTCGAAACGGAAGTGGATGGGCTTCGAATTCTTCATGCCCACGCTCAGATAGCTGGGATCGGAAACGGCAGAGATGGTGGCACCGAGGAGCATGTCGCGACCTAAGTATTTGAGCGGGAGCTCAAAATAGACTTTTCCGTCGGTCTTATAGAGCGTAATGAACTTGCTTTTGACTGTCTCGTATTTCTTTTTCTCGAAGAACTTGGCAATTTTGTCTTTCGAGTCCTTCTTGACGTTGTCGGAGAGGGTGACTTTCTTGTCGTCGGGCGCGGCTGCGAGTGCTGTTGCGGGAAGAGCGACAGCGAGTGCGGACGAAGCGATCAAGAACTGGAGGAGAGTGTTCCGCATTGTCTGGTTTTAAAGTGTTTGTGAATAAATCTTTTGTGGTGATGTGTAGAAACACAAAAGCCTTACGCCGCTACTCCGATGCGTCGTTCCCCATTTTTAAGAGAAACGACGCATGACGGAGGGAGGGCGTAAAACTTATTGACCTGTTGGAGGGGACGCGCGCTTAATTGCGCAGAGCAAGCTGTTGAATCATGCCGCTCACGTTGGATTTTTTCCAAACGCGTGTACGCTGATTGAGGTCGAAGCAGTAGACATGACCGACTTTCGTGGTGGGATTGTTGGCTGCTACGTAGAGATATTTGTCGTCGGAGGAGACAACGAGGCTCGAAATCTGCTCACCACTGTCGCAAGTCAGCGTGGGAGTGGTGGGGAAATTACCTTTCGAGAGCACGCTGTAGGCATAGAGTGCGTTGCCCGAAGAATAATACATGAGGTTCGTGCTTGGAATGCCCACGACTTTCGAGTTGTCCTTGACACCGGCGGTGGCAGGTACGGCGCCGATGTATTTCAACTCGGGATCGGCGTTGCGTGTTTTTGAGTTGGCATCGTAAGCACCTGGATCAATCCACACATGGTAGTAGGTGGAAGTGGCGGTGTCTTTGAGGAGCATGGTGATTTCGTGGTAGTTGTCCACCGTTCCCATGCCGATCAATCGCTTACCGGCGAAGCTTTCGGGGAAAAGACTGCGGTATTGCTTGGGAACGTCGCGTTCGTTTTCGGCATAAGCGATGAAGCGACCTTGCTTGTTGTCGTAGAGTGCCGTGCCGTTGTAGTACTCATCGGCGCGACGTGCCCAACTTACGGCTTCAGGTGCAAGAGAATAGTCCTTGATCACCTGAGACATGTATTGATTGTTGAAGTTGGTGAGCAGTACGCTGATGGAGGAGTTCGAAATCGAAGCGAAGGTTCCGTCTTCGAGCACATAGATCACGCCGCCGATGCTGGGGCTGTTGGTACGGCCGGAGCGCTTTGCCCAAAGGAAGGGCGCGGTTTTCGTACCATCGTTGTAGCCGACCACGCTCATCGTGTTGCCGTCGAGCTTATAGATGCGGCTGGGCGAACCGATTGAGACGAAGATTTGTTGCTTACCCAAGGCACTGGCGATGCTAATGGCCTGCGGAGCGCTCGAAAGGTGCTGACCGGGATTGTTTTTGGCGAAGATATCGCTTTCCGGTTGGCGACCGTCGAGGGGAATGTAGGCCAGTTGCGTGCTATCGCCCGAAGCAGCTACGGCATAGAGGCCGGCGCGGTACGAATACTGCACGTTGAGACGGAACTGCTTGTAGTAAGTTGCGTCTTCGTTGCTAATTTTCAGACGGCAGACGAACGTTCCGTAGTCTTTGCAGACATAGGCCAGGTCTTTCTCGTTGGAAACGACCTTACCGTTCACTTCCCATTGGTAAGACAAGGGCTTGGCGGTGTGTTCCTGCGTCACTTCCGGCGCTGCGATGCGCAGTGTGTCCCAGTTGTCCACGTTGTAGACATCTTTTACCGTAGAAGCGGCGCTAATGATCGAGAGCGGTTTGTGGGCACCCTCTGAATCGTCGGAAATGCACGACGACAAACACGGCACGAGCGCAACGCCCAATGCGAGTGTGTGAAGAATCGAAAGTTGTTTCATGATTTCGCGGCGATTTTATTCATATGGATTATAGAGCTTCTTCTTTGTGGGGAGCCAGTCCTTATATTTGTAGTCGGGGTCGGCCATTAGTTTCTCCCATACCTTGACAAAGTTGAGGAAGAAGCGCACACCGTCCGTGTTCACCGAGTTCCACATCTTCGTTTCTGAGGAGTCGTAGTAAGCCAACATCTCCAAATACTTCCGACGTTCGTAGCGTCCGAAATAATATTCGAAGTAACGCCACATCATCGGCTCTTCGAGCACGTTGTTGAAGGTGATTTTCACCGTGTTGTTCGTGGGGTAGCGCACACCGAGGTCGTTTGTGCCCTGCAAGTGGAGGATGAGCGTCACGGTGTCGCGGTCTGTCGGCATGCCTGAGCGGAGGAACGTCACAGCCACTTCGCCGTTCACCGAATCAGCGGGGATGGTGTAGGCTGTAGGCAGGGCAGTGTAGTGCACACCGGCCTTGGCTGTGGAAGCCGTGTCGACAACAACCTGGAAAGACTGCGCTTTTTTGCTCGGTACACCCGCCAGGCGGACGGGGACTTTCACCGTTTGCGAAGTCATGCTCTCGGGTTGTGCACCGAAAGAGTATTGTCGCAAAGTGTCGTTGGGGTTCTCGTAGTAGAAGTAGACGTTGTTCTTTCCGTGGTAGAACCCATCTTTGCTATATTCGTCGTCGTAGACGATGCTCTCGCACGATCCCAACGCCAGAGCGGAGAGAATCGGAACGAGCAGCGTGTAGATGAACTTTTTCATATCGGGGATGAGGCTTTATTGTTGCTTATTGCCGAATTCCAATTCGCGTTCGGGACGCGGAAGCACGAAGATGCGTTCTTCCGGTTGGATCGTTTTTCGGCCGCGGATGTCGGTAAAGCTGCGGTTGAAGTGCTTCAGCGAGAAGAACACCTGACCTTCGCCCGGCATTTCGCGCATGCGTTCGGCCATCAGTTCCTTTTCGAAGCTTTCGCGGTTCAAGAGTTTCGCGTCGTCGGCCGCAAGTGCCTTCAATCCGCGGCTGGTGCGCACGGCATTCAGGGCGGCCAAGGCACCTGCCTTGTCCGTGTCGTAGATCGACTCGGCCAGAACGTAGTACATCTCGGGCAGACGGAGCAGTGTGACGCCTTCTACCGGTGCATTCTTGATTTCGCCTTCGCTGTTGATCAGACGTTGGAACGTGAACGTGCTACCGTTCTGACGATAGAAGGCGGCAAAGCGCACATCCGTGTTGTCCGAAGCGAAAGAACTCGTTTCGTACACCTTGTCCAAGTCTTGTCTGGCCTCAGTGAAGTTACCCGAGGCCTGAACCGTGCCGAAGAACGTGTTGTAGATCGACTGCGAAAGCCCATTATTATAGAGGCCGAAAATCATTTCGCCCTTGGCGGGGAAGCGGCGCACGTCGTTGAACTGCGTAGATGCGGCGAGGGCGAAGTTTTGCTTCGCGTTGATCACGCGGCGAGCGTAGTCGGCTGCCTTGGTGTAGTCGCCCATGCTCCAATACACGCGCGCTTTTGTCGCATACACGGCATAGAGGTTGAACTGGCGCGGACGATTGAAGTCATATTCGCTTTCGCGACCTTCGACAGCGGCCATGGTCGTGTCGTTGTGGAGATATTCTTCCGCTTTGTCCAAGTCGCCGAGAATGCGCTCGTAGGTTCCTTTGAGCGTGTAGACCGTCTTGTTCTCCAAGTTGAAAGCGTCGGAATAGGGCAAGCCATACTGTGCCTCGGGTTGCTGGCGGTAGTCGGGGCAGTAGAGGCGGAGCAGGTCGAAGTGCAGGAAGGCGCGCAGACCATAGGCCTCACCGCGCACCAAGCGCAGGCTCTCGTCGCTCGAGTTGAGCTGATCGAGGTTGCCCAGCACGTTGTTCACGTACGAAATGGCCTGATATTGCGAAGTCCAAATGTTGTCTATCGTCGAACGTACGGTGTTGTTCGTGTAATCGTAGTTCAGAATCTCCGTATCGTTGTTCGTTGTGTTGAGATAGCCGAACATTTGTCCGATTTTGTCGAGGAAACCGTACGAAAGGTTCTCGCCGTAGAGCTTTTTGGCCGCCATTGTGCCGTAGACACCGTACATGGCATCGTAATAACCCTGCGTGCGTTGGAACTGAACGTCTTGTGTGAGTTCACCCTTCGGTTGCACATCGAGAAAGTCGTTGCAAGAAGTGGCACCCAGCGTGAGCGAAGCCACGCAAAGGGCTTGAATGATTCTGTGGTTCATATTTCGGAGTGCAAAAGGGTTAGAACGAGAAACGAAGCGACATTTCCACACTGCGCGAGAAGGGATAATCCAAACCGCGTTCGCGCTTGATGCTGCTCAAGTAGAAGAGATCGTTCGTGAGCAATTCGAGGCGCAGGCGAGAAAGCCCGAGGCTGCGGATCTGCCAAGTGTTGAATTCGTAGGCCACCGAGAGACTTTGCAGCGTGAGGTAGTTGTTCACACCCACGAAGCGGCTCGTTTGGTTCGGTGTGCCCGTGAAGGCGATGTCGCGATACTTCACATAGTCGCCGGCTTGCTTCCAGCGGTCGTCAAACACGCGGCGGTCGGCGTTATACTTCGGGTTGGCGCCTTCCACACGCGTCACGAGCGTCTGGTTGTAGGTCACACCGCCCAATGAATAGGCAAAGGAGGCCGAGGCCGACCACTGCTTCCACGTCAGGTAGGTGCTGATGCTACCCTGAGCCCAAGGGGTTTGGTCGCCGAACTTCACTTTGTCGCGTGCATCGTAGACGAAGGTGTACGAGCCGTCGCGCTTGATGTAGATTTCCTGACCGGTGGCCGGATCGATACCCGCTGAGGGCACTACTTTCAGATCGGTGAGCGAACCGCCTTCCTCATAGATGGGCAGCGGTCTCGTGCCTGTGGAGTCGCGGTTCACGAGGTTCTGTGCTTGCAGCGCATTACTGATGCGTTTGATGCGGCCTTTGTTGTAGGCGTAGGTCAAAGACCAGCTCCATTGCAGGTCTTTCGTCTGAATCGGCACGAAGCGCGTGCGCAATTCGATACCCTTGTTCTCGATCGCGCCGAGGTTCTCGCGCGCCGTCGTGATACCCACCGAAGGCGCCTTCGTTACGTTCACGAGCAGGTCGTCCGTATTCTTAATATAGGCGTCGAAACTCAGGTCGAAGCGGCCTTTGAGCATCGTGAGGTCAATACCCACGTTGCTGCTCAGCGTGCGTTCCCAGCGCAGGTCGGGGTTACCGATCGTCTTGGGGATCGCGCCGATGCCCTTGCCGTAGTTCAGACCCGAAGAGTAATTGTAGGACGTGATGGCTTGGTAGGGTTGGAAAGAGATGTTACCCAAATAACCCACACTCGCGCGGAGTTTGAGCAACGACACGCCGCGACCCTTCATGAAGTCCTCGTTGTGCAAGTTCCAACCCGCACCGGCACTCCAGAACGGAGCGAAGCGCGTGTTCTTACCGAACTTCGACGAACCTTCGTAGCGGTAGATCAAGTCGAGGAAGTACTTATTGTCCCACATCGTGTTGGCATTCACGAAGAAGCCCACGTTGTGGTAGATATTGTCCTGACCGCTCGGCTTGCCCGAGGGATATTGTGCCGCAAAAGCGGGGTGAGAGAGGTTGGGCGAGTAGTAGCCCATCGACTCATACGAGGTGTTGTTGCCGTTGTAGCTCTCAATCGTCGTACCGCCCGTCACCGTGGTGTAGAGCTTGTCGAAGAAGTTGCGGTTGTACGACAGCATCAACTTGCCCGAGTAGCGCGTGAGTTTGCTGTGGTTCTCCGTCAGTTGGCCGCGTTGTGCCAAGTCGCGCTTGGTGAGCTGCGAGTAGGAGAGGGGCGAAACGAAGACATTGCTTTCGTTCAGCTCCTTGGTGAACGAGAAGTCACCGTTGAGGCGCAAATCCTTCATCAGCCACACCTGCAGGCTCGTCGTATTGAGCAGACTGAAGTTGTCGCTTTCGTTGAAGTTGCCCGCTTGTGCTTCGTAGAGGGGGTTGTTGATGTTGCCCGTCAGGCTGCGGCGGAGCGAACCGTCGGCTTCGTAGGGCGACTCATAGGGGTTCATGCTCGTGTAGTCCGAGAAGTTGCCGTAGGGCGACTCCGCAGCGTTCACCAGCGTGAGGGTGGTGTTATTATTGATGGTGAACACACCCGCCTTATTATAGGAGAGTTTGAAGAAGAGCGAGAGGCGGTCGCGCTTTGAGCCCTTCATCACACCGTCGTCCGTCGCGTAGCGCACACCGAGGTTGTAGCGCGTGTATTCGTCACCGCCACCGTCGATGCTCAAGCTGTGGGTTTGCGAGAAACCGTTGCGCAGGGGCTTCGCCATCCAGTCGGTGTCCACTCCGCTGCGCACGAGACGAGCGATGCGTTCGTATTCTTTGTCGAGCAAATACTGGTTCTCGAGGTTGTTCTTGGCCTTGTAGACCCCGGCCAAGCGCTCGTATTCGAGTTTTTGCGCCGAGTTGAGCAGGTGGTAGTCGCTCAAATCGGGCATGTTCAGGCGGTAGGTGCCGCTATAGTTCAGGCGCAGGCGACCGCCCTTCATGGCTTTGGTGGTGATCACCACCACACCCGCCGAAGCCTTCGAACCGTAGAGGGCCGAAGCCGAGGCGTCTTTGAGCACCGTCACCGTCTCGATGTCGTTCATGTCCATGTCGTAGACGTAGTCGGCGCTCACTTCCGAGCCGTCGACCACAAAGAGCGGCATGTTGGCCGAGCCGTCGAACGTGGCGCGGCCGCGGATGCTGAGTTCGGGCTTCTTGTTGGGGTTCGAACCGGCGAGGTTGTTTTCCGGAATCACCAGACCCGGCACGAAACTCTGCAGGCTTTCGAGCACATTCTTCGTGCCCACCGAGAGGAGCTGCTCCTTCTTGACGGTCGTTTCCGAACCGGTGAAGCTGCTCTTCGCCTTGTTCACAAAACCCGTCACCACCACTTCGCCCAGCGCCGTGTTGTCTTCCGAGAGCGGGATCGTGGTCGTGTTGCCGGGGAAGACGGTCACGATTTGCGACACATAGCCGATGCTGCTGCACGTGATGACTTCGCGTTTGTTCTTGGTGACGATCTTAAATTCGCCGTTTTCGTCTGAATAGTAGACGCCTTTTTGGCCTTTCACTTTGATGGTCACGCCGGAAAGACCCTGACCGGTGGCATCGACCACACGACCTTTGATGACGTTGCCGTCTTCTACTTGGTCTTGGGCGACAAGCGTGGGGGCAGGGGCAGAAGCCTGGGCGGCATAAGCGGTCATGCTCATGCCGGCAATCAGCGTACATAGTGGAATTAGGACTAACCTCATGTGCTTGTTCTATATGGGGTGATGGGGAATGTTCGATTCGTCGAGCCGTTGGCGAGGCACTTTGCCCGGCACAAGTGGTGGACGGGGCAAGGGGGCGCGGTTCGCGGGCGACGAAGGGGAGAGCGTTTAGTTCTGTCGGGGGCGGCGCAGCATGGGGCACCGGGGTGCCGCTGCAGCCCACTCGCCACACATAGCCCACGCCCGTGGGGAAGGGATAGGTGTGGTATTTTGCAAATATAGAGTTTATCGCTTGGTTCACAAAGCCGGAAAGCGCTTTTTTGTTGCGCGAAAGGTGGAAAAGTTGGTTTTTGTCGCTCATTGTCGCATAAAACTTTCGTTTTGTAAGTTCGGACGTGCAATTTTTTGAGGTCTTCGCAGTGAAGCCGGGGCGAGCGGCGGATTTTGGGCGCAGTGGGCGAGGGAATCTACTTGTCGTTTTCGACAGAAAGGCCTCCTTTTCCTTTCTTCTCGGCGGGAGGGCGATGGTTGTTCGGCGGAGCGGTGTGGGGCGCGCGAACGGTAGTACGGTTGGGGCAAGAAAACGAGGAGCGGCACCGCGCTTTCGAGGAGAAAGGGCGGTGCCGCTGTCGGTAAATGGGGGAGGGCTTATTTTGCACGGCGCCGAGTGAAGCGCGCGCCGGTGCGATTAGCCGAGATATTTGATGAGGATGCTCATATTGGCCTCCTCGCGCAGGCGACGCAGGGCGCGTTCCTTGATTTGGCGCACGCGTTCGCGCGTCAGGCCGAGATTGGTGGCCACTTCTTCGGCCGTCATTTCGGTGCGGCCGATGCCGAAGAGCATTTTCACCACCAGGCGTTCGCGCTCAGAGAGCACTTGCAGGGCGGTGTCGATGTCGGTGGCCAGCGATTCGCGCTCCATCGAGTTGTCGGTGCCCGGGGCGGAGTCGTCGGTCATGACGTCGATCATCGAGTTGGTCTCGTCGTCTTGGAAAGGAGCGTCTACGCTCACTTTCTTGCCGCCGGCGTTGAGACTGTCTTTGATGCGATCGAGGTCGGTGTCGAGGAGTTCGGCGAGTTCTTCGGCCGAGGGGCGGCGCTGGAACTTCTGTTCGAATTCCGTGCTGGCGCGACTGATCTTGGCTTGCAGTCCGACTTGGTTGAGCGGCATGCGCACAATGCGGCTTTGCTCGCTGATGGCTTGCAGAATGCTCTGGCGAATCCACCACACGGCGTAGGAGATGAATTTGAAGCCGCGCGTTTCGTCAAATTTTTGTGCCGCTTTCATCAAGCCGATGTTGCCCTCGTCGATCAAGTCGTTGAGCGACATGCCTTGATTCTGATATTGTTTGGCCACCGAAACCACAAAGCGCAGGTTGGCTTCTACCAAACGCTTCAGCGCGGCCTCGTCGCCGTGGCGGATGCGCTGGGCCAATTCCACCTCTTCGTCCATCGTGAGCAGTTCGAGACGGCCGATTTCGGTGAGATACTTGTCGATTGCGGCATCGCCACGGTTGGTGATGCCTTGTTGAATCTTTAGTTGACGCATGATTTCCTTTGAACTAAACGCTAATACCGTTGGGGTACAATTCGCAACGGATAGGCAAAGATACGACTTTCTTTTGCTTTCTCCAAATTAACAGCCTGCTTTCTCTCAAAAGTCCACAGCTTTTGCGCAAAAGTGGACGGTTTTTGCACAAAACCTGACGACTTTTGAAGCGATGTGGGCGCGTGGGTACCAAAAAACTCCCCTGCATCGAGCGGATGCAGGGGAGGAAAGAGGGTGAAATGGGCAAGTGCCCTTTATTTGCCTTCGAGCGCCAGGCGAATGCGGCGCGCCAAATCAGTGTAGTGTGCGCGTGTGCCGGCATCGGTGCTGCGGGCGGCGTCGAAGCGCGTGCGCAGTTTCGCCAGCAGGGCGGCCGCATAGGCGTGACCGTCGCCGTGGGTGTCGCTCTTGTAGGCCTCGAGCAGATTGTTCACCGCGCGATTTTGCACATACATGCGCCAAGCGCTGAGTTTCGTGCCGGTGAGGGTCTCGCGGAAGAGCACGCGCGCCAAATCGTCGGCATAGGTTGCGGGCGAATAGGCTTGGGCGGCCGGTTGCTGCGCGGCGTTGGTGGCGAGGCGGTCGAACATCGTGGCCGAAGTGAGGTAGTCGACGGCCGAAGCGGCCACAGGGCGGACGCGAAGTTGGGGCATGCCGATGCGTGCACCGTAGGTGGGAGCGGTGATCCACGTGGGTTCGGTCAGCACGCGGCGGTCGAGCCAGGCGAGGGCGCGCTGTTGGCGTTCGCGGGTGTCGTAGCTGAACACGTCGCCGGCTTGTTCGACGCTTTTCACCACGCGCTTCACACCGCCGATCTGACGGCAGACGTGACCGACGTAGCGACGGAACTGACCCACGGCGGCATCGTAGCCGCGAGTGAGGTTGTCGCCGAGGTTGCCGGCTTCGTAGGTCCATTCCGGCAGGGCTTTCACCACGCGGCGCAGGTTGAGCAGACCGTAGTCGGAGGCTTTCATCACGTCGTCGCTGAGGTCTTCGGTGAGGGCGTAGGGGTTGTTGTCACGACCTTCGCCGCCGAACCACAAACGCGGGTTGTCGGTGATGGTTGCGACCGTCAAGCGGTTGAGCGTGGCGCGTTCTTCGAGTTCACTCTTGGCGTCGGGATAATAAGTGTAGCCCCAACGGATCGCCCATTCGTCGTAGTCGTTCACACGGGGGAAGATGCCGGCCTCGCCGATGTGGTCTTCGGGCTGGGCGACGTAGTTGAAACGCGCATAGTCCATGATGGACGAGGTGTGACCGTACTTCTCCACCCACGCTTTGTCGCGCAGATTCTCAACCGGCGTGGCGCTGCTGGCGCCCATGTTGTGGCGCAGACCGAGCGTGTGGCCGACTTCGTGCGAGGAGACGAAGCGAATGAGCTCGCCCATGAGGGCTTCGTCAAATTCCGGCTTGCGGGCGCGCGGATCGAGGGCGCCTACTTGCGTTTGATACCAATCGTGGAGCAATTCCATGACGTTGTGATACCATCCGATGTGGCTTTCGATGATTTCGCCCGAGCGCGGATCGTGCACATTGGGGCCGTAGGCGTTGGGAATGGGCGAGGCGAGATAGCGAATCACCGAGAAACGGGCGTCTTCGAGGCTCATTGTCGAGTCGTTTTCCGGCCATTCGCGCGCTTGGATGGCGTTTTTGAAACCGGCCTTCTCAAAGGCTTTCTGCCAGTCCTCGACTCCGAGAATAAGGTACTTGCGCCATTGCTTGGGCGTGGCGGGATCGATGTAGTAGACGATGGGTTTCTTGGGCTCCACGAGCTCGCCGCGACGATATTTGTCCATGTCTTCGGCGCGGGGCTCGAGGCGCCAACGCGCAACGACCTGGCGCGGCTTGACACGTTGCTGGTTGTCGGCATATTCTACGAACGATTCGGTGAAATAGCCCACGCGCGGATCGAAAGTGCGGCTCCGCATCGGCACGCGGGGCAGGAGTACGAACGAGGTGTTGAGCTTCAGCGTCACGTGTCCCGTCTCTTCGCCGGCAGGCAGGGAGGTGCCGGGTTTCGAAAGGAAGGTTTTGACAGTGGTGACCTCGGTGTTGATGGGGAAGGTGCGGAGGGTGTCCACATACGAGAGCTCGGGTTTGAAATTCCCGAGGTTGAAGCGCGATTTGTTGCCGGCCGAGAGGCTCAAACCGGGGGTGTCGCCTTTGAAAAGTTCGGTGGCTTTCACCGTGTAGTGGCGACCGTCGCTGCCGCGATTCTCAATTTTGAGGGCGGCGATGATGGGATTTTCGGCACTGGCCTCGACGGCTCGCCAAATGGCCTGCGTGCTGTCGGCCGAAGTTTCGTGCATTTGGGCGCGAAGCAGGAGTTTGTCGCCTTTCCGCTCCCACATCATGACTTGACGGTTGGCGAGTTCGCCGCCGTAGATGCCGGCTCCCGCCGGAGTGGAGACGTAGCGTGTGGTGACCAGCATGGGGCGACCGATCAAGGAGTCGTGGACGACAACGTACCAGTCGTCTTTTTCGTGACTCACACCGAAGAGACCCGGGCGCACCGGGGCTTTTTTCTCCGCGACGACGGGGGCTTTTTCTTCTTTCTTCTTGCCGGCGCTCGCAGATTGCGCAAGCAGTGCGGCGGCAAGGGGGAGGAATAGATATTTGTGCATGTTGATAGATTGAATAGTGGTGGGGGGATCGAGTAACGGCCGAGATGCTTCGAAAGTTCTTCCGGTTTACTTCGAAAATACTTCTGCTTTGTTTTGAATCTTGGGCGGGTCTCTTCTAATTGTGGCGGCCGATCATCGCATTATAGTCGATATTCTCCGAAAATTCTTCCGTTTTGTGTTGGTTTCGGGCGGGTCTCTTCTAATTGTGGTGGCCGATCATTGCATTATAGTCGATATTCTCCGAAATTTCTTCCGATTTCTTTTGAATCTCGGGCGGGTATCTGCTCAACGCACACCACCCGAGATGTGACACACGGGGAGTGGGCACATCTCGGGCGGAGGTGTTGAAAAGGGGTTGCCCAACGGGCGGCGCCGCGCCGAGAACAACCGAAAAATAGTGGTGATCAGCGAATGAATACCTTGCGGCCGCCTACAATATACAAGCCTTGGGGCAGACCGTTGGTGTCCGTTCCGTCGGCCACCTTGCGACCGCTGAGATCGTAGACGCCGAGGCGTGCGGCGGCGGTGCGCATTTTCGGCGCGAAGAGGCCGGTTACTTTCTTATCTGTCCAAGGAAGGAACGAGCGGTCGGCTTTGTCGCCGAAAAGCAGGTTGACTTTTGCTTCTTCAACGCGGGCATACACGTCGGTGCTGTGTGTCAATTCGAGGGTTTGTCCGTCGTTGTTGCCCAAACGCAGGCCGGCTCCGGCAGCAGTGCTCTCCCATTTGAAGAGTTGTTCGCCGGGCAATGCGCTGGTTTCGCCGGCTTCGCCTGCGATGCTCAGCACGTTACCGTCTTCGGGCGTGGAGCCTTTGGCCAAAGTCAAGGTGATGGGATAGGTTCCGGGCTTACCTCCGAAGATATAACCCTTGCCCGAACCGGTAATTACCGAGTCGGCGACAGTATAAACGTGATAGTCGAAATCGCCTTCCTTCTCTTCGTTGATAGAAGCCGTGGCATAGGCCAAACCGGCGGCATTCTCCACGCGGAAGTTGCTGTTCAAACCGAACGCGGCGAGGTGATTTTCGCCAATTGTCAGCGAGTAAGCACCCGAAACTTCGGTGCCCGTGTATTTGTATTGGCCTTCTATGTCTTCGACGCCAACGACTTTCACCACATAGTCCTCGCGTTGCTCTACATTATAGAGCGCAAGAACGAGTTCACCCACCTCAACGGTGACGCGATACTTCTCTCCGTCGAGAATAATGTTGAGGGCTTCTTCCGGAAAATCTTGGGGTTTTGCGGGATTCGCGCCGAAACCGAGGAAATTGCCCTTGACATAGACCTCGGGCTTCTCTACTTTCGAGAGAGAATCGCTGGCGGCGGCCAGTTCATAAGGCGTGTAAGGATTCTTTTTTGTGCCATCGCCGGCGAAAGCGGCGGTGAAGGTGCCCAAGCTCAGCGCGA
>ERZ772966.164-NODE-164-length-26744-cov-3.843756_pt1 | contig 26744 bp, 18 predicted proteins | sample MGYA00580680_ERZ772966 | MGnify/ENA primary metagenome ERZ772966 (study PRJEB29015, sample SAMEA2738055) | human oral metagenome | biome: human oral; feature: human-associated habitat; material: saliva | place: China | collected 2225 ...
TAACATTGATTCTCATATATAGGTGATAATATGGCAAAAAAACGAATTTCTGATGTACTTATAGAAGTCTTAGCCAATGCGGGTATCGAACGCATTTACGGTATCACTGGCGATAGTTTAAACTCTGTAAACGATAGCTTACGTCGCAATGGTAAGATTGCCTTTGAGCATGTGCGACACGAAGAAACAGCAGCCTTTGCTGCAGGCGCAGAAGCTTCTTTAACTGGAAAACTTACAGTTTGTGCAGGTAGTTCTGGTCCTGGTAACTTACATTTGATCAACGGCTTATTCGATTGTCATCGCAATCGTGTACCAGTATTGGCTATTGCATCTCATATTCCACAATCCGAAGTAGGATTAAATTATTTCCAAGAAACTCATCCAGAAAATTTATTCAAAGAGTGCTCTTGCTTCTGTGAGCTTATATCTAATCCTAAACAAATGCCTGAAATTCTATTCCGTGCTATGAATGCCGCTGTAGGTAATCAAGACGTTGCCGTTATCGTCCTTCCTGGGGACGTTGCAGTAATGGAAATGGAAATTGATGAATTACCAGTATGGCATCACCCTCGTTTACCTCATATCGTTCCACAACGCGATGATATTGAAGAAATGGCAGCTCATTTAGAAACAGGTAAACGTATTACCCTATTCTGTGGTGCAGGCTGTGAAGGTGCACATGATGAAGTTGTAGAATTAGCAAAACGCTTACAAGCACCTGTAGTACACGCTTTCAGAGGTAAAGAATGGGTTGAATGGGATAACCCATATGATGTAGGTATGACAGGTCTATTAGGCTATACTTCTGGTTATCGTGCCATTGAGCAATGCGATACACTCGTTATGCTTGGTACTGACTTCCCTTACCGACCTTTCTACCCAGAGAATGCAAAGGTAATCCAAGTTGATAGAGATCCTAGTGCATTAGGTCGTCGTGTACCACTTACTCAAGGTATTGTTGGTACCGTAAAAGATACATTGAAAGAATTATTACCTCTTATAGGCCAACGTGGTGATACTGAATTTATCGACACGGTCCGTAAAGCATATACTAAGTTTAGAGGTGACTTAGACAGCTATGCTGTAGCTGAACCAGATGGTGTAGCAATTCATCCGCAATACTTCGTAAATCGTCTTAATAAATTAGCTGCCGACGATGCTATCTTTACCTTTGACGTAGGTACTCCAGTAATTTGGACTGCGCGTCACTTAAAAACAAATGGCAAACGTCGTATCTTGGGCTCTTATAATCACGGATCTATGGCTAATGCAATGATGCATGCTATCGGCGCTCAAAATGCATGTCCAAATCGTCAAGTCATTTCTCTCTCCGGTGATGGTGGCTTCACAATGATGATGGGCGAAATGTTAACATTGAAACAACTTAACTTACCAGTTAAAATCTTTGTATTCAACAACGAAGAACTTAGCTTCATCGCCATGGAAATGAAAGCTTCTGGTTACTTAGACTATGCTACAGACTTTGTAAACCCAGACTTTGGTAAACTTGCTGAAGCAGCTGGCATCAAAGGTGTAAGCATCCAAAATTCTAGCGAAGTAGACGAAAAAATCATGGAAGCTCTCAACCATAATGGTCCTGTTATCGTCAATGTGCGCGTAGACAAACAAGAACTTGCTATGCCTCCTAAAATAGCTTACCAACAAGCTAAAGGCTTCAGCAAATACTTGATCAATGCAATCCTTGATGGCCGTGGTACAGAGCTTAAAGAAATGGCCAAAACAAACTGGATGAAATATAAATCCTTATACTAAAACCTGCTAAACATTCAAAATCTGTCAATAAATAAACTGCAAAACTTTCAAAAAAAAGAGGTGTCATCAAATGATGACACCTCTTTCACCTATAATAATCGTCCTCGTAGTCATCTTTATACCGTATTGCATCAAGATCTGATGGAGATAATACATTACCGTTTTCATCTACATATTCTCTGAATTCATTAAAGTATACTCCTGGAATATCTGATTCTTCTAGTTCAGGTATATCCTCTGACTCAATATCCCAAAATTCTATCTCCACAGATTTATTTTTACATTCCTTTGTCAAATTACAACACTCCCTAGTACAAATAATATATCTTAATTGTATTGTAGCAAAATATACAAAAATAAGCACTATATCTGTTTTCAAGTATAGTGCTTACTTTGTATTTAAGTCTAATCTTGTATTAAGTTATGCTCCAAAGAGTGACATTTGTTCGTCTTCAGGTAGTTCACCACAGCATTTGAGTTCTTTCATAAGATCAATGATGGTGTTAGATACCTTACAACGACGTTGCAAGTCTTTTAGAGAAGTAAACGGACGTTCTTCTCGTTCAGCTACGATAGCATCAGCTACCGTTTCACCTAAAGAATCGATAGCCAAGAATGGTGGCAATAAAGCACCATCTTTAATGCTAAAGCGTCTAGCTTCAGAGTGTTGAATATCTACATTAATAAATCGATAGCCACGTTGGTACATTTCCATAGATACTTCTAAGGCGCTCATAAGATCCTTATCTTTAGGACTGGCTGCTCGATCAAGAGCCTTAATACGGTTAAACTCAGTCATTTGCGTTTTAAGGTCTCCTGTCATAATGCGCAAATCAAATGCCTTTGCCCGAATGGAGAAGTATGCTGCATAAAATGCCAATGGATGATATACCTTAAACCACGCAATGCGGAAGGCCATCATTACATAGGCTACCGCATGGGCCCGTGGGAATAGATAGGAAATCTTTTTACAAGATTCAATAAACCATTCAGGAATATTGTTTTCTCGCATTTCTGCTTCGAATTCCGTCGTCGCTTGACCTTGTTTATTCCGTTTTTCAATGCCCTTCCCTTTACGTACGTTTTCCATTACGAAGAAGCTGTGCTTTCTATCCATGCCACGATGAATTAAGAAGTTCATTACGTCATCACGGGTAGAAATGGCTTCGTTCAATTTACAAGTACCATTTTTGATGAGGTCTTGCGCATTATCGAGCCATACGTTGGTACCATGAGAAAAACCAGAGATACGAACTAAGTCGGAGAATGTTTGAGGACGAGAGTCTTCAAGCATGCCCCGTACGAACTTCGTACCACATTCTGGCACTGCTAAACTTGCTACTTGGTCACCTTGTAATTGCTCAGGTGTTAAGCCAATCCCCTCTGTGGAAGAGAATAGACTTAAAGTACGAGGATCATCAAACGGAATAGTTTTAGCATCTATACCTGTCAAATCCTCTAGCATACGAATGATTGTCGGATCATCATGGCCCAGAATATCGAGCTTAGTCATACGGCCTTCGATGGAGTGATAGTCAAAGTGTGTTGTTAATACACCACTTTCCTTCTTATTCGCTGGATGTTGTATAGGCGTAAAGTGATGCACATCCATATCGCGAGGACATACCATGATACCACCTGGATGTTGACCAGTAGTATTTTTTACATTCGTAAAGCCTTTTGCTAAGTGTTCAAAGAAACCACTACGAGCTTGAATATCTCTTATTTCAGCGTACTTTTTAACATAACCAAAGGCGGTTTTATCAGCAATAGTACCGATAGTACCCGCTTTAAATACATTGTCACGACCAAACAGCTCTTCCGTATACTTGTGTGCCTTTGCTTGATAGTCACCGGAGAAGTTAAGGTCGATATCTGGAACCTTATCCCCTTCGAAACCAAGGAAGATAGCAAACGGAATATCGTGACCATTAGTTTGTAGCGCATGACCGCACTCAGGACAGTCTTTACGAGGCAAGTCAAAACCACCTGCGTATTCGCCCTTTTCAAAGAATTCTGAATATTTACAGTTTGGGCATACATAATGTGGCGGTAATGGATTTACCTCAGTAATTTCAGACATCGTTGCTGCAAAGGAAGAACCTACAGAACCACGAGAACCTACGAGGTACCCATCATCAAGAGATTTTTTTACCAGCTTATGCGCGATGTAATACAATACACCATAGCCATTGGAGATAATACAATCTAGTTCATAATCAAGGCGTTCTTGTACTACGCGAGGCAATGGATCACCATAAATGGCTTTTGCATTTCGATAACACATTTCTGTAAAAGCTTCATCGGCACCTTCAATCTTAGGGGAATAGGTGCCATCTGGAACTGGTTTAATATCTTCAATGCTATCATTGATAGCACGAGTATTGGTAACAACTATTTCATAAGCTTTTTCTTCACTTAAATAAGGGAAGGATTCAAGCATTTCATCGGTTGTACGCAAATGTAAATCCGGTTGTTCATCTGCATCTGGATAGCCACAAGCAGTTAACATGATTTCACGATAAATCTTTTCTTCTGGCGTTAAATAGTGAACGTCACAAGTAGCACATACAGGTTTATTTAAGGCCTCACCTAATTCGATAACTGTTTTGTTCATATCGATAAGAGCTTGCTCATCTGGCATAAGACCTTTACGAACTAGGAACATATTATTCGTATGTGGCTGAACTTCTAAATAGTCATAGAAGGAAGCTACTTCTAACAGCTCTTCCTTGGTTGCACCGCGAACGATGGATTGCATAAGCTCCCCAGCTTCACAAGCAGAACCAATGATAATGCCTTCACGATGTTCTTCAATAACGGAACGTGGCAATCGTGGGCGAACCTTGTAATGTTCTAGATGAGAAATGGAAATCATCTTGTACAGATTACGCAAACCTACCATATTCTTCGCAAGTAAAATAATATGGTATCGTTTATCTTTTTCCTTCTTCTTTTTCTTATCTACAACAGGTTCTTCATCACGAGCTACCGTTTCATCTTCAATGAGATAGCCTTCTACACCGTAAATAACCTTAACGCCCAACTCCTTACCGAGAGCTTGGGCCTCTGGGAAGGCTTGAACAACGCCGTGGTCAGTAATAGCAACTGCTGGATGACCCCATTTTTTTATGGTTTTGAATAAGTCTTTAACAGATACAAGGGCATCCTTATCGCTCATCTTAGTGTGTAAGTGAAGCTCTACACGAGAGTCTGGACGGTTTTCAGTGCGTTCCACACTAGTCGTTTCCAAAGCTTCAATACTGCGAATAGATAGGATGTAGTCTTTATCGAAGCGGTCATCAAAGTTTACGCTACCTTGTACGCGAACCCGTTGTAAACCTTTTAATTGTTTAAGTAGTGCATCCCCTTCTTCAGGACTGTTCGTAAACTTGATAAACTTAATACTATTCGTATCGTCTACAATACTACCGTTAACGATACTTTTACCAGTCTTAGTATCACGTTTATCTAGACCAACAAATACACCTTCAAAAATAACACTAGGCGTATCCAAAGTGCCCATAATTTTAGAGGTAACTCCCTCAATTTTAGGCCCTAAAATCATGCCTTCATCAGTAGGAGCATCCTTCGGGGCACGACGAGGATATTTACTATCCCCTTCACTACCTTTAGCAGTAGATTTTGTAGTACTTTTATGTGCAAAACCTTTACTTGTTTTAGGCGCACTACTAACAGATGCCACTGTATCATTACCACTAGACGCTGCCGCTGTTTGATTAGGTCGAGAAACAACGACTGGACTATTATTAAAATAACCAAGTTCTACAGCTTCAACAAACGGTGCAAAATCATCATCAAACTCGGCATAGTCATCTTCATGATCATAGCCAGCAAAGGATTTACCTCTAGGCGCTTGATTTTTAGCCTCTTCAGCCTCCCGTTGCGCCTCTGCGGCCTCAATCCATTCACCAGCACCACAGCCTCCACCATAATAGTAGGTATCTAAACCCTCCCCAGTTTCCGTATCTACTTTCCAAGCAAAGCAGCATGCTGTATCAGTATTTGTTGGAATATCATCAAAGGATATATTCTTTTCCTTATACCAAGCAGATAATCTATCACGTAGACTCAGCAGCGTAGAAAATGCAGAGTCCGCAGCTTGTATCGTCACATGTTGGCTATGACAGTTCACATAGAAGGATGATTTTTTATTCTGTTTTGGTACAACACGATAACGTACTTTCATTTTTATCCCTTATACCCACAATAGGTAATACATAAATCTCTAAATCGCCAAATATCGCCCTTACTACTACGACTATCGAGGATAATCTCATACAAACCTTTTAATAAAGCTCGTAATGCTTTCGTAGAAATCCGAGAACTCGCTTCATAAGCCAGTTTAATCGGATACGGTTTAAATGACGAATCATAGTCCTTACATAAGTTTTGTATGGCTTGAACAGACATTCCCGCTTGTCGACATTCACTGACCAGTAGCTGTAAACGTAATTGCCCCTCAATATAGCTCATAGCACGGTCTAATTCTTTATAGCCAAACATAAATGGAAATAGTTCAAGCAATGTATCAATATCTCGTTTTAACAGAGCCTCTTTAAAGGTAAAAATATTTTTAGCTCCGTAGTCACTGCCATTTTCTTCGAGGAATTCTTTGGTAATGACTTTTTCCCCTGTAATTTGCAAGAAATAACGGTCAAATTCGGTTCTCATAAAAGAAACTGGTACATCTTGCCACAAATCGATGAGATGAGCTATATATTCCTGTGCATCAGGCGTCATTTTAAACCCATTAGACGTACAGTACTGACGGATCCACATCACAAGGTCTGCCCCTTCAAGGCGCTTGCATTGATGATTTGGTATTTTGTCAAGAATCTCTTTATTTTGTTTAATCAGTTTATCAATCATATCGTGATAAATCAACAGAATGGGATTGTCCCCATTATATTCCATGATAAGCTCATACAATGGAACCCAAGCATCGCTATTTTTGCCACTTTTACGAATGATAGGCAAGTTAACTAAGCAGAATACCTTTTGATCCCCAAAGAGAGAGTCTTCACAGAGCTTTTCACTAATCTTCTGTGGTCCAGCTTCATCATCTAATACTGTCACTGGAAGGTCTGGATAGGCACTTAAAAATTTGCGTTTTTCTTCTTCAATTAATTGTGGCTCATCACCATAAATGAGTTGAATATGTGCCATAGTTCCTCCTTTCACAGATAAATATCATCAATATAGCTATACCCCATTATATACATGTGTTCTGATGAAGGATCCACATCGCGTAATGCACCGTGAGGACTTCCAAATAGAACCGTACTAGTCGGTGAAATACGTCCAATTTCAGCCATTACACTAGACCGACTCGTTATATATAATGATTTAGTCTTATCATTTAATTTTAGATTTTTTTCTCTACTTTGTCCATTATATACGACGATTTGGTTCATACTATTTTTATATACCACCTTTGCAGAACCGTTACTGTGAAAGTACTCAACGTTTACGCTTTTAGGATGTACTCCATAGGCTCTAATGGCTTGATTAATAAGACTTTCATTAGGTGCAGTCTTAATATGATCCGGCGCATCGATGAATAGATGAGCCCCTTCATGATTTGGTTCTATACACAGTAAAACATTACATTGCTTCATTGGAATATAATGAACTAATGTCCCCTGATGATGATGCGTAACATAATAGGACGTGCCAAAGGTTAACATCATTAAAGATAATGATATAGCTACAGGTACAGTATATCTGTTTCTATGCGTCAAAAAGTACGTAAACAAGCTTAATAGCACATAATATAGATAAGCACAATAAGGATGCATTATGCCAAGCCATAGTAGACTACCACTACGCCCTAACACATGATTTAAATATAAGGATATTTGCAATAGTACATCTACTAAAGACCATATTAGCGATATAGGAAGTACGTAACTGACTAAAGTACTTACAAAAATTAAAACTATAGATATATCTAATAGAGGCGCCACTATACAGGCTGCTAGCAAACTAGCAATGCTGATATAGTGAAAGTAATAGAGCTGTAACGGCAAAATTAATAACTGTGCGGATACACATAATACTAGTGGTGTTTTTATCCATCTTGGTAACCACTGTATCCGCTCATATAATACCTTTCCCCATATGAGTAAGCCATAAGTTGCCCCAAAGGATAGTTGAAAGCTCACATCAAATATGGAGAACGGATCATATATGACACATAATATAGCACATATACATAGTGCTTGTTTAGCTTGGTATAATCGTCCCTTTATGTATGCCATACACATGAGTATGCTCATCATCGTAGCACGTACAACAGGTGCATCGCCGCCTACAATACCACAATATATACAAGCAACTATAATACCAAGGATTAAACATGTACGCTTTCTTAATTTAATAAATCGTCCTAGCCCATACACAAGTGCTAACAACAAAGCAATATGCGAACCTGATATGGATAAAATATGGATAAGTCCTGTATAGGAGAAATCCTTCATTTGTTCTTCGCCAAGCTCACTATAATGACCACCTAAAGCTAAGGCTTGAGCTAATACCTTTTGTGGTCCCTCTAGATTATGGCCAATATGTTTATCTATAGATTCGCGCAATACACCAGAAATTAATAGGCCTTTCCTATATAGTTTTTTTAAAAATGTGTCTTCATAGTGGAACATTTGTAAATCTTTGTTACTAGCAGATCGATATACACCATCATAGATCCGACCTCTAGTATTAGAGCTCATATATCGGCCTCTAAGATTTATACGACCTTCCTCTTCAATGAGAAATAATGGCTTTGGTGTACCTTCAATAATTGCATGTTCTCCTAGTCGTATGGGATAGTTCGTAGTAGATACCTTTGAGTATACCTGCAAACGCCCCTGTGCTTTAATATAGTCATTTTTTGCAGTATCTTTATAGGGATGTAGACCATGGATTTCAATGCTATATTTATAATACTCCTGTCCATTTAAATTTACTTTTTCAGGAGCATCTACAACTATACCAAGATATTCCCCTTCTTGTTGTAAGTAATATGATGTATAACTATTGAAATTTACAATCCGTAAATCAGTTTGATAATAAGACAAACCAACTAAAATAAAAACTAAGACTATTAACTTGCTAAGTGAATGCCATCTATCAGACGATTGTAATGCTTTAAAAATACCCACAACTATAATAGCTAACCCCATAGCAAAGATGTAGCGCATCTGATTAAGTACTGGATAGTATTGACCGTAGCCTAATATTGTGCCCACTATTATAGAACCCAATATAACATGTGCCCATTGACTATGTGTTAAAGCTTTACTGTTACCGTTAACAGCATATCCATCAAGGAAAAGTCCATTATTCTGGCTATCTTGATGACTAAATTGTAATTTTGTCTTTAATCTTTTTAAATACTCCATCACCAATGCCCTTCACCCCCTTAATGCCTTCAACAGATGTAAAGGGACCTTTTTGTGAGCGATATTCCTCTATTCTTTTAGCCATAGCAGGACCAATGCCTGGAAGAGAATCTAGGTCTTTTGCAGTAGCTGTATTAATATTTATCTTATTACCACGCAATAAGGCTTCAGGATTTCCGTGAAAGTTAAATACTACGTGGATATGATCTCCTCCGGTAACTGATTTAGCCATATTGATAGACTCTACATCTGCATACGGTAACAGTCCTCCTGCTAGCTTGATAACATCTCCCACTGTTGCAGCGCTTTCTAGCTCATATAGACCAGGTGAGACTACGGCCCCCGTAATATAAGCAATAGGTTTATTGGATATTTCTGCTACATTTGATATAGAAGAATTTCCATCTATTGCCCCTTCAGCAAGGACAGAATCGCTTTCATCTGTTATAATAGGCCATAGGAAATAAATTCCTACTAAAACACATAGGATTAATATAATTATCATATACGGCTTCAATTTATATTTCATAGTGCACCTCCTACTGAAGGATTTCCCTATAAAATACTAAAGTCCTATCATTGACTCTATTGGTCACATATGCAGGAGTTTTATAATTGATGTCGAATAAAAGGAGTATTTATGAATCAAGAAACATTAAAAAAATACGCCCATACATTACTAAAGTACGGCGTAAATTTACAGCAAGATCAAACATTAGTTATTTCAGTTGATGTAGAGAATAAAGACTTTGCAGCAATCGTTACTGAAGAAGCCTATGAACTAGGCGCAAAAGAGGTTGTTCTTAACTGGAGATGTTCCCCTATCGCTCGTCAACGTTTATTACATGCTAAAGAATCTGTTTTAGAAAAGCCTGCTAACTGGATTCCTGAATTCTATAAGCAGTACATCGATGATAAAGCAGCTTTTTTATCATTAATCAGTGCTAATCCTAAAGCATTAGAAGGTATCCCAACAGATCGTATTTCCTTACAATCACGCAATTTAAATAAAGCATTATCCTTCTATCATACAGCTATCATGAACTCTTCTGTTACATGGTGTGTTGCCTCTGTACCAACCGTTCTATGGGCCGATTTACTTGGCTATGAAGGTACTGACGAAGAAAAAATCGACCAATTATGGACAACATTATTAAAACTTTGTCGCATTGAAGGTATCGAACCGAAAGATACATATCGTCATCACATGGCAAAATTGCGTCGCCGCTGTGAAGCATTGAATAAATTAGACTTAAAATCATTGCGTTACACTTGTGAAAACGGAACCGATCTTTTATTAGAATTGCCAGAAGGCCATATCTGGCTAGGTGGTGAAGAATCCTCTAAAGATGGTACTATTTTCAATGCTAATATTCCTACAGAGGAAGTATTCTCTGCTCCTCAATATAATGGTGTAAATGGCGTTGTGCATAGTACAAAACCATTGATTTATCATGGCAATACGATTTCTGATTTCTCCTTCACGTTCAAAGAAGGTAAAATAGTAGAATATACTGCAAAAGAAGGTTATGAAGTACTAAAAGAATTAGTAGAAACTGATGAAGGGTCCCACTACCTTGGTGAAGTAGCATTGGTGGATCACTTCAGCCCAATTAGCCAATCTAACCAAATCTTCTACGAAACATTGTTTGATGAAAATGCGTCCTGCCATTTAGCCATTGGCGCATCTTATCCTACATGCCTCAAAGACAGCGATGGTTTATCTGAAGAAGAATTAAAAGAACGCGGCCTTAACCACTCCTTAACACATGTGGACTTTATGATTGGTCATGAACGCATGAATATTAAGGGATACACTCGTGATGGTCAAGCTATTGATATTATGATTGATGGTCGTTTACAAGTATAATTGTTAGGCCACAACCTATTATGTAACTAAGATAAAGAAAAGCCCCTACCTACTTATAGTAGATAGGGGTTTTCAAGTAGTAACACATGTTACACCGTAATATGTAAAGTACGTCCTGTAGGTTTATATTCAATAATTTCTACACCTGCTGTTTTAAGCATCCGTTTAGATGCCTTAACCTCTTTAGTATCTTTGTAGAGGTCATCTCGATAGATAACAGCTTTAATGCCACTTTGAATAATTGCTTTTGCACATTCATTACACGGGAAAAGGGTTACATAGATCTTAGAGCCCTCTAGAGAGCCTCCCCGATAGTTTAGGATAGCATTGAGTTCGCTATGTACAGTATAGAAATATTTATTATCATCTGCTGTATCCCGTTCCCAAGTGAAATCATCATCACTACAGTTTAAAGGCATACCATTGTAACCAATGGATAAAATTTTATTATCGTTACTTACGATGCATGCACCAACTTGCGTATTTGGATCTTTGGAACGTTGTGCCGCTAAAATGGCAACGCCCATGAAGTATTCATCCCAAGAAATATAATCGCTACGTTTTGCCATAATTACCTCACTTAAAAATAAGCCCCCTTCTACCTATGTAGTTGGGGGCTAACATTATTAAACGAATAGCATATCGTTATTTAACAACGATATTTACAAGTTTACCAGGAACATAAATAACTTTTACGATATTTTTACCTTCTGTAAACTCTTGAACACGGCTAGATTCTTTAGCCAGTGTTTCTAATTCTTCTTTCGTAATATTTACGGAAACAGTAAGTTTATCGCGAACTTTACCATTTACTTGCAAGACTACTTCTACTTCATCTACTACAAGAGCAGATTCTTCGTATACAGGCCAGTTTTCAGTATGGATAGATGTAGTTTCACCTAATTCATGCCATAATTCTTCTGTAATATGTGGAACGAATGGAGCTAATAGAAGTAATAAGGAATGAGTCAATTCATTAGCTAATGCGCTATTGATAGTTTCAGCTTTGTCCTTATGAGCATACATAGCATTCACAAGTTCCATGATAGCAGAAATAGCTGTATTGAAGTTGAAGTTGTTATCGAGATCTTCTGTAACTTTTTTGATAACACGGTGTAGCTCACGACGCAATGCGAATTCGTCTTTTGTAAGTTCACCAGTTACATTCTTCTTACCTTCTTCGTTATACGCATCAACAATACGCCATACACGACCTAAGAAACGATAAGAGCCTTCAACACCTTGGTCGGACCAATCAAGGTCACGATCTACAGGAGCCGCAAATAGAATGAATAAGCGCGCCGTATCCGCACCATAAGTATTGATAATTTCTTCAGGGGAAACTACATTACCTTTGGATTTAGACATTTTGCTGCCTTCTTTAAGTACCATACCTTGTGTTAACAAACCACGGAATGGTTCATTAGCTTCGATAAGGCCTAAATCGTGAATAACTTTCACAAAGAAGCGAGAGTACAACAAGTGCAAGATAGCATGTTCAATACCACCGATATATTGGTCTACGTTCATCCAGTAGTTAGCGATTTTTTTATCGAATGGAGCTTGGTCGTTTTTAGCGTCTGTATAGCGCAAGAAGTACCAAGAGGAATCAATGAATGTATCCATTGTATCTGTTTCACGATGTGCTGGACCACCACATTTAGGACATGTAGTGTGCAAGAAGTGTTCAGATGTAGCCAATGGAGATACGGCACCAGATTCAAATTTAACATCCTCTGGCAAGCGTACTGGCAATTCTTCTTCAGGAACGAGTTGTTCACCGCATTTTTCGCAATATACTACAGGAATTGGCACGCCCCAGTAACGTTGACGAGAAATCAACCAGTCACGAAGGCGGAAGTTTACTTTACCTTCACCAATACCGCGCTCATTAAGTGCATCTGTAATATTTTTACGAGCCTTTTCAGATGTTTGACCGTTAAATTCACCAGAGTTAACTAGAATACCATCTTCATGGTACCATTCTTGCCATTTTTCAAGGCTATATTCTTCGCCTTCCCGAGCAACAACTTGTTTAATAGGCAAGTCATATTTATGAGCAAATTCCCAGTCCCGTTCATCATGTGCAGGGGAACCCATTACAGCACCAGTACCATAGTCTACTAATACATAGTTTGCAATCCAAACAGGAACTTGTTCACCAGACATAGGATTTACTGCATAGGAACCAGTAAACATACCTTCTTTAGGTGTATCTGTGGATGTACGATCGATGTCGCTCATATTGCGCATACGCGTAATGAAAGCTTCTAGTTCAGCTTTGTTAGGAGCATTTTCGATAAGGCGTTCTACATATGGATGTTCAGGCGCCAATACAACATAGCTTACGCCATAAATCGTATCTACACGAGTTGTATACACAGATACACGTTCGTTAATGGATGGTACTTCGAAGGAGAACTCTGTACCTTCAGAACGACCGATCCAGTTCTTTTGCATCAATTTAACCCGTTGTGGCCAGTGATCAAGAGTATCTAAATCCGTCAACAAGCGGTCTGCATATTCAGTGATGCGCAAGAACCATTGAGACAAATCTTTTTTCTCCACAGTGTGGTCACAACGCCAGCATGCGCCGTCAATTACTTGTTCATTTGCCAATACAGTATGGCAAGATTCACACCAGTTTACTTTAGCTTCTTTTTTGTATGCTAAGCCTTTTTTATAGAACTGTTGGAAGAACCATTGCGTCCATTTATAGTAATCTTCTTTGCAAGTTGCTACTTCGCGGTCCCAGTCGTAGGACAAACCAAGTGCTTTTTGTTGCAATTTCATATTCTCGATGTTATCAAGAGTCCATGTTTTAGGTGCAATGCCATGTTTGATAGCCGCATTTTCTGCAGGCATACCAAAGGAGTCCCAGCCCATTGGATGCAATACGTTAAAGCCCTTCATTTTTTTGAAGCGAGCTACTACATCACCAATGGAATAGTTACGCACGTGACCCATGTGTAAATTACCAGATGGGTACGGGAACATTTCTAATACATAGTATTTTTCTTTAGATTCATCATATTCTGTTTTAAATGTATGGTTATCTTCCCAATACTGTTGCCACTTTTTCTCAAGATCTTGGGCTACATATTTTTCGTTCATGTAGGGGCCTCCTCATATGGTCAACCTCATTAGTTGCCGTTTTATAATCAATATTTTTATTTTACTACTTCAAGTAAAAGCAGTCAAACACTAGCGTTTTACTACTTGTATAGATTTTGTTAATTCGTTTTTAGTAGTTGTATTTTGAACAGAACTATGACTCGTGTAAGAAGTATTTCTCTCCTTCACTTCTTGTGTATCACATTCTTTATTCGCTTTAGACTCTTCGTCTAAACGCTTTTTCTCTGCTTTTGCTTCCTCGGCTTTACGTTTTTTCTCAGCTTTTGCTTGTTCAGCTTCTTCTTTAGCTTTACGTTTTGCCGCTTCTTTTTCTTCTTTAGCCTTGCGTTTCGCTTCTGCTTTAGCCGCTTTAGCCTTTTCTTTTTCTTCTAAGCGCAATTTGTATTGTTCAAGCTTAGTTAATGGTTTTGTTTCCTCTACTACAGGTTCAGGAACAACTTCGGTAGCAGATTTAGGAATGCCACGGCCTAAGTCTTTACCTTGAATCATAGCAATAGTAGATTCATCTTCAAAACCTTTACGCCATGCAGCAAAACCACCCAGCTTTAATTCTTTTACAAGATCTAATTTTAAGCCTAAAGAAGTATTATCTTCAAACCAAATACGATCGGAGCCAGAGCTTGTTGGGATAGATAAATAATACAATTTTAATCGATCATCCCAAGTCATTTTATCTTTGTGGTTTGCAAAGTAGGTACCAGTATTCTTCATGGCCAATGTTTCGCCCTTAGCATAGCCATTTGTATCATGCCACAAACGCATGTAGAATGGTACACCAAGCACTAACTTATGAGATGGAACCTCTGAAAGCATTCTTTCAGTATGGTTACGAACCCAAGGATAACTTGCTACAGGACCTGCTGTAGTACTCTTAGCCCATGTTTCGTCATAAGCCATAAGAACCACATAGTCTACGGAATTAGCAAGGGCACTGCGGTTATATACCAAAGACCATTCAGGACTATCAGAATAACCTGTTACATCGATAGATGTTTTAATATTATATTGGTGTAAATGGTTAGACAAATATGCTACAAACGTTGTTAAACGATCACGGTCAGCATAGTCGATGTTTTCAAAGTCAAAGTTATATCCATCAAAGCCGTAAATATAGGCATATTGAACAAGGTTATGAGCATATTTTTTCCATACCGATTGGTCTGCTAAAATGCCACTAGTAAAGCCTGGATCAAAACGATTCGTAATCAATGGCCATACATGGTAACCCTTACCTTTATAGGCATTCACATAATCTATGTTTACATTTGGGCTAGCCTCAAGACCTAAACTATGTAATTTAAACCAGCTAGGGGAAATAATATTATCCCCACTCGTATTAAGTTTAGCTTGGTATGGAGCCCCTTCTGTTGGCCATGGATCGAATGCCCAAGACAATGGAGTTTGCAATGTATATGGAGTTTTTACCGTTGATGCTTGCGGAGCAGGACCTAATGTTACTTGTCCATTAGTTTTTGTATAACTAACGCCAAGCATTGCTGGATCAGACTCGATATCAACATAGTTAATACCATTTTGTTTAGTAATTGGCAATTTAACAGGTTCACCAACGGCTGCAGGATTTAATACAACCGTATTACCTTGTAATTCTGTTTGAGGCACATATACCGTATATGCTGTTTTATATTGATTTGCTTCGTAATGACGCGTTGTGGTCGCTAGAAATTGCTCTAACGGCACCAACACCTCTGCCTGTACGGCAGTCGTAGATAATGCAGACATTACTAAAGCTGTTAATGATTTAAAAATAGTAGATTTGCGAATCATGTACTCTCCTAACTCTAGTGCCCATGCTGGGATACAATATCAATCTCTATATTATAACATATTATATAGAGTTCATCTCTTTTCTTGCATGAAGGGTACATGTAATTTATAATTTAGTTTATGTACTAATAAAAATTATCACATAAGGAGTTTTATATGCATCAATATTTATTTTTTATAGGGGACTTCCCCATTAGAGCCTACGGCACTATGTTGGCCTTGGCTATCATCTGCGGTGCCTCTGTAGCGTACGTATTGTTAAAGAAAGATGGTCGTGGTTGGCATGAGCACATCATTGACTTCTCCATTACAGTTGCAGTAGCAGGCCTTATCGGTGCTCGCCTATGGGATGTATTCTTCTTTGACTGGGATTATTATGGCAACCATCTATTGGAAATCCCCTTCGTTTGGCAAGGTGGCATGGCCATCCAAGGTGGTGTTGTACTAGGCACTATTGCGGGCTACTGGTATCTTCGCAAAAACAATATCGACTTCTGGGCCTTTGCCGATCTATTTGCACCAGCATTGATTTTGGCACAATCTGTAGGCCGCATGGCAAATCTTTTAAACGGCGATGCCTTCGGTCATCCTACGGGCGGTAATTATGGTATTATCTATCCTGAAAGTACTCTTGCATACCGCACCTACGGCAATCAACCACTATGGCCTGCCGAAGTGTGGGAAGGTCAAATCGATATTCTTATCTTTGTTGCCCTTTTATTGTTCGGTTCCTTCAAACATGCTAAAGGCCAAGTATTTGTCCTATACGCTATTCTCTACTCTACAGCTCGTTTCTTCTTAGAATTCTTGCGTGGCGATTATGTAAATCTCACATTAGGTTTAAAATCTGCTCAAATGACTAGCCTTGTAGCAATCATTGTAGGCATCTGTGTATTTATCTATCTAGGCTATCTAGAAAAGAAAAATCAAGCTGTTGTAGTGGCTACAGAACCAACAGTTAAGACTAAAAAGCGTAAATAAAAAAGAAAATAACAAAAAAAGTCCTTCATTCGTAGGTATACCCTTTGAATGAAGGATTTTTATATGTAAGCTATGATTTACGATTTTATGTAAGCTATGATTTACGATTTTCCTAGCAAGCTAGATTAATACATAAAAACCTTATCTTACAAATTTTCTTTAGCTTTTAAAGCATCTAGCTCTTCTAATGCACGATTAGCAATCAATGCATTTTTCTCTTTTTTCTTACGTACTTTTTGAGGCCATGGATCCATGATGCCAAAGTTGACATTCATCGGTTGGAAATTAGACCCTTCGTAGTTAGAAATATAGTGGCTAAGAGAACCAATCGCCGTAGTTTTAGGGAAATCAATAAATGAACGTTCCTCTAAATAGCGTTCTACTTGAAGACCTACCATGAGACCACTCGCAGCAGATTCTAAATACCCTTCTACACCTGTCATTTGACCAGCAAAGAATAGACGTGGTTCCTTTTTAAGTTGGAATGCATGATTCAATAACTCTGGAGAGTTAATATATGTATTGCGGTGCATGACGCCATAACGAATGAATTCAGCATTTTCAAGACATGGAATCATACCAAATACACGCTTTTGTTCACCCCATTTTAAATGAGTTTGGAAGCCTACCAAGTTAAACATGGTACCTTCTTTATTCTCCTTGCGCAGTTGTACTACTGCATAAGATTCCTCATTAGTCCGTTTATCTACTAAACCAACTGGTTTAAGTGGACCATAGCGCAAAGTGTCTTCCCCACGGCTCGCCATGATTTCTACAGGCATGCACCCTTCAAAGTAGATTTCCTTTTCAAAATCCTTCGGTTGCACTGCTTCAGCTGTAGTTAGCTCACGCCAGAATGCTTTGTATTCCTCTTCTGTCATAGGACAGTTAAGGTAATCTGCATCGCCTTTATCGTAACGAGAAGCGGCAAATACTTTGTCATAATTCAAAGATTCTGCGGTAACAATAGGAGCTGCTGCGTCGTAGAAATAAAAGCCGGTTTCACCTGTTAAGGCTTTTATTTTATCGCCTAATGCTTCAGACGTAAGTGGACCAGAAGCAAAAATAACAGTGCCTTCAGCAGGAATCTCCGTCACCTCTTCGTGGTGAACTGTAATATTAGGATGGCCTTTTACCTTTTTCGTCACCATTTCACTAAATAAATGACGATCGACGGCTAAGGCGCCACCGGCAGGTACAGCAGTTGCATCGGCACATTCCATAATAAGGGAACCTAGACGACGCATTTCTTCTTTTAAAAGACCTACTGCGTTTTCAATATTGCCAGCCCGCAAAGAGTTACTACATACGAGCTCTGCAAATTGATCTGTTTGGTGCGCTGGAGAACTCTTTACGGGGCGCATTTCATATAAGTCCACATGAATGCCTCGATTGGCGAGTTGCCAAGCCGCCTCAGAACCTGCTAGGCCCGCACCAATAACAATAACATTTTTATTATTCAACTGTTGTTTCCTCTTTTTTAGCTTTGCTAGACTTTTTAGACCCTTTAGACTCTTTAGACTCTTTAGATTCTTTTACAGTTTCTTCACTAGCTTCGCTTTTTTTCTTTCTTGTTTTCTTTGGTGGTCTAGTTGGACATGTTTCATTGGAACAGAACTTTTTAGTTGTCCCATTTTTATATGTCTTTTCAACCATAATAGAACCACATGTTTCACAGAAATCCTGGGTTGGTTTATCCCATAATGTAAAGTCACATTGTGGGTATCGATTGCAGCCGTAGAATAAACGACCACGACGAGACTTACGCTCTACGATTTCCCCGTCCTTACATTTAGGGCAAGTTACACCTGTCCCTACTGTAATAGGTTTAGTGTTTTTACATTCTGGGAAGTTAGAACATGCTAGGAACTTACCATAGCGCCCAAATTTATATACCATTGGGCTATTGCAAAGTTCACAGGTTTCATCGCTTTCCATAGATGCAATTTCAATGCGATCTACATCGCTTGCATCTTCTAGCTCTTGAGCAAATACCTCGTAGAAGTCAGATAATACTTTTACATACGTATCCTTGCCAGATGCAATTGCATCAAGCTCTTCTTCAAGATCTCGCGTAAAGCCAGTGTTGATGATTTTTTCAAAGTACGCGATCAAGAAGTCTACTACTACAAATCCTAACTCCGTGGGAACGAATTGTTTATTCGTATTTTCTACATAGTTACGGCTTACGATTGTATCTAGAATTGGTGCATACGTACTAGGACGACCAATACCAAGTTCTTCCAGTGTTTTGATAAGACTCGCCTCAGAGTAACGAGGAGGTGGTTGCGTGAAATGTTGTTCAGGCAATACCTCTACCGTATGGGCTGCATCATTCTTTTTAAGCGCAGGCAATTGAGGAGCATCCTCTTTTTTCGTATCTTCATAAACGGCGCTAAAGCCAGGGAAGATAACACGAGAGCCTGTAGCTTTAAAGGTATAATCATTTTGAACAGTCAACTCAATAGTTGTAGATTCATTTTTTTGGGGTGCCATTTGGCTCGCCATAAAACGATTCCAAATTAACGTATACAGCTTAAGTTCATCACGACTCAAGAATGGCTCTACCATTTTAGGTGTTAACTCAAGGGATGTGGGACGAATTGCTTCGTGCGCATCTTGAGCAGAACCTTTAGATCCGTACACATTTGGTTTAGACGGATAATAGTCTTCCCCATAATTGCGTAAAATAAAGTCCTTAGCCGTTTCTTGCATCTCCTTAGAGATACGCGTAGAGTCTGTACGCATGTACGTAATCAAACCTACATGTCCATAAGAACCGATTTCAAGACCTTCGTAAAGATGTTGAGCAATCATCATAGTACGCTTCGCACCAAAGTTCAATTTACGCACACCATCTTGTTGCAATGTAGACGTTGTAAAAGGCGGTGCCGCTTTACGAGTACGCTTACGCTTTTCAATATTTGTCACTACTGCATCGGCTCCGCCAATTGCGTCTACAACGGCTTGTGCTTCACTTTCAGTAGTAATATCGATTTTCTCGCCTTTAATATGAGTCAATTCCGCGGTGAAAGCCTCTTTTTTAGGCGTTTCAAAATTGCCTTCAATAGTCCAATATTCTTGTGGCACGAAAGCTTGAATTTCTCGCTCTCGTTCACAGATAAGTCGAACTGCAACGGATTGCACACGACCTGCACTAAGGCCTTTACAAACCTTTTTCCATAATAAAGGACTCAATTTATAGCCTACGATACGGTCTAATACACGGCGTGCTTGTTGAGCATCAACCATGTTCATATCGATAGTACGCGGAGATTCTAAGGCCTCAGCTACCGCATTTTTAGTAATCTCATTGAACGTAATACGACATGTAGATGTAGGATCTACGTTTAAAATGTACGCTAAATGCCAAGAAATAGCTTCCCCTTCGCGGTCAGGGTCAGTTGCGAGCAATACGGCACTGCTTTCATCGGCATAGGAAACGAGTTCATCAATAACCTTTTTACGAGTTACCAAATTGCTATAACGAGGCGTGAAATCATGTTCGATATCGATGCCCATTTGAGACTTTGGCAAATCTCGTAAGTGGCCCATACTCGCCTTTACAACGTAGTTAGGGCCTAAGAATTTTTCAATTGTTTTAGATTTAGCAGGAGACTCTACGATAACCAATACTTTGCCATCAGGATTATATACGCGTGGTTCACGTTGCTCTGGTGGCACGGAGGTTTGTAGTACAGATTTATCCCGTACAATTCCCATTGGAGTAAGGGCTTCTTTAGTAACCTTACGTTTTATGGTAGTACTCTCTTTCTTAGTACTTTTCTTTTTACTATCTTTACTAGTACTAGCTGCTTTTGGCTCGCCAATAACGATTGATCGTTTAATGGACAAGTATATCACTCCTAGTCATATTAATATAGCCTCTCGGCGGATGATTTTCTATAGCCCCTTCCATTTCTAACTCTAGTAATAAGGGCTGCAGTTGTTGTAATGAAATAGAGGTCGCTTTCAAAATATCACTAACAGTGATACAACGATCATGAGGTATTTCGCTTAAGATTAGACTCCTATCCACATTAAAGCTTAACATAGAGAGCCCTTGTGTATCAACTCCCTGACCATTATTCCCTATTTGATTACAATCTTTTACACCCATAGCATCTCTTTTATTTGGTGATGAAAGCTTTTCTTTAGTACTAAACATATCTCGCAAGGTTAAATGATATTCCTTAACGACGTCCTCATAACCAGTTAATACAAAGGCTCCATTACGCATGAGGAATTTATTGCCATCTGCTGTATGGTCTAACAAATTACAAGGCACCACAAATACATCTCGACCTTCGCTAACAGCCATATCTGCAGTAATCAGTGAGCCACTACTCGCTTTTGCCTCTACTACGATTACACCTCTACTAAGGCCACTAATGATACGATTGCGAGCAGGAAAATGTTTAGCAGATGGTGGCGTACCAGGTGGGTATTCAGATAAAAGTAAGCCATTGTTTTCTAATATACGGTCAAATAATTTTGTATTCTCTCGAGGATATGCTATATCTAAGCCGCAACCCATGACCACAATACCGTATCCCTGACTAGCTAACAATCCTTCATGACCATGTGCATCGATACCTCGTGCGCCGCCACTGACGATAATAGTGCTGTATTTACCGAGCTCTTTACCTAGCATTCTCGCCACATTACGGCCATACAAGGAGCAGCGCCGTGCCCCTACAAGAGCAATCCGATTTAACCGTTTATCTAAAAGGGCTCTATTACCCCGCATAAACAATATAACCGGTGGATTATAGATATGGTTCAAAATAGATGGAAAGTCTTTATCTAAAAAGGTAGTAACATCCATTTTATATTCGTCTATTTTATGAATGATATAATCTAACTTTACATCCTTTGCCGATGATGCTATAGCACGTTTATCAGCAGTAGAAATATGTGTGTAAGGCTTTAAGTTTTCCACCTTCTTAACTGCTTGCCAAGCATCATAGGGCGAACCAAAATCCTCAATGAAACGCCGTACATGTGTGGCTCCCACATTATATAAACTTTGTAAGCCTGCAATATAAATATTATCATCGTATCTAGTCATCTTTTCACCTATTTACCTATTTACCTATTTACCTATTTACCTGTTCTAAACAACATAGCTTCAGAAATGTGATGAGGCTCCACTTGTGGATTTCCCTCAAGGTCCGCTATAGTACGGGCCACCTTTAATATGCGATCAAAGGCACGTCCACTTAGATGAAAGTGGTCAAATATATTGCCTAATACACTCCAAGCCTTATCAGTAATATGACACAGTTCACCTATGGCCTTATGAGGTACAGCTCCATTAGAGTTAAACTCTAAGTTTTTATAACGTTTCTGTTGTAATGTAGTTGCCATAATCACTTGTTGTCTCATGCTTTCACTTGTAATAGTAGACGTGGAATGATCTAATAATTGTTCTAGTGTAGGCCTTTCAACGGGAATATGTAAGTCAATGCGGTCCATAATAGGCCCTGACAATCGTTGCTGATAGTTTTTGACCATCGTTTCAGAACATATGCACTCCCTATGGGGATCATGATAATAACCACAGGGACAGGGATTTGCAGCCAATATACAAATAAAATTGGCGGGATACATATAATTACCTTGAGACCTATTGATAGTAATTGTACGAGACTCTAAAGGCTGCCTTAGGGCATCAATAACTTGACGCTGAAACTCTGGTGCTTCATCCATAAATAAAACACCTCCATGAGCAAGTGTGATTTCTCCAGGGCGTCCTTGTATACCTCCGCCCACCATACTCGCCAAAGTTGCCGTATGATGTGGATGCCTAAAAGGCCTATTTCTAACGAGTCCATCATCGCCGAGTAAACCGATCACATCTTGTATGCGACTAACCTCAACCATCTCATTCCAAGTCATGGGTGGCAATATAGTGGGTAATCGTTCGGCCATCATCGTTTTACCACCACCGGGCGGACCTATCATAATACAATGATGATGACCGGCAGCACTAATGAGCATGGCCCGTTTACCAAGCTCTTGACCTTGTACATCTCCAAAATCTACATCATACACAGTACTAGGGTTTATATTATCCATCGTATCTGTTAGCATCTCATTTTGATTTTCACAATCTATCTGAAGATCACTATCATGATTTATCTGCAGTTCACTATTATTATTTACCTGTATTTGAACTTTATTTATATGTTTTGTTGGTTGTTTCTGACTTTTTACCTGCTTTAAATTTGAATTAGATTTAGATTTAACTTGATCTTCTAACACTGTAATAATATCTTCTAATGAAGACTCGCCATATATAGTAAGATTTGGAATAGCTTTTAGAGTATGTCCATTTTCTACGCTTGTATATATAGTAGAGTAATTAGCTTCTAACCCTGCTAATGACATCGCCAAGGTTCCAAAGGTCGGTAGCAGTGAACCATCTAAGGCTAACTCGCCCATAAATAGACATCTATTCAATAAAGCCGAAATATTAGCTTTACGCCCCTTTATCTGCCCCGATGCAATGAGAACCCCTAAAGCAATGGCTAAATCAAGTCCTGCGCTACTTTTACGAATGGTAGCAGGTGCTAGATTGACTACGATACGTCTCATAGGGAATTCATAGCCACTATTTTTAATAGCAGCCCTTACACGTTCACGAGCTTCCTTTACGGACTGATTAGGCAGTCCAACGATATCAAATACGGGTAAACCTTGCGATATATCAACCTCAACTGTAATAATGCATCCATCTATGCCATATAAGGTGGCTCCATATAGCTTTGCATACATAGGTGACCTCACTAAAAGCACTGCGGCAAATAATGAATAGAACTTTGAAAGTCTTCGTGAAGATACACCTCTATAACATCAAAGGATATTTCTTTCCAATGTCGTTTCTTTTGATGTAGATCATATAAAAATAACATAGCAGCCCGTTTAATATGCTTTTGTTTCTTTTTAGTAACCGCCTCACGGGCCAATCCATGTTGCATGCCACGACGGGCTTTAATTTCAATAAAATGATACACTAAATCGCGTTTTGCAATGATATCGATTTCCCCCAACCTCGTTCGATAATTTGTATCTACTACGGTAAGGCCTAACTTTTCAATATACTGGGTAGCAATGCGTTCTCCCCATTTTCCAAGCTCTTTAGAGTCAAGTTCATTAAATGCTTTACCTGTACTAATGGTCTTCATATATACCTCCTATTTAGGTGTATTAGCTACAATAACCTACTGAAAAGTAATATTCCAAGTATCTCTAAACTTTCAACAGGTAATACTTACTTGTAGCGTAGATTATGAATGCTGTAAAAGTAAATACAAAAGAGGTTCCTAATAGTCACATAGGTGACCAATAGGAACCTCTTTACGGTTATGAACTATATGCAGTTTATAATGATTAAATGATTAAACCATAATCACTCTGGCTTAACCCAACGAACGATGGATTTTATAGGTTCAAAGCTCTTACGATGAAGAGGTGTTACCCCTTGTTGTTCTACCGCTTCTTTATGGAGCTCAGTATAGTATCCCTTGTGGATACCAAAACCATAACCAGGGTATTCCTCATCGAGCTGTTTCATGTAACGATCTCGGGTAACCTTAGCAATGATGGATGCAGCCGCAATATTAGCACTTTTGCTATCACCTTTTACGATAGACTCCACAGGAATTGTTAAATCAGGTAATTTCATAGCATCCGCAACGACTGCTTCTGCAGGTACGCTAAGTGTACGAATTGCTTCATACATCGCTTGTCGCGTTGCTTCATAGATATTGAGCTCATCAATCTTTTCTGGGCCGTAAGAAATACAGCTCACCGCTACGGCTTCTTTCATGATGATATCGTAGAGGGCTTCACGCTTTTCTTCGGATAGCTTTTTAGAGTCATTCAAACCTGGAATCAATGTCATAGGCGGCAATATAACAGCGGCTACCGTTACAGGACCTGCTATAGGGCCACGACCTACTTCATCGACGCCAGCTACATGATACATACCTTGATCGTAGAACATGCCTTCATAGTCATACATGCTCATAAGGCGTTGCTGTTCTTTTAACTCTTTTTCTTGGCGCTTTACGTAAGAAGCAGCCAATTTTTGTACAGAACTACGATCGTCCTCTTGAGCTAACGGCAAAATCTCTAAAGCTTGTTCAGTTTCAAAAAAAGCCTTAATATCTGCAACCTTTAACTTAGAAAAAACAGCCTTATCCATTTTGTGTGTCCTCACCATCTTCAGGATAGTATGGTTCTTCATCTACTTTGTCGAGTGTAATTGTACCAAGTTTAGTATTGCGGTAGTCTTGCAAGATAATGCGACGTGCTTTATCGAAATCTACTACACCACCACTAACGAGACAACCACGACGACGGCCGATACTTTCAAGAATAGTATCCACATCGGTCATCTCTTCTTCTTTTAATTTATAACGTTCTACCAATATATTTGGTGTATTCGTCAATAAATGATTTAATAGCTGTTTCATTACATGCTCTAAGTCGTACACATCATCAGAAACAGCACCCGTCATAGCAAGGCGAGCCGCCGCGCGTTGGTCCTCTAATTTAGGCCATAATACACCTGGTGTGTCGAGCAATTCAAGATTCTTACCGATTTTAACCCATTGTTGACCACGGGTATGACCAGCTTTGTTAGCCGTACGCGTTGCTGCAGAGCCAGCTAAGGAGTTGATCAACGTAGATTTACCAACGTTAGGAATCCCTAAAATGATAGTACGTATAGAACGACTGCGAATACCTTTTGCAACCCAACGATCAATGATAGGCTTGCTTAAACGCTCTACAGTAGCTATTAACTTCTTATTGCCATTGCCAGACTTAGAATCGATAGCCAATACGGTGATACCTTGTTTAGTAAAGAATTCAGTCCATTCCTTTGTGGCTTTAGGATCTGCCAAATCTACTTTATTTAACAGTACGATATGAGGTTTCTGACCAACGAGTTCAGTGATTACAGGGTTTGCACTAGAACGAGGAATACGAGCATCTAGTAACTCGATAACTACATCTACCTTTTTGATATACTCCGTAATCATACGTGTAGCTTTCGCCATATGCCCAGGGAACCAATGTACGATAGGTGAATCTGCCATAGTATTTCCTTTCATATCTAAATTTTAGCAAAAATAAAAGGCTGCCAACGGCAGCCTTTTATGAACATTAGCGTTTTTCGCGAATACGAGCAGCTTTACCAGTAAGGTTACGTAAGTAGTACAATTTAGCACGACGAACAACACCACGGCGCATAACTTCGATTTTAGCTAAGCGTGGGCTGTGAAGTGGGAATGTACGTTCTACACCTACACCGGATGCAATACGACGAACTGTGAAAGTTTCACGTACGCCACCGTTTTGACGTTTAATTACCAAACCTTCGAATACTTGGATACGTTCACGAGTACCTTCCACTACTTTTACGTGTACGCGAACTGTGTCACCAGCGCGGAAAGTAGGGATGTCTGTACGAAGTTGTTCTTGTTCAAGTACGTTAATAATGTTCATTGTTTCCTCCTGTTTGCAGACATTCAATACCTACACCTTATAGGCAGCGGACTGTCTCAAATTAACAGAAATATATTAACATAAATCACGTACTCTTAGCAAGTATTTTCTATATAATTTTAATAATAAAATTATTTTCGTAAAATAGGCCGTTTTAACTTACCTAATAAACGATATAACTCCTCTTGTTCCTTTTCAGATAAGTCGGAAAATAACACATTCAAGAATTGGTCATACGAATGTAACAGTGATTTACCTAA
>ERZ772966.170-NODE-170-length-26353-cov-12.926953_pt1 | contig 26353 bp, 15 predicted proteins | sample MGYA00580680_ERZ772966 | MGnify/ENA primary metagenome ERZ772966 (study PRJEB29015, sample SAMEA2738055) | human oral metagenome | biome: human oral; feature: human-associated habitat; material: saliva | place: China | collected 2225 ...
CGCGCTCCGCGGCAGCCCGCTCTATCGTGGCGTCCGCAGGTGCACTCGCCCTGGTTGCCGCATCCCTCACCTCCGTTCCCGCCGCATTTGCCGCGCCCACCGCGAGCGCAGCGGCAGAGGTCAACCCCGTCAACCCCAACGCATCCTATGAAGAGCTCCGCTACGCGCCCGCCCCGGATGCATCCCTGGTCGAACGATCCAACCCCGCCATGGGTGCGGGCGAACGCGAACGCCTGGGCACCGCCAACGCGCGCACCGGCGCCGTCTCCCCCGCTTCTACCGCAACCCTGAGCGGTATTTCTGCAAGCGGTATTTCTGCAACCCAGAGCTCCGCGCAGGGTCAGGCGGCTGGTCAGGGTCTGGCATCCGGTCAAGCGCTGGCACCCGGTCAGGCACTGGCTCAGGGCCGCTCCTACTGGACCCCCTCTGGCGGCACCCTCGGCATGGATGTCTCCTCGCACCAGCAGAACGTGGACTGGGTGAGCGCCTACGCCGCAGGTTCCCGCTTCGCCTACGTGAAGGCAACCGAGGGCACCTACTACACCAACCCCTACTTCGCTCAGCAGTACAACGGCTCGGCGCAGGTCGGCATGGTGCGCGGCGCCTACCACTTCGCGAACCCCAGCACTTCTTCTGGCGCCGATCAGGCGCGCTACTTCGTGCAGAATGGCGGCGCGTGGACTGCTGACGGCCAGACCCTGCCGGGCCTGCTGGACATTGAATTCAATCCCTACCCCGAGTACGGCAACACCTGCTTCAACATGACCCCGGCGCAGCTGACCGCCTGGACCCGCGACTTTGTGGACACCTACCGTTCGCTGACCGGCCGCGCCCCGATGGTGTACACCGCAACTTCCTGGTGGTCGCAGTGCGTGGGTTCGACGCAGTTCGGCACTCTGCCGTTGCACCTGGCAAGCTACTCGACCGTGGTCGGCGCAATTCCGGCGGGTTGGAGCGGCTACGACATTTGGCAGTTCACCGACTCCGGCCCGTTCGTGGGTGACTCGAACTTCTTCCCCGGCACTGTGAACGATCTGAAGGTTCTGGCGAAGAACCCCCACGCGGTGCACCGCAACTGGTCAAACGGTCAAGACCGCGTAGTTGAGGAGCGGGCGGTAGAAGACCGCGCCGCTCAAGATTCGAACGTGGTGACCACCGCGACCGGTTCGATTGATATTCGCACCGGCATCGGTGACTTCTGGAACAAGAACCGTGCCTTCTACGGAAACCCGATTGGCACCGAGTACTCCCTGGGTCACGGCGTGTACGCGCAGAAGTTCACCAACGGTAAGACCATCTACTGGACGAACTCTCACGGCTCGCACTGGCTGGTCACCAACGGCGGCCTGGACCAGAAGTTCCGCTCCGACGTGGCACGATTCCGCGGCCTGACCACCAACGAGGAAACCCGATCCGACACCATCGCGGTCTCCTTCGCCAACGGTGAGGGCGCGTACTGGTCTGCCGCTACCGGCACCCACATCATCAACGAGCGCGGCGCCATCTACGCAACCTGGCGTGCAGCCGGCATGAAGGGCGCCCCCACCACCGATGAGCAGAACCTGGGTAACGGCCTCATCAAGCAGGAATTCACCGGTAGCACCACCTACGTGTGGTCCGCGCAGACCGGCACCCACCGCCTGCACACCGGCGGCGCGTTCTACCACCGCTTCCTGCAGCACCGCGGCACCTGGGGTGCTCCGGTGACCGACGAAACCGCCACCTCCACGGGCGCTCAGGTGCGATTCGCCTCGGGCAAGGTACTGCTCTGGTCGGATGCGTACGGCGCCTACGAGACCAACGGTAACGGCTCAATCTTCAAGCACTGGGCGCAGAACACCGCCCGTTACGGTGCGGCACGCGGCGACGAAACCTATGTGAACGGCGTGTACTACATGGACTTTGAGCGCGGCACGATCCGCTGGACCGCACAGCGTGGCATCTACTAAGCTGCGTGGAATCTACGAAAGAGCGCAGCAGCTACTAAGCAGCGTGGAATCTAGCCAACAATAAAACGCGCATATGAAAACGAGGGGCACCTGGCAGAGGTGCCCCTCGTTCTTTTGCTACAGGGCGCATCTTCTGAACAACACAAAATCAAGATGCGTTCTGTAGCGGGTGGGTTACCGAGTGAGTAGAGAACCCGGCTATGTTACCCGTGCCGGCAGGTAAATTTATGTCGAGGCGGTGCGCCGCCGCGAAGCGTTATTGCGGAATTGTCCAAGAAGTTCGGATTAGTGTGGCGGACATAGTCCCCATTGACTATGTCCGTGGGGCCCACACTAATCTTTGTGAGACCTCTTCCGAAGGTGTCTAGAAGGGCGCCTGACCGGAAGTAGGACTCAGCGGTGAATAACGGCACGGTACGAAGATGCTGAAATTCACCCGGGTATAACGTTCCGGGAGAAGGAATCGATATCTAGGAGGGCCGAAACCTTCGCACGTTACATCCCGTTACATCAAGGGTATGTGCAAGGGTGTTCAAAACCTATCTCTTCGACAAATATTACGTCTCAATCAGTGGTTGAATATTTACAATTTAAGCATGCATTTTAAGGTCTTTAGACGTCAAACAAGATGCTCTATTGAACTAATTTGGTGGGAATTTTGATATATTTCCGCGGATATTTCAAAAATAAATTCCCGCGTATATTACGTTTAGGTGCCCAGTACTCACAGAGGTTTTCAGCCCTTTACGATAACGGCTCTCAAAAACCCGCAGCTATAAACCGGTAGCTATAAACCGGAACCCTAAAACGCCGCATTAAAAACACTATTAAAAACACTAAGGCGCACCCCGCGTCGTATGCACAGCAGAAAGAGTACCCCTACTCCCCCGCCACACGGGATGCGCCCTAGGCGCTATAACCATCGAAACTACCGGCAAGACCCCAGCCGAGTGAGACCTTGAAGCCCTACCGGGCGCCTCGAATCATCCGCTAGCTTAGAGGCTAGCGAAGTCCAGAACCATACGGCCGGTAATCTTACCTGCCGCCATTTCCTCGAAGACAGCCGGTGCCTCGTCAACCTCACGCAGCTGAACCACCGGAACCACGATGCCGTCAGCACCGAACTGGAACGCCTCCGCCAGATCCTGACGGGTGCCCACCAGGGAGCCCACCACGCGGATGCCGTCCAGAATAATCTTCACAATGGACAGCTCCATCATCTCCGAGGGCAGACCAACAGCCACCACGGAACCGCCCGCACGAACCGACTCAACAGCCTGGTTGAACGCAACCTTCGACACCGCGGTCACCACAGCAGCGTGAGCGCCACCGCCGGTCAGCTCGCGAATACGAGCCGGAACATCCTCAACCTCACGGCCGTTGATGACGTGGTCAGCGCCGGTCTCACGAGCCAGAGCCAGCTTGTCGTCGTTGATGTCAACAGCGATAACCTTGGCGCCGAAAACCTTCTTAGCGTACTGAACAGCCAGGTTGCCCAGACCGCCAGCACCGTAAGCAACCAGCCACTGACCCGGGCGGACCAGCGACTCCTTGATTGCCTTGTAGGTGGTCACACCAGCGCAGGTAATGGAGCTAGCCTGCGCCGGGTCAAGACCCTCGGGAACCTTCACGGCGTAATCAGCGGTCACCAGGGTGTACTCGCTCATGCCGCCGTCAACCGAGTAGCCTGCGTTCTTCACCGAACGGCACAGGGTCTCACGGCCCGAGGTGCAGTACTCACAGTGGCCACAGCCCTCGAAGAACCAAGCCACCGACACACGGTCGCCTTCCTTCAGGGACTCAACACCCTCGCCGACCTTGACGACACGACCGATGCCCTCGTGGCCCAGAATACGGCCCGGAACCTCACCGAAGTCACCGGAAGCCACGTGCAGGTCAGTGTGGCACACGCCCGAGTACTCAATCTTCACGAGCGCCTGGCCGTGACCGACAGCCGGAACGGGAACCTCACGGACAACAACCGAACCGTCAACCTTCTCAGGGACAACAACAGCCTTCATGGTTTCCTTGCACATGATCTAAACTCCTTAGTCATCGGTGGCCGCGCTCAAACCGCAATCTGCGCCGTGCAACCTAGCGGGGTGGGCGCGTATATTCTTTACATTTCCACCGTAAAATGATGAGCCGCCAATCTAAAGGTTCACCCCCGAATATGACAGAGGGGTTATTTAGGGGTCGGCACGCGAGCGAGGATGAGCTTTCGATAAGGTCTATTCCGACCAATGCGCTAAACCGCCAAAGGTTGATATGACGCTATGACGAACCGACACAGAAGATGAGAATGCCTCCCAAACAAGCGGCCTGGGAGGCATTCAGAAAAAATTTAAATATTAAGTTTGAGGCGCATACCACCCTAAAGAAAGGGTTCAATCTGCACCTATACGATTCCTACAGGCTCATAGCAGCTCTAGAAGCTCGCAGCCGCCGTCTAGAAGCAGAAAGCAACCTCAATATAGCCGGCACCGCGCTCACCCGGACCATTCGGAGCGTTCAACGCCCAACCCAGATCCATGATACGCACCGTAGAATCCATAAACGTACCGCCGCCAGCGCCACCGCCAGCCAGCTGCACCGAACCCACCGCATAGCGGGCACGAGCCGAATCATTATTCCACTTCTGCGACACCACACGAGCCGAAACGCTCAACGCAGCACCGGAGCCGCCGCCGCCATAACCGGCGCCACCGCCTCCAGAAACCACCGACTGGTAGCCGTTAAACAGCTCGCCAGCGTTCGACGGGCGGTTATCGGTACCCTCCGGAGTCTGATCCCACTGGTACGAATAGCTCGCCACACCATCGGCGCCCTTCGCGCGGAAACCGCTCGCACCCGCCGCACCGGCAGTCGCAGTGCTCACCAGCTTCTGGGTGGAAGTGCTCGAAAAACCAATCACCGAACCATCAGCAGTCGGCGGGTTCAGCTTCTCACCGCCAGCGCCGCCTACACCACCGGCAGCGCCCGAACCCGGGTTCACCGTCAGAATCGGATTAGACTGCGCCTCGTACGAGGTGAAACCAACAAAACCGGGCGAACCGTCGCCATCACCCGAACCAGCGCCACCACCGGTGCTGAACTGATGCTCGCCACCGGAACTATCCAGCGAATAGTGCGCGGTCGGGCGCACAGCACCCGCATTCGCGGGGTTCGGCAGAACCGTCGCATACGACGCCAGCACACCGGCACCGCCGCCGCCGCCGGCAACAATCATCGGCACGCCATCCACCTCAATAGCGGAGGAACCACCGCCGGATGCCGAATACAGCACAGCGCTCATGCCGCCACGACCGGTCACACCGCCAGAAATACGAGTCAAATCATTAATTGCAGAAACAACGTTCGCGGGAACCGGCGAAGAAGCCTTCGAGGAGCCGCCCACGCCGTAGCCGTCGCCGCCCTCGGCGGGCTTCAGCTCACCATTACCGATGCCGCCCGAACCGGCAGTCAGAGTAATAGTCTGGCCGCCGCGCACAGCCATAGAGCCCTCAACCATGGCTCCGGAACCGGCATCAGCCACAGTGTAGTTCGTGCCGCCAGCACCGCCCACAGCGGTAAAACGCATACGCTTAGCGCCCGCAGGAACCATCAGCACGGCAACCTTCTTCACGCCGTCACCGGCAGTGATCATCGTCGAATCCTCGTAGGGGCCGGTGCACTCGCCTTCCTCGTCAGAAGCCGCATAAGCGGGAATCACCGAAGAAGCCACAACAACCGGGGCAGCCCACGCCGCACCAGCCACCAGGCGGCGGCGCGACAGACCCGGACGAGAAGAAGGAGAAACGGCGCGCGAAAAATCGCCGGAAGAAGAGCTCACGATAAAAATCCTGTACGTTGAGTGGGTGTTTCTAAACGTAGCAGGCATCACCGCTCGAAGAGCCTCATACTCCTTACGCGGATGCCCACCACATGCAATACCTCTATTATGCCTTCTCAGCGGCCTAAATCCACGCACGGCACCGTCACATACCACTGTGTGAATGCTACACGCGCGCAGGAGAACGCCAGAGTGGAAGAATGCCAGAGTGGAGAAGCAGGTACAAAAAACCGCCGGACGGGGGTTCTGCCCCATCCGGCGGTTTTCTATGAATGTAGATGAAAGCTAGGAGCTCTTCGTTTGGGAGTCCTTCTTCGAAGAGTCAGAATCCTCGGCGGACTCTGCCTTCTCAGGTGCCTTCTCGGATGCCTTCTCCTCAGCGTCCTCTGCAGACTCATCTGCGGCAGGCTTCGGAGCGAACTCCGCAGGAGCCGGCTCAATGCCCGCAGCAGCCTTCGCCGCCGCACGACGACCAGCCACCACAAAACCAGCAGCACCCAGCAGAACCAACAGCAGAGCAGTCCACACGTGAATACGAACGCCCCAAAGCATCTCCGAGGTATCAATACGCAAGAACATCTCAATGAAGAGGCGACCCACACCGTAGTAGAACACGTACAGCCACAGGGTCTGACCCAGCTTCAGCACGCCCTTACGGCCCAGCCACAGCAGCAACGCCACACCCAGCAGGTTCCACAACGACTCGTACAGGAACGTCGGATGGAACAGCGTACCCGCCGGATACTGGGTCGGGAAATTACCGCTCGAAGCGCTAATCTCCAGGCCCCACGGCAGAGTCGTCGGCTTACCGAATAGCTCCTGGTTGAACCAGTTACCCCAGCGGCCAAACGCCTGAGCCAACAGAATACCCGGCGCTACCGCATCCGCAAAAGCCGGGAAATTAATCCCGTAGCGGCGGCAACCATACCAGGCGCCCAACGCACCAACCGACACGGCGCCCATAATGCCGATGCCGCCCTCCCAAATCTTCAGGAAAGCCCACGGATCAGCAACATTCGGACCGAAATAGCTACCCGGGTCAGTAATCAGCACGTGGTAGGCGCGGGCACCGATAATGCCCGCCGGAATAGCCCACATCGCCACGTCAAACACGCGCTCAGGGGTACCACCCGCCGCCTTCCAACGGCGAGAACCCAGCCACAAGCACACCGCCATACCCGCAAGAATACACAGGGCATAGAAATGCACACGGAACGGGCCCAGCTGCAGGTACGAAACGCTCGGTGACGGAATCGACGCCAGCACGTTAGCTACCGGCACGCTCGCCAGCGACAGCACATCAGACATTAGCCTTCACGCCCCGCCAGCTCACGGGTCAGCTTAGCCACCGCCTCAACACCGCCAGAAGCCAAAGCCTTCACCAGCGCGGTACCGACAATCACGCCGTCCGCATACTCGCCAATCTCCTCAACGTGGGCACGAGTCGAAACACCCAGACCCACGCACGCACGAGGCGCACCGGCAGCCTTAATGTCCGCAACCAGGGTGCGAGCCGCCTCCGACACGGAGGTGCGGGCACCGGTCACTCCCATCACCGACACGGCGTACACGAAACCACTCGACGCCTTCGCAATGGTCGCCAGACGCTCCGGCGAAGAAGACAGAGCCGCCAAGAAAATACGATCCAGACCGTACTCGTCAGAAGCCTCAAACCACGCCGACGCCTCATCAGGCACCAGGTCCGGGGTGATCATGCCCGCGCCACCGGCAGCCGCCAAATCACGCGCAAAATTCTTCACACCGTACGCCAGAACCGGGTTCCAGTACGTCATCACGACAACCACCGCGTCGGTCGCCTCGGTAATGCGGCGGACCGCCTCAAACAGCTGAGGAAGCTTGAAACCGTTCTCCAGCGCCACGCCGGTCGCCTTCTGAATCACCGGACCATCCATGACCGGGTCGGAGTAGGGAACGCCCAGCTCAATAATGTCCGCACCGTTATTGCCCAAAGCAATCGCCGCGTCAATCGACTCATCCAGGGTAGGGAAGCCCACCGGCAGGTAGCCAATCAGCGCCGCACGGCCCTGCTTCTCGCACTCAGCCAGACGAGCCGCCAGAGGCGAGTTCGCGTTCGGAGCGGGGAAAGAACCATCCAGCATCGTAAAAGGTGCCGCCTGAGAAATAGCGTCCTGGTAGCTCATTACTTAGCCTCACTTTCAGCCTGTGCGTTCTGTGCAGCGGATGCGGCAGCTTCCTTATTACCGGTCATCAGGGTCGAGGACGGAATCGCCTTACCCAGGCCGAACCACTTCAGAGCGGTTTCCATGTCCTTATCGCCACGACCCGACAGGCAGACAATCATCGTCTTCTCGCGTGCCGCCTCCGGATCCTCAGCAGCCCAACGCTGGCATACGCGCAACGCGCCCGCCAGAGCGTGCGAGGACTCAATCGCCGGGATAATACCCTCGGTGCGGCAGAGCAGACGCAGAGCGTCCATCGCCTCAGTGTCGGTCACCGGCTCGTAGGTCACGCGACCAATATCGGACAGGTAGGAGTGCTCCGGACCCACGCCCGGGTAATCCAGACCGGCAGAAATCGAATGGGACTCAATGGTCTGACCGTCCTCATCCTGCATCAGGTAGGTCATCGCGCCGTGCAGCATGCCCGGGCGGCCCAGAGTAATGGTCGCCGCGTGACGGCCCGTCTCCACACCGTCGCCACCGGCCTCAAAACCGTAAATCTCAACCGAAGAATCGTCCAAGAACGCGTGGAACAGGCCAATCGCGTTCGAACCGCCACCCACGCAGGCGGCCAGGCCGTCGGGCAGGCGGCCGGTCTCAGCCAGAATCTGCTCGCGCGCCTCCTCACCGATAGCGTCGTGGAAGAAACGCACCATCGCCGGGAACGGGTGCGCACCAGCGGCAGTACCCAGCAGGTAGTGGGTGTTCTCAACGTTCGAAACCCAGTCGCGCAGCGCCTCGTTAATGGCGTCCTTGAGGGTGCGGGAACCGTTCTGAACCGCAATCACCTTCGCGCCCAGCAGCTGCATACGAGCCACGTTCAGCGCCTGACGCTCGGTGTCTTCCTCACCCATGTAGATCACGCACTCCATGCCGAAGAGCGCAGCCGCGGTCGCAGTCGCAACACCGTGCTGACCCGCACCAGTCTCAGCAATCAGACGGGTCTTACCCATACGCTTAGCCAGCAGAGCCTGACCAATCACGTTATTAATCTTGTGGCTACCGGTGTGGTTCAGGTCCTCACGCTTGAGGAACACACGCGCACCAGCATGCTCAGAGAACTTCGGAACCTCAGTCAGTAGCGACGGACGGTTCGAATACTCAGCAGAAAGACGCTGGAACTCGGCAATGAACTCGGGGTCGTTCTTCGCCTCGTTAAAGGTTGCCTCCAGCTCATCCATGGCGGCAATCAGCGACTCGGGCATCCACCGCCCGCCGTACTCACCAAAATAGGGGCCGGGGGCATTCTTCAACGACTCGCCGTTGAGGAAAGCATCTGCCAGGTTCTCGCTCATCACTATTCCTTCCCTGGATGGTTACCGCCGGATGCGCGCCGCGGGTATGGCGGGGCATCAGGCCTGATCACAGCGAAACACCACGCAACCGCGGGTAGGGCGGGGCGGCGTTCGCACATATCCCCCTATAGTACCCGGGTGCAGGCGGTGAACAGTACCCTGGGGTGCACATGACCATTCCTAGGACATGTGACGTTCGCCAGGGTGGGTGCGCTCGCGGGTATGAGGTGGCTCGTCTGGCAAGATTTAGAGGATAGGCAAGCGAGGCTAGGCAGGAGCGCGCAGGTTGAGGGGCGCGCGGCAAGCTACAGCAGCTCGCGCAGCTCCTCCATCTGCTGAGAAAGCACCGTCGACACGCCACCGCGCATCGACACCCCGTACAGGGTCTCCGCGATCTGCATCGTGCGCTTCTGATGCGTAATCACAATCAGCTGCGAACGCTCCCCCAACTCACCAATCACCTGCAACAGGCGCGACAGGTTGCGGTCATCCAGCGCCGCCTCAACCTCGTCCAGGGCGTAGAACGGCGAAGGGCGAGACATATAAATCGCAATCAACAGCGCCAGCGAAGCGAGCGAACGCTCACCGCCAGAGAGCAGCGACAGGCGCTTAACCTTCTTACCCGCCGGGCGCGCGTGAATCTCCACACCCGAATTCAACGGATCGGACGGGTCGTCCAGCTCCAGGTGACCCTCGCCTCCCGGGAACAGAGTCTCAAAGATGCGGCGGTAGTGGGTGTTAATGTCCTCCATTGCGGCGGTGAAAACCTCCGCAATGTGGCTGCTGACCTCGTCCATGACCGTGTTCAGGTCGCGGCGGGTCGCCTTCAAATCCTCAATCTGCTGGTTCAGGTAGGCGTGGCGTTCAGAAAGCGCCTCGTACTCCTCCAGCGCCAGCGGGTTAATCGCGCCGAGTGCCTCCAGTTCGGCGCGGGTTGCCTTGAGGCGAGCGCGGACGCTCTCGGTGGAGGCTTCGGTAGTCTCCGGTGCCGGTTCGGGGGCGGTATTTTCGGGGGCGAAATTTTCGGAGGCTACGTTTTCGGACGTCTCCTCAGCGGGCACGTCAACCGGCAGCTGCTCGGAGTACTCCTCCTCCAGCTGTTCCAGGGTCAAACCGGTCACCAGGCGGGCACGTTCAGCCAGCGCCTGCACGCGCTCCTGCACGCGCGCCGCCTCCGTCTGGGTGCGCGCCAGCAGGGTCAGCGCCGCCGCGTGCGCCGCCTGCAGATCCTGCACCTCATCATTGGTGCTGGTCAGGCCCTCCTGGGCGTTCTTCAGGGCGCCGCTCAGCTCGTGCAGCTGCTGCTCACGCTCGCTCACCTGCTCGGCAAGCACCTCCCCCAAACGCTGGGCGCGGCGCTCAATGGTCGCGGCGGGAGCCTGCTCCCCCGTGCCCGCCAGGTAGGAATCCTCGCGGGTGCGTGCCGACTCGTAGGCGACGCGCGCCTGCGCCACGGATTCCTCCGCGGCGGCAAGGCGCTCGTTCAGGCGGGCACGCTCAGCCTGAATGTTCTGCGCGGATACTTCCAGGGACTCCGCCTGGGCGCGGGCGCGGGCATGCTCGGCGCTCGCCACGCCCGCCGCCTTCGCTGCCTCGCGTTCGGCTTCAACCGCCGATTCTGCCGCGGTCTGAGCCTGCTGAACGGCCTGCTCGGCTTCGTCCAGTTCGGCGCGGGTGCGGGTCACGACCTGGGACGCGGCGCGGTATGCGGCGGCAAGTTCCAGGGGGCTAGCGCCCTCCGCCGGGTAGAGCAGGCTGTAGCGGGTGCGCTCGGTGCCTGCGGGGTCAAAAATACGCCAAATAGTGCGCTGACCTGCGTCTACATTCTTGGTGAGCAGGTGCAGGGCGTGCTCTGCGGAGGCGGCATCCGGCGCGAACAGCACTCCCGCCAGACGCTCACTCAGCGCCGCGGTCACGCGAGCCAGGGCGTGCTCGTCGATACCGGCGAGCGCGGCGGCATCCTCGCTGAGCGGTTCAATGATTTCGGTTGCGGGGCGGATACCCAGCTCGTGCAGCTCGGCGGCGCAGGATTCGGGCAGGGTGGTTTCGGGCAGTTCTGTTGAAAGTTCCTTCGCGGCAGATTCGCCGCTTTCATCCCCCTTATCGCCGCGCAGCTGCGACACCTCGGCGCCCTCAACCGGCACGCTCAACGCCGCGGTCGCCAGCGAGGTCAGCGCCGCAGAAGCCGCGCGCGCATACTCGGGGTCAATCTGCACGGCATCCAGCACACGCAGCAGGCTCGCGCCCTCGCTCGAAGGATCCATGAGCTCGCCGGTCTCGGGGTCGAACACCGCCTCGGCAGATTCAGTGTCGGGCTCGGCGGGTGCTTCGCCCAGGCTCTGGCCCAGCGCCTCGCGCAGGGTTGCGGCACGCTCAGCCGCCGCCGCGTAGGCGCGGGTCGCCTCCACCGCAGTGGCGCGGGCGGCATCCAGCTGGGCCTGCGCGCGGGCACGAGACTGCGCCGCCTCACCCGAGGCACGCTCAGTCTGCGCCACCTCGGATGCCGCCTTCTCAACGTTCTTCAGCGCCGCATCGTAGCGCTCCTCAAAGCTGGCGTAGCTCTCCACCGCGCGCTCTGCCTCTTCGCGGCGCTCCTCCAGCAGTTCCAGGGCGCGTTCGTATCCGGCGCGGGCAGCGGCGGTCGCCTCGGTCAGCTCCACACGGTAGGTGCGCACGCGCTCGGCGGCGATGGACTGCACGGTGCGCACGCGCGCGGCGGACTCGCGCAGGGTCGACACGGCCTTCTGGCAGGCGGTGACCTCGGCGTTCAGGCGGTTCTGCTCCTGCTGATGCTTCGCGGATGCGGCACGCGCCGCCTCCAGCTGTTCTTTCAGGGTTTCGGCGCGGCGGGTACCTTCCGCTTCGGAGGCGAGAGCCTGCCCCTGCTCAGCCTGCAGAACACCCAGCTGACGAGCCAAAAGTACCGCCTCCAGCTGGCGGATGCGCGCCTGCAGCTGGCGTGCGGTCGCAGCGGATTCTGCCTGCTCGCTCAGCGGCTGCAGCTGCGAATCTAGTTCGGCAACCAGGTCGCTCAGGCGGGTCACGTTCGATGCCACAGACTCCAGCTTGCGGCTGGTCTTCTCCTGGCGGCGGCGGTACTTGACCACGCCTGCCGCCTGCTCGATCATGTCGCGGCGCTGCTGGGCGGTGGCGTGCAGGACCGCGTCCAGCTGGCCCTGGCCGACGAGCACGTGCATCTGCTGGCCCAGGCCCGCCTCCGAGAGCAGGTCCTGAATATCGGCAAGGCGCGCCGGGGAACCGTTAATCTCGTACTCGCTGCCGCCGGTGCGGAACATGGTGCGCGAAATCTGCACCCGATCAGCGGGAATGCTGAGGGTACCATCAGAATTATCGAAAGTCAGGGTGACCTTGGCGCGGCCCAGGGGTGCACGCTGGGCGCCGTCGCCCGAACCGGCCTCGCCGGAGCCCGCGAAGATAACGTCCTTCATGCTGCCGCCGCGCAGGCTCTTAGCGCCCTGCTCGCCCATGACCCAGGCGAGCGCATCCAGCACATTGGATTTGCCGGAGCCGTTGGGTCCGACCACTGCGTTAATGCCGGGGGTGAACTCAAAAGTGGTGGCGGAGGCGAAAGACTTGAACCCGCGCAGGGTCAGCGACATCAGGTGCACAAGGGGCCTTTCTGCAGAAGAACTGGTGTGTGCCGGGCACGTTTTGTGGTGCGTGGCGGCATCCCTCTAGTGTACGCGGTACGGCGGGCGGGCGGCGTGAACGTGCACGGGGTGAGGGGGGTTCAAAGTTCCTCATTGTGCATCATCTTACGCGCGGGGTGAACGGGCGCGTTCATATTGGGTCTACGGATACGGGTTCGCCCGGTCGGTGCGGTAGATTGGAATGAGCATCACGAATTCTGCGGGGCCGCTGTTCGCATCCCCGCGTTTTTCTATGTATCCCACTGACTTCTATTTTCAAGGGCCACACCATTGATGAATGCATCCGCCGATAAGGTCGGCACGAACTCTGACATTCGCCACGCTAATGCAGCTCTGCTGTCCATTACCCATGAGCTGCCTCCGGAGGTCGTCACGAGCGACTACTTCGATGAGCAGCTGGCCCAAACCTATAAGCGTCTGCGCATGCCCAAGGGCCTGCTGGAGCGTCTTGCCGGCATTAGTACTCGCCGCGGCTGGGCTGAGGGCCAGACCTTCGAGGACGGCGTGGTTGCCGCAGCCGAGAAGGCTATTGCGGAGGCGGGTATTGACCGTTCCCAGATTGGCCTGCTGATTAACGCTTCGGTGACTCGCGATAACTTTGAGCCTGCCGTTTCGGTGGGTGTGCATGACCGCCTGGATTTGCCGCGTCACGCCCTGAATTTCGATATTACGAACGCCTGCCTGGGCTTCGTGAACGCGATGACTGTCGCCTCCACCATGATTGATGCGGGCGCTATCGACTACGCCCTGATTGTGGCTGGCGAGGACCCCTCCCCGTGGCACCGTACCGCGGTGCGCATCCTGAATAACCCCGATTCGACCCGCGAGGATGTGCTGGCTCAGTTTGCGACCCTGACCCTCGGTTCGGGTGCGGCGGCGGCTGTGATTGGTCGCGCTGACCGCCATCCGGAGGGTCACCGCATCGTCGGTTCGGTGTCCCGCGCGGGCACTGAGCACCGCAACCTGTGCATCGGTGGCGAGGCGGATCAGGGCATGAACACTGACGCCGAGGGCCTGCTCAAGCACGGCCTGGAGCTGGTGGCGCAGGCGTGGGAGCAGGCGCATCAGGACGGCTGGGAGTGGAACGATATGACCTCCTACGTGACCCATCAGATTTCTAACGCCCACACGAACGCCATTATTGAGGCGGTCGGTATTGAGCGTGAGCGCATCCCCTTGACCTTCCCGAAGTGGGGCAATGTGGCTGCGGCGGCTCTGCCGATGACTCTCGCCGAGTGCGCGCCGACCTACACGGAGGGCGACCGTATTCTGTGCATGGGTGTGGGTTCCGGCCTGAACACTGCCCTGCTTGAAATTCAGTGGTAACCCGTTAGCTTTTGCGGTAGACATTCACCGATTCGATCCGGAAGGATTCCCCCAGCATGCGCCATTTGAACTTCCCTAAGGCTCAGCCCCCGTATAACCCGGAGGAATGGGCGGGCGTGAACCCGCGCTACTCCCACCTCCTGGAGGTGCCCACCTCCGCCCCCATTGAGCTGCGGGCGCAGCAGGCTGGCGCGCGTCGCTGGCACTACCTGGATAACCTTCCGGTGCTGGTCGAACAGGGTTTGGAGCCGATTGGCACGATCCTGTGTGTGCACGGTAACCCGACCTGGTCGTACCTGTGGCGTACCGTGCTGGATGCGGGAGTGAATGAGCGCGCCCCGTGGCGTGTGGTTGCGGTTGATCAGATTGATATGGGTTATTCGGAGCGCACCCACCTGGATTTGGAGGGTGAGCGCCGCACCCTGACCGACCGTATTGCTGACCTGGGTGATTTCACGAAGGCGCTAGGCCTGGATGAGACCGATAAGCCGCTCGTGACCCTCGCCCATGACTGGGGTGGGCTGGTGTCCTTTGGTTGGGCGCTGGAGCATCGCGAGATTCTTTCGGGCGTGATGCTGACGAACACCGCGGTCTACCATGACGGCATTGAGAATATCCCTGCCGCCCTGCGCCTGGCGTTGGGAGTGCACGAGTGGGGTACTCACGATTCGACCGCATTTATTGATGTGACCTTGGGTTTGGCTCAGAATGAGGGCCGCCTGCCCGCGCCGGGTTCTGCCGGTGCCGGGGCGCTTGATGGTGCCCTGCCGCAGCCGGTAGGTCAGCAGCCCAAGCGCCTGTACCCGAGCCCTCTGAACGAGGCGATTTACCGCACCTACCGCGCGCCGTACGCTCATTCGGCGTGGCGTGAGGGTGTGCGTAATTTTGTGGGCGATATTCCGACCGGCACCGACATTCCTTCCTATACGCCGATGCAGCGTATTGCCGAGCAGATCCGTGACCTGGACGTGCCCGCGTTCTTCCAGTGGGGCACGAAGGACCCGGTGTTCCAGCGCCGCTACCTGTTCGACCTGATGGAGCGCATGCCGCAGGCGAAGGTGCACCGCTACGAGAAGGCCTCGCACCTGGTCATTGAGGATTACGATATTGCCTCTCCCATGATTTCGTGGCTTGCGCAGACTTTCGGCACAAGGGAGGATGGCGCGCTGGTGCCCCCGCACAACGTTGAGGCGGAGCATCGTGCCGCCCGCGCGCGCCGCCACGGTCTTACTACCGCTGAGGGCGCTGAGGGCGCTGTTCCCGCGGCGTTCCGCCCCATGCTCGCAGCCCTCACCGAACGCGCCGACGACGCCTCCACCGCCGTGGTGGATATGGACCCCAAGGGCGACGGCACCTCCGTGTCTGTAACCCTGACCTGGGCTGAGCTGAACCAGCAGGTCAACGCCGCCGCAACCCGCCTGCACGCCCTGGGTGTGCGTCCGGGTGACCGTGTGAACCTGATGGTGCCTCCGGGTGCCCGCCTGACCACCCTGATTTACGCCTGCATGAAGCTGGGCGCTGTCATTGTGGTGGCTGATACCGGTCTGGGCATTCCGGGTCTGACTCGCGCGTTGAAGGGCGCTAACCCGAGCTTCCTGGTGGGTATTCCCGCCGCGCTCAGTGCCGCCCGTACCCTGCTGTGGCCGGGTGTGCGTATTTCTGTGGAGCCGCTGGGTTCGGTGCAGGAGAAGCTGCTGGGTGTTGCCGGTTCGGTGTTTACCGCGCCCGCCGCTGACGGCACTCCGGGTGCGCCGGTGCCCACCCCGACCGTGGTGGAGTTCCCCTCCCCCGTGCCTGATGCTGATGCGGCGGTGCTGTACACCTCCGGTTCGACCGGCCCGGCTAAGGGTGTGGTGTACACGCAGCGTCAGCTGGCGGGTATGCGTGATGCCATTGCGAATACGTACGGTTTTGCACCCGGTAGCGGTCTGGTGGCTGGCTTCGCGCCGTTTGCTCTGTTGGGCCCGGCGCTGGGTGCTACCAGCGTGACCCCGACGATGGATGTGACCCGCCCGAAGACCCTGACGGCTTCTGCCCTGGCGTCGGCTGCGGCGGCTATTGATGCGACGGTCGTGTTTGCCTCCCCTGCCGCCCTGGTGAATGTGGTGGCGACCGCCGATGAGCTGAACGTTGAGCAGCGTGCGGCGCTGGCTAAGGTTCAGACCGTGCTGAGCGCTGGCGCGCCGATTCCCGTGCCCCTGCTGGAGGCGCTCTCCGCCCTGGTGCCGAACGCCTCCCTGCACACCCCGTACGGCATGACCGAGGGTCTGCCGGTGACCGATGTGTCTTTCGAAATGATTCGCCAGGCGATCACTGAGGGTACCCCGAATGATGCCGGTGAGGTGCTTGACCCGTTCGCCCGTGACGGCGTGTGCGTTGGTTTCGCGGTGTACGGTGCGGCGGTGGCTATTGCGCCGCTGCTGCAGGACGGTTCGGTGGCGGATGAGCTGACCCACGAGCCGGGTGTGACCGGTGAGATTCTGGTGTCGGCACCGCACGTGAAGGACCGCTACGACACCCTGTGGGTCACTGAGGAGCAGTCCATTAGCACTCCGGGCTGGCATCATACCGGTGACGTCGGACACCTGGACACTTCGGGTCGTCTGTGGGTTGAGGGTCGCCTCGCGCACGTGCTGCTGACTTCGCAGGGGGTGCTGACCCCGGTTGCGGCGGAGCAGTCCGCCGAGTCCCTGCCCGAGGTGCGCCGCGCCGCCCTGGTCGCGGTGGGACCTGCCGGTACTGCCGCCCCGGTGCTGGTCATTGAGGCGTCCGCAAATACTGCCGCTTTGGAGGCGCGCCAGTCGGCATCGGGTCTCAAGCGTGCCCTGCTCGATCGCGTGCCCGGCGCCAACCGCTTCCCCATTGCGGAGGGTGTGGCACCCTTCGAGCTCTCGCAGCTGGTGCGTCAGAAGGTCGCCGAGGATACCGGCGTGGAGCTTGCCGCGGTGCTGGTGGTACACGAGCATCCGACCGATATTCGCCACAATTCGAAGATTGACCGCCCCGCCCTGGGTGAGTGGGCGTCGAAGGTCCTTGCGGGGGCGTAAGCGCCTGCCGGATCCCCCAAGTCTAAGGAGTATGATGTCCCCTCATTCTTCGCGTGAGTCCTCGTCCCGTGAATCTGTACCCCGCCTGTCGACCTCGCATGCGGTGACTTCCCCGACGGCTCGGTTCCGCAAGCCGGCGCAGCCGCTGGCGGCACGCTACACCGACCCCGCCCCGCGTTCGCTACGCCCGGTTGAGGAGCCCGATTTTGCGCCGCGTATTGGCGAGCGCATCCTCTTTACCGGTGCGAGCGGCCTGCTGGGTCGTGAGAGCGTGCTGGCGTTGCTGCGTGCCGGCTACGATGTGCGCGTTTTTCAGCGTGGCGATTCGGGTATTGCGGCTCTGCTGCCCGATTCGGTGCGCCCGCGTTTTGAGCAGGTGCGCGGCGATATTACGAACGCGCAGGCTGTGGATCTGGCGATGACCGGCGTGAACGGCGTGGTGCATGCTGCGGCGAAGGTTTCGGTCAGCGGCGAGTGGGCTGATTATGAGCGCATCAACGTTGAGGGCACCCGCACCCTGTTGCAGGCGGCGCTGAACCATTCGGTGGGTTCGTTCCTGTACATTTCTTCGCCGTCGGTGGCTCATGCCGGTGCGGCGATTGTGGGTGACGGTGCCGGCGTGGCGTCCCCGGAGCATGCGCGCGGTAACTATGCGCGTTCGAAGGCTGCCGCTGAGCTTCTGGCGCTGGAGGCGAACGGCACAGCCCTGCCCGGTGGCGGGGTTTTGCGCGTGGGTGCGTTGCGTCCTCACCTGATGTGGGGTCCGGGCGATACCCAGCTGGTCGAGCGCATTCTGGAGCGTTCCGCCGCGGGCCGTCTGCCTCTGCTCTCTGGCGGTACGGGCCTGATTGACACGCTCTACATTGATAACGCCGCGGACGCTGTGGTGCGCGGCTATCAGCGCCTCGACGCTTTTGCGGGTCAGGCTCTGGTGGTGACGAACGGTCAGCCGCGCACTATCGCTGAGCTACTGGGTGGTTTCTGTGAGGCGGTGGGTGTTCCCGCCCCGCGTTTCTCGGTTCCAGCGAAGGTTGCGGCTCTGGCGGGTAAGGTCATTGAGCGCGTGTGGGAGCGTCTGCCGAAGAACGTGACCGCCGGTGATGAGCCGCCGATGACGGAGTTCCTCGCCGAGCAACTGTCGACCGCACACTGGTTTGATCAGCGCCGTACCCGTGAGCTTCTGCAGTGGGAGCCCGCCGTGTCGATTGAGGAAGGCTACGAGCGTCTGGGCTTGTTCTACGGCGACAGGTACAGCGGGAACAAGCACAGCCGCTAAGCGCTTCTTTTCGGGGCGGCTCCCCCGCCCCTGGTTTATACGAATGAACTTTAAACGAATGACGGCGTAGCTACATCCCCCATCGTGGGAGGAACGTAGCTACGCCGTCATGTGCATATCTAGCGTGAGTTTGCGCCTATCGTAAGCTTCTTACCTATCGAGAGCCTTTACTTATCGCGAGCGCGGCGCCCGCTGGCAGTGCGGGCAACGATAGGACGAGCGGTTCTGGAACGGTTCGCGCACCATCAGGGAGGTGCGGCCCGCCTCCGCGCAACGGTGGCAGGGCTCCCCGGCACGACCGTAGGCGTTCAGCGAGCGCTCAAAGTAGCCAGACTCGCCCAGCACGTTCACATACAGGGCGTCGAAGCTTGTGCCGCCCGCCGCCAGGGACTCACGCAGCACCTGGGTAACCGCCTCCAGCAGTTCGCGAGTCTGCGCGGCGCTGAGGGTGCGTGCGGGCTTCGCGTAGTGCAACCGCGCACGCCACAGCGCCTCGTCGGCGTAGATATTGCCCACCCCGGAGATGACCGACTGATTCAGCAGCACCTTCTTAATGCCGCTGGAGGTGCGCAGGAACTTACGACGCACCGCCACGGGGTCAAAGAACTCGTCCAGCGGGTCGCGGGCAATGTGCTTAACCGCCTCGGGCACGAGAAAACGCTCAGGTACCAGAAAATGCTCCGGCATTGCTTCACCCGGCGATACTTCATTCGCTACAACCGCCGCGGGTACGTCCGGTACCAGCGGGCTGAGGAACATACCGCCGAAGATGCGCTGATCCACAAAGAGCAAGCGCTGCCCAGCGCTTGCCCGGTTGGTGCTCGCCGCACCGCCGGTGGCTACCGCAGCGCTGGTAGCTCCCACCGGTCCTAGTTCTAGCACCACGCGCAGGTGCCGCGGCTGCTCGTCAAAGGCCGCGCGAGCCTCCAAATCATTACCCGATTCGCCGTCCGGCTCATCGCGCACGAGCAACTGACCGCTCATGCCCAGATGCACCACGAGCGCCTCGTCGGCAAGCGTGCCGTCCGCCTCGCTCAGGGTCAGCCACAGGTACTTGCCGCGGCGGTAGGCACCGCGCAGCGCCCTGCCGGTGAGTGCCGCCTCAAAGTGGGCGGGACCGGGCAGGTGCCTGCGCAGCGAACGGGCATCGACCACGCGCACCGCCCGCACGGGGCGGCCCAATGAATGGTCGGCTAGACCTGCGCGGACGGTTTCTACCTCGGGCAGTTCGGGCATAAATTACCACCTCAACGGGATTGCAGGATCAAGAGCCCCGCAGAGTTAGCAGACCTGCAGGATGACTGAAGAGGCCTACACCAGAACGCGGTACGCCTGCTCAGCGGCAAGGCGCTCCGCCTCCTTCTTGCTCGGACCCACACCGGTACCGGCCTGCTGGTTCGCCACAATAGCGACCGCAGTGTACACGCGCGCGTGATCGGGGCCCTCGCCGGTGACCTCATAGCGCACGTCTCCCCAACCGCGGGCGGTGGCGAGGTTCAGCAGCTCGGTCTTCCAGTCGCGTCCAGAGTTCAGGACCTTCTCATCATCGAGCAGCGGCGCAATCAGACGCAGCACCAGGTCACGAGCCGCCTCGCGACCGCACTCCAGGTAGGTCAGGCCGAAAATCGCCTCCATGGTGTCGGCAAGGATCGAGTCCTTATCGGCGCCGCCGGTGTGAATCTCGCCCTTACCGAGCAGGATATACCGGCCCAGATCCAGGTCGCGTGCCACCTTCGCCAACGCCACCGTAGACACCACCACGTGGTGCAGCTTCACGAGCTCACCCTCGGGCAGGTCGGGGTAGCGTCGGTACACTTCTTCAGCAATTGCCAGGGAAAGCACCGAATCGCCCAGGAACTCCAGGCGCTCGTTATGCTCCACCCCGGGGTTCTCGAAGGCGTAGGAACGGTGCGTTAGGGATAGCAAAAACGTCTCGGCGTCGATATCGACCCCGAGACGTTTACGCAACTCCCTAGTATCAACACTAGGAAATTCAAACATAAGGATTCACCGCTTCTTAGGCGTCTGCAACCTTACGGCCCTTGTACTCCAGGAACAGGGCGTTGCCTGCAGCGTCGGTTACAACCTTTGCCTGGTGGGGCAGGCTGTAGGTCACGCGACCGTTTTCAACGGTCTTAACCAGCTGGGGCACGGATGCCTTCCACTGGGAACGGCGTGCGCGGGTGTTAGCGCGGGACATCTTGCGCTTGGGAACAGCCACAGCTATCTCACAATCTCTAGTAACAACAATTTAGTTTTCGGTATCTGCACCGAGCAGGCCCTGTAGGGCCGACCAGCGCGGATCCAACACCTCGTGATGATGCCCGGGGTCATCCTCCAGGCGCGCACCGCAATCGGCGCACAGACCCTGGCAGGTGTCCCTGCAAACAGGCTGGAACGGCAGTTGAAGGATTACTGCGTCCCGCAGAGCCGGTTCAAGGTCGATGGAATCATCCTCAACGGCGTACTGCTCATCTACTTCATCTTCGGGGCCGCCAGCCGGGGCCTTCTCAAAGACGAAAAGCTCTTGAATATTGGCCGACATCTCGTAATCAATCGGATCCAAGCAAAGGCTACACTCGCCGTGTACATCCACAACAACGGAGCCGGTTACTAGGATACCATCAACAACAGACTCCATACGAATATCGAGGTCAATATCCGAACCCTCTTCCACGCCGATGAGCGTGTTACCCAGGTCTGCCGGTGCGGGCAGAACCTCAGTGAGAGTTTCCATGGTGCCGGGGCGGTGAATCAGGTTAGTGACTGATACAACCAGCGGCGATGCGTCTGCACGTGAAATGGCGTTTCTCCTTACGAAATGTATAAACCAAAGTCCCATTTTAGGGGTCATTCGCACCGTTAATCAAGATTAAGCGCCTTTTAAATCTCTTTAAGTGGCGCTCACCTCTTAAATATTCCCTTAAGGAGGCGCCGCGCGGCACTTAATCGGTCGGTCGAGGCTACTCCACAGGTAGTTAAGCGCCCGGTCGGCGGTGCGGGTTGCCCAGTCAGTGGCAGTTTGCCTTGCCTGTTGAGTGTGTCAGGCATGCCGGGCGTGTTGGACGTGTCGGGCGGGTGCGCGCCCGGGTTGTTCGGGTTGCCCGGATTGCCCGGGTTGACGAGGCGCTTTAGGCGTTTTCTAGGCGCTTTTCAGGGCGCGGGCGACCGCCTCCGGCACGAAGGGAGTCACGTCACCACCCAGCGACGCCACCTCACGAATAATCGTGGACGACACCGCACCGTAGCGGTCCTCACCCGCCAAGAACACCGTCTCAACCTGCGCCAGGTGGCGGTTCATGCTCGCCATCGGAGCCTCATAGCTGTAGTCCGTCGCCGAACGCAGACCCTTCACCAGCACCTTCGCGCCACGCTCCGCCGCGTACTCGGCAAGCAGCACGCCAGGCGGAATCGGCTCCACGCTCACGCCCTCAATGCCAAGCTCCTGCAGAGACTCACGCACCAGCTGCACACGCTCCTCCAGGGAGAAGCGGTACTTCTTGGAGCTATTGTGCGCCACACCCACAATCACCTCGTCAAAGAGCTGAGCGGCGCGGGCAATGATTTCCAGGTGGCCGTGGTGCACGGGGTCAAAAGATCCGGGGCAGAGGGCAATCATGGCGGTCCCTTCACGAATAAATATCAGAGGTTGGAATGAGTAGATGCGGGCGAATATAGGATGCGGGATAGTGGCAAGCGGGCGAGCGCAGGCTGAGGCGGAAAGATGAGGCGGTGTTCTTAGGCGGCGAGCTCTTCAGCGTCCTCGCCGAATTCGTTGCCGGGCTCGTCGCCCGCCTGTTCCTCCACCTCGTCAGGCTCCACATAGTAGAGAACCGTCTCGCCGTGCTGACGGGTCGAAAAACAGTACAGGCCCTCGCCCCACACCGGTTCCGCATCACGCGAAGAACGCTCCACCACGACCACGGCACCCTCGGCAAGCTTGGGGGTGAGCGCCTCCAGCAGCTCGCTGACCTGCTCGTTCGGCATGGCGTAGGGCGGGTCAACAAACACCAGGTCCCACGGACCGGAGGCGGACTTCACATAGGTCAGCGCCTGCGATTGCTGCACGCGCGCCACAGAACCGGCAGCGCTAGAAGAACCGGCGCCGGCGCGGCCCATCGCCTTCTCCACTGCGGCAACGTTCTTGCGAATCACCGCAACAGCCTTCGGGTAGGTGTCCAGCAGAGTCACGGAGGCCGCACCGCGCGAGAGCGCCTCACAGCCCAGCGCGCCCGAGCCGCCAAAAGCGTCCAGCACGCGGGCGCCACGAATAATGTCGTAGCTCTCCAGCTTGGAGAAGAGGGATTCCTTCACCCGGTCGGTGGTGGGGCGAGTATTATCCCCCGGAACCGAGGCAAGGCGAACGCCTCCGGCGGCACCGGAAATAATACGGCTCATAGGGTCTCTCCTCTTAACTAGTGCGGTGTGTTGAAGTCACGGTTTCAGCGGGTGGTGGGTAGGCAGCGGGCAGGGCGGGCGGCGTGTTCTGCCCCGTTGGGCGCTTATCCCCTGCCGAGGAACGCCTCACGGTCAGCGTCCAGGGCACGGTCAATCGTACGCGCCAGCGACGGATGCTTAGCCAGCGTCGGGTCCTTCTCCACCACCGAGCGGGCATCCTCGCGGGCACGCTCAATAATGTCGGCATCGGCAAGCGCCCGCAAGAACCGCAGGGTGCTCTTCGAGCCCGATTGTGCAGCACCCAGAATATCACCCTCGCGGCGCTGCGCCAGGTCGATGCGGGAGAGCTCAAAGCCGTCCGTGGTGGAGGCGACCGCATCCAGGCGCTCGCGGGACACGCCGCCCTCCTCCTGGCGAGTCACCAGCAGGCAGGTGCCCGCGTAGCCGCCGCGGCCCACACGACCGCGCAGCTGGTGCAAGCCCGAGATGCCGAAGCGGTCGGCGTCCATGATGATCATGAGCGTGGCGTTCGGGACGTTCACGCCCACCTCAATGACGGTGGTGCTGATGAGCAGGTCAATTTCGCCGCGCTCGAAAGCGGTCATGACGGCGGTCTTCTCCGCCGGGTCCATGCGGCCGTGCAGGGTGCCGATACGCACGCCGACGAGGGCGTCCTCAGCGCTCAGGTAGGAGTACATTGAGGCGACCGAGGTCAGCTGAACCTTGCCGTCGCTGCTGGCGTTACCACCCTGACCGAAATAGCCCTGGGCTGAGTTGCCCGCGCCGGTTCCAGCACCGTTGAGGCTGGATGCGCCAAAGAACGCCGCGCCTTCCTCCAGGCTGTCGCCGTCCTCCCCGATTTTGGGTACGACAACATACACCTGGTGGCCCGCGTCGATTTCTTCGCGGGCGCGCCTCCACAGCCGGGACGCCCAGGCGGGCTTCTCAGCGAGGGGCACCACGTGCGTTGAAATTTTCTGGCGGCCCGCGGGCAGGGTGTCGAGCACGGACACGTCCAGGTCACCGAACACGGTCATGGCGACGGTACGCGGAATGGGCGTTGCGGTCATGACCAGGCGGTGCGGCAGGGCGCCGTCGGTGCCGCGCAGGCCGTCGCGCTGCTCCACGCCGAAGCGGTGCTGCTCGTCCACGACGACCAGACCCAAATCGTGGAAGCTCACCTCGTCGGAGAGCAGGGCGTGGGTGCCAATCACAATCTGGGCGGTGCCGTCGGCGAGCTCCTGCAGAACCTTGCGCTTGGCGCGGGTACCCATGGAGGCGGTCAGCAGGCGCACACGCACACGGCGGGGTTCCTCCCCGCTCCCCGCGGGGATTCCCTCAGCAGAACCGGCGGCTGAATCGTCAGCATCAGAGTCTTCGGGCGCCGCCATATCCCCCAGGATGTCCAGCACCGAACGCAAATGCTGCTCGGCAAGCACCTCGGTCGGGGCGAGCATCGCGGACTGGCCACCCGCATCGGCAACCTGCAGCATGGCGCGCAGAGCCACCACGGTTTTACCGGAACCCACATCACCCTGCAACAGGCGGTTCATGGGCGATTCGCTCGACAGATCCGCGGCAATCTCAGCGCCTACCTTCTGCTGCCCCTCGGTCAGCTCGTAGGGCAGGACCTTCAGCAGCTGATCGGCGAGTCCGCCCTCCACGGCGGGGCGCGGCTGGGTCAGGTGCGCGGCACGCGCCGAATGCAGGCGAGCGAGCGCGCTCTGCAGCACGAATGCCTCGCGGTAACGCATCTGCGCCTGCGCGGCACGCCAGGTGTCCTCCGAGTCGGGGGTGTGCAGGGCGCGGTACGTCCACTCCAGCGAGGGCACCTTGCGGGCGCGACGAATCGTGTAGGGCACCGGGTCTTCGAGTTCTTTGAGTGGCACCTTTTCGAGCAGCTGCACCATGTAGCCGCTGATGCGGTCGGTGGGCAGCTTCGCGGGGGCGCGGTAGACGGGCACGGGGGCGGTGGCGGCGTCGGTGACGTCCGCGCCGGAGGCGTCCTTCGAGAGCAGGGCGTAGTGCGGGTTGGTGAGGGTGTATTCGCCGCGGTAGATGCCGACCCTGCCGGAGAACATCATGGTTTCGCCCTCGCGGATTTCGCGGGCAGCGGTCCAGGCGTTGAAGAAGGAGAGCTTCATCTGCGAGCCAATGAGCACGCCCGCGCCGGGGTTCGTCATGCTAGGTGCGGGCACGCCAAAGAGGCCTCCCTGTGCGAAACTATCTTGGCCGTAGCTGTCTGCGTAGCCGCTATAGGAGGCGGGTTGCGCTCCCCTGCCCTGTGCCGGGTTCTGGGTAGCGGGGTTCTGCGTGGCAGGGTTGTGCGCACCGAAGTTGTGCGTAGAATGAGCGAGCGCATTGATGCGCGGGTTGTGCATCCCGGTCGCCTGCCAGATCTGCGCGGGCGCGCCGGATGCACCGGGGCGGTTAGCGCGCCCGGGCACCACGGATACAGGACCACCGGCACCAAAACCACCCGCCCCAAAGCCAGCGGCACCAAAACCGGCGGGTGCCTCCTGCCCGGTGGCGTCGGAGAGCCGGTCGGTGATGGTCACTTCCGTGATTTTGCCGCGGCGCGCCGCCATGGTTCGGGTACTCACGTGCACCACGCGGGCGATGATGGTGACGTCCTGACCCTCAACGAGTTCGGCGAAGGAGCTGAGCTCACCGCGCGGCAGGTACTTGCGCGGGAAGTATTCGAGCATCTGCCCGACGGTGTGCAGGTCCAGGTGCGTGGAGATTGCCTTGGCGCTGGGCGCGGGAAGGTACTTTTTGAGCGGCGCATTTTCGATGCGGTCTTCGGAGGCGTAGCGCGCCAGGGCGCGGCTCTTAGCCTCCGCGGCAGCTGATGCGGGCTTCGCAGCCGCAACTTTCTCGGCCGCAACCTTCTCAGTAGTTGCCTTCTTCGCGGAAGCCTTCTGTACAGGTTCCTTCTGTGCGGGAGCCTTCTTTGCAGGGCTTTTCGGTGCGTCGGTTTTCGGCGCGGCGGCCTTGGAATCAGCGCTCTTCGTCACCGAGGCTTTGGAAGCGGGAGCTTTCTTCGCGGGCGCAGGCTTCTTCGTTGCTACCTTTGTGGTCGCGGACTTATCAGCTTCTACCTCGGGCGTGCTCTTCTTCGGCGCAGGCTTCTGCTCGGCCTCTTCGCTCGCTTTCGTTACCTTCTGCGGGCGCGCCGAAGTAGCCCGCGCGGCAGTTTCGCTCTCCTGCGGGCTCGGCTTGTTCTGAGCTAGTTCCTTCTGAACTGTTTTCTTCTGAGTCGGATTCTTCCGCGCGGGTGCTTTCCAAGCCGGTGCCTCCGGCTGAGTTGCCTGCCGCGCCGCCAACGCAATATCGACCAGCTCGTAGATAGCGTCGT
>ERZ772966.177-NODE-177-length-25759-cov-14.615118_pt1 | contig 25759 bp, 16 predicted proteins | sample MGYA00580680_ERZ772966 | MGnify/ENA primary metagenome ERZ772966 (study PRJEB29015, sample SAMEA2738055) | human oral metagenome | biome: human oral; feature: human-associated habitat; material: saliva | place: China | collected 2225 ...
CTCATCAAGTTCGGCTGCTTCGAGGAGAAGTGGGGCAAGGACTTCGACTTCATCGCTACGGGGCACTACGCCACGACGACCTTCGTCGGCGATCAGCTCTATCTGGCTACGGCTCCCGACCCCGTGAAGGACCAGACGGACTTCCTTGCGCAGATCAACTTCCGCCAGGTCTCCAAGCTCCTCTTCCCCACCGGTCACCTCCTCAAGAGCGAGGTACGCCGTATCGCCGAAGAGGCGCATCTGCTGAGTGCAAACCGCAAGGATAGTCAGGGCATCTGCTTCCTCGGGAAGGTGAACTACAACGAGTTCATCGAGCGCGCCCTCGGACAGAAGGAAGGGCTCATCATCGAGCGTGAGACAGGGAAGATCCTCGGTAAGCACAAGGGCTACTGGTTCCACACCATCGGTCAGCGCAAGGGCCTCGGGCTGAGTGGTGGCCCCTGGTTCGTCGTGAAGAAGAACATCCGTCGCAATATCATCTTGGTCAGTCAGGGCTATGACCCCGCCGACCAGTACGGCGAGCACATCGGTATGGAGACCTGCGACTTCATCAGCCACGACCCTTGGCAGTACGCCGCCGAGGTACGTGGGCTGGATGCTCCCCTCTCCCGTGAGGAGTCGGTGGAGATTACCTTCAAGGTGCGCCATACCCCCGACTTCACACGCGGGCGACTCAGCTACGACCCCGCCTCGGGCTACCTCATCGAGAGCGAAGAGCCTATCCAAGGCATTGCCCCAGGCCAATATGCCGTACTCTACGACACCGAGCACCGCATCTGCTTCGGTAGCGGTATGATCACTCGCGGCTTCTAAGCGCCTTTTACGGCGAAGTCCACACGAAAGAAAAGCGGTACGGCCGCCTCGAGCGTGATGCTCAAGGCGGCCGTACCGCTTTTAGCTTAGGCAAGACGCGGGGGGAGATCCCCCCGCATCCGCTTAGAAGGTGAACTGCAGACCGCCCTGCAGGAGCATAGGCTGCGACGTATAGCCGTACCAGCGCGTAGCCCCAGCGAGGATAGGTGCACGAAGCTCTGCCGTCAGGCTCAGGCGCTTCGTCAGCGAGTAGACTGCATCGGCATGGAGCAGATGGAGCTGACGCAGACGTGTGATCGAGCCGTCGAGGTCGTAGCTCTTCAGCGCTGTGGCGAACTCATAGCCACCACGGACGCTGAGATTGGGCACCATATTCAGCTCCACGAGAGCCGAAGCCGTGAAGGTAGGACGCGAGAGGATCGTAGCCGTCGTCGTGTAGTGGGCATAGACCCCACGCAGAGCAGCCGAGAAGAGACCGCGGTGGTTGTAGGCCAGCTGTACCCCGACGTTCTGCTCCTTATAGTCCACATAAGAGGGACGGAAGCGCACGGGCATGAAGTAGGCCGTCGAAGCCGCAGCACCCGAAGGCAGCGCCAGCGATGCGGGGAAGTAATCCACAGCACCCTTATGGTCGGCATAGCGGACGAAGGCTTCGAGCGAGAAGGCACTTGCGATCGTCGTAGAAGCCGTCAGCTTAGCATCGTAGACACGCTCATAGCGGCCAGCGAACGCCTCGGTATCGATGAAGGGCGACTCAAGGGGCTGAGCACGGAGGCTGTGACGCACCAGAGAGGCATCCGTCTCCAGTCGCAGGCCAAAGGCCGAGCCCAGACGCAGGCGAGCGTCGATCTTCGGGAAGAGGACGAAGTGTGCGTTGTAGTGGTCATTCCCCGTGAGGATACGCAGACCACCAAGAGCATGCCAAGAGAGCTGGTCATTAGCATCCTCAGCCAGGATATAGGGTGCACCCGTGAGGATCATACGCGAGCTGGCCGTACGGCTCTGCGGGAAGCCATAGAGGATAGGCTCCGTGCTGGTCAGACGACCCAGCGACCACGATCCCAGCGCACCGACGCGCGCCATACTGCTGATGCGGTAGGAAAGGTTCGCACGAAGCTCGGGGAGGAACTCCTTGAACTTATTGAGTACCACGCCTGGGGCTTCCTCGGCGACATTAGCTGCCGTGTAGTCGAAGCCAGCAGAGAAGTCATACAGCCAGTCTTCGGTGAAGTCCTCTTCGGTAGCGTAGCGAGCCGAGAGTGAGACCTCCGTGGCACGACGACGTAGGTCGGGCACCGTAGCAGCCTGTGACACGCCACCACCAGCGGGAGGAGTGACCAGCGAGAGGCCGTAGTAGTTGTAGCCGTGCTGACCGAAGTCCAGACCGAGTGACAGCGCAGCGTCCTCGAACTGATGGCCGTAGTTCGCACCGAGGCGCCAAGCCTTCTCCCAGCCCTTGACTCTCTGACCAAGCTCGGTCTGGATGCTGGGATTAGCAAAGTTGTAGCGCCCGTAGACATCGAGGCGGTCGGTCTTCGTAGACAGGATGCTCAGACCTGCTCCCGCCTTGAAGCTGATGGGGATACCAGCAGAGGCGAAGGCATAGCCACGCTGCTTCGAGCGCTCAAAGCCCCCACGGGGTGCCGTCAGAGCACCTAAGGGTGAGACGCTGGGGCGCAGCGTGAAGGGGATGGGCGTATCCAGATAGGAGTGACGCACAGGGCTGAGGTTGGGGGCCGGCACCGTGTAGGAGAGGTCACGAGGCTGACGCACGGAGAGAGAGACCTCCTCCTCGGTCATCACAGTGAGCTCACGACGCAGGGTGTCGGCACGCTTCGTCTTAGCCTCCTGAGCAGAGAGTACAGAGCTCGAGAGGAGCGCGATAGCAGCTATAGGGATGATTGCAAGCTTCTTCATTTCTTATTCTGGTAGGAGGTGAGACGTTCGTTGATCATCTGAGCGATATCATCGTCAGTGCCCTTGTAGTTATCACGCAGGCTCTCGAGATACTGCTGGGCGACATAGGTCTCACCCTGCTTGTGGTAGCAGTCGGCGAGGAGCAGGAAGGCACGTGCCAGCCAGTACTGCTGTGGCGTACCCTTAGCGATGAAGGCATCGAGCTGCTTCTTCGTCTCCTTCACCTTGCCGGCGCGGAAGAGAAGCGTGGAGTGGCGGATGTAGCCTTCAGCACCGTAGGCGGTATCGAAGTTCTTAAGCAGAGGCTCATAGGTCTTCATAGCCTTGTCGGTAGCACCCGTAGCCTCTTCGCTCTTACCCTGGATGAGTAGGAGCTCACCCTGAGTAGCTGCGGGGAGGTCGCTACGCTTCAGGAGGCTCTCGGTCGTAGAGATCGAGCGCTTGTAGTCCTTCGCTTCGTAGGCTGCACGCGAGAGAGCAAGGCCGTAGCGCAGATGCTGGGGAGCCTCCAGCCCTTCGATAGCGTAGAGGCTAGACCAAGCATCGAGAGCTTCACGCTTCTTGCCACCATCGTTGTAGATCTTCGTCAGAGCTTCGAGGGCGGGGATACGCAGGTCGAGGGAGCGTGCGGGAGCGGAGAGCTTCTTGTAGAGCGCCTCTGCTTCGTCACTGCGGCCCTGCTGGGCGTAGTGACCAGCCAGGAGGAGCTCAGCACGACCGGCCTCACGGCTGGCGGGATAGGAGCGGACGAAGGACTCGAGGTCTGCGATAGAAGCATTCTTATCCTTCTTGTAGCGGCTCTCGAGAGAGAGGTACTGCAGGTGCGCCTTTTCGCTCTCTGAGGGCGTCAGCTGCTTACCAAGAGTAGAGGCATAAGCCGTGTACTCATCGACGCGGTCCATACTGACGTAGATATTCTTGAGGTCAGAGAGGGCGGAGCGAGCTTCTTCACTCTCAGGGTAGCGGGCGATGAGGTCTTTGTAGGCCTTGATAGCCTCTTCGGTACGCCCATTATTGTAGGCCAGCATAGCACGCTCCATAGCACCGAGGCGCGCATACTGGGTATCGGGATAGTCCTTGACGAGCTGGTTGAAGACAGCGGTCGCCTCTTCGGGACGCGCCTTGCTCAGCACCAGCGCACGGCCCTTGTCATAGAGGACCTCAGGCAGGTGCGTGGACTCGGGGTGCATCTTGATGATGCGGTCGAGCGTCTCGATCTGCTTCTGATACTGCCCCCAGCGGCCATAGATCGTAGCGATACGATAGAGGGCTTCATCATTCCCCGCGGGCATACCTTCGTCAGCACGGCGGTAGAGAGCCAGAGCCTCTGCGCTCTTCTTCTGGATGAGCTGGCAGTCCCCCATGCGGGAGAGGGCATCGGCACGACGAAGAGCATCATCGCCAGAGCTTGACTGCATGAAGGCTTCGAAGGAGCGGTAAGCCGTGGCGTACTGCTTCTGATTGTAGCGAGCGTAGCCCTGGATATAATGCGCCAGCGCAGGAGCTGCACCCGTAGCGATACTCTTCGATGCAGCAGACTCAGCAGCAGCATACTCGCCACGCTCCAGAGCACTCGAGGCAGCGAGGAGATGCGCCTGTGCTGTGTACTCGTTCTTCGTACCGAGTGTGACGGCACGATTCAGGTAATCATTAGCACGGGCATAGTCACGAGAAGCCAAAGCACCTTCACCGAGGCGAAGCAGGACATACTGCTTGGCTTCACTCAGCTCAGCGCTCTTGACCTGCAGACGATCCAGCGTAGCGAGCGACTCAGCATAGTCCTTATTCGTCAGGAAGATACTCTTCATGAGCTGGAGGATCTGAGGGCGGTAGCTGGAGTTGGGGAACTCGGTGACGAAGGTCTCAGCCATGCGGACGGTCTGACCGAAGTTCGAGCGCTGAGTCTCGTCCTGCAGGAGGATCCCATTGTACAGCGCATACTCACGTACTCGCTCGGTAGCCCCAGGGTGCTGGCCTGCACGGCTGAATGCCAGAGCAGCTTCGCTCGTGCGCTGGAGCTTGAGGCGGGCATTACCAAGGAGGAAGAGCCCCTGTGCACCGATCGTAGAGCTACTCTCAGAGGCAGCACTCAGCGGACGAAGCGCTTCTTCGTAGCGTCCCTTAGCATAGAGTGAAGTACCGAGGGCATAGCTTTCCTCTGCCGTGGGCTTATAGTCCTCGAGCTCCTGCAGGGGCTGGAGGGTGCGGATAGCCTGATCATAATTGCCATCAGCATAGTAGGACTGCCCGATGACTGACTGGAAGGAAGCACGCGAAGCCATCTCGGGATAGCGACGCTGGAGGTCACTGGCACGACGCTGAGCCGTCTTAGCATCCTCCGTAGCGAAGGAGAGCAGAGCCAGCTGATAGGCTGCCTCGGGAGCGAGGTCGCTGGAGTAATCATTGCGCGAGAAGATCGCACGAGCCTCCTGAATATCCCCGCGTGCCCAAGCCACAGAGCCGAGGTAGATGAGAGCCTGCTCCCCGATGATAGAGGAGTCTTCGCTCGCAGAGAGGAGGAGACGCTGAGCTTCATCCAGGTCAGCTGCACTTCTCTGGTCGGCCAGGATCGTGTAGGCAAGAGCTAAGTCGTACTGAGCAGCCTCACGAGGAGAGAGTGCCGAGCGCTTGACCTGCTCGAGCTGTGTACGTGCAAGAGGGAGGAGCCCCTGATCAACATACACCAGAGCGAGCAAGAGCTCTGCTGAGGGGCGATCAAGGGAGCCTGGATGCTCCTTGAGGAAGCGTGTGAGGACAGCATCGGGAGATGTCTCCTCGGTCATCAGACGAGCTACCGCCTCACGATAGGGCTGGTGCTCGGTAAGTAATGGTAAAGCACGCAGGCGGGGCAGGTCGTGCCGGAAGCCTACATAATTGCGGCTCACAAAGTCCTGCTGCAGCTGAGTCAGGATAGTCCGATCAGGACGCACCTCCAGGACCTGGCTTGCAAGCGGGCTTAGAGCAAGAGAAGCACACCCCAGAGAGAGGATGAGTCGCTTGATCGTCTTCTTCGTAGTCATATAATTTGTATTTATTGGGGCTCCCAGAGATAATAAGGCTGGGAGAGATGTATATCAAAGTTCGAGGATCATCCCCTCATCCGCAGCTACGGTCTCGGGGAAGATGGCCTGAGCCTCCTCTAAGAGAGGCTGAGTATCTATATAGCGAGCCGAATAGTGGCCGATGACAAGGCGCTCAACACCCGCGGTCTGTGCGATACGCGCAGCCTGCTCAGCTGTACTATGCGCCGTCTCCTTAGCTCGCGCCAAGCGGTCGCTGAGGAACGTCGCCTCGTGATAAAGAAGGCTCACATCCCGAAGGAGTGGCACCAGCGAGGGCAGGTAAGCCGTATCCGAGCAGTAGGCATAGCTCCGTGGAGTCTTACCCTGACGCGTCAGTCGCTCACAGGGGATGACCTTCCCCTCCTCGGTGGTGAAGTCCGCTCCCTCACGTAGCGCTGTATAATAAGAACGAGGAACGCCGTAGAAATCACACGAAGCGCGATCAATATGGCGCTCCGTGACCTTCTCGCGGAAGAGGTAGCCCGTGCAGGGCGTGCGGTGCTCCAGCGGGAGCGTCGTCACCGTCACCGACCGATCCTCGTAGCAAACACTACTCGTGCGGTCATCCACGACATGCACCTCGATGTCATAGCCTAGATAGGAGCGACTCTCCTCGATGAAGGGGGCTAAGAACTTATCGATCCCACGAGGGCCATATACAGGGAGTGCCCTGCGGCGACCGAGCATCCCCATCGTAGAGAGGAGCCCGTAGAGCCCGTAGCAATGGTCACCATGCAAATGGGAGATGAAGACGCCGACGATACGCCCGAAGTCCAGACGCTGTCGGCGTAGCTGACGCTGCGCCCCCTCCCCGCAGTCCACGACGAAGAGCTTATCACGAAGCTCCACGACCTGGGCCGTCGGGTAGTGCTGCATCGTCGGCAGAGCCGAGCCACAGCCTAAGATATGGACGCGGAAGTCCCCCATATGCTCTACTTACTTGCCGAAGAAGGCTCGGTAGATATCATTGCCGTTCGCATAGACCATCAGCAGGACGAGCAGCACGAGACCAATAGTCTGGATCGTGGTCATCGCCTTATCGCTAAGAGGCTTGCGACGGATCATCTCGATGATGATGAAGAGGATGTGCCCCCCATCAAGTGCGGGGATAGGCAGGATATTCATCACCGCAAGGATGATAGAGAGGAAGGCCGTGATAGACCAGAAGCTCTGCCAGTCGAAAGTCGTGGGGAAGAGCTTACCCATCGTGCCGAGGCCACCCATCTGCTTAGCACCCTCCTTGGTGAAGATATATTTCAGCCCACGGACATAGCCCGAGATCGTCTGACCTGCGCGGTCAATACCTGCGGGGATAGCCGTGAAGACATTGTACTGGACGTGCTCGATAGGATAGAGCTCTTCGATGCCCTTGAGGACGACACCGATATGCCCTGCCGTGTCTACGGGGAGCGTGGTCTGCAGAGCCGTACCCGAGCGCTCGACGGTAAGCACGACATCCTTACCCTTCTTCTTGTCCAGAGCCGTGATGACCTCCGTGACATCGGTGCAGATGACGGAGTCGACTGCTACGACACGGTCTCCAGAGACCAGATGCCCCTGCGCACGGCTACCTTCGGAGACTGCATCTACGACGAAGGGCATACGCAGAGAGCCAAAGCCCTCTTCAGCACGGAGGAGGCGCTGCATCATATCCTCGGGCAGGCGAATCGTCTCCACAGCACCGCCACGACGCACCACGACTTCGTGAGCATTGATGAGTGATGACATGAAGCGGGAGTCAAGTACATTGGGAGACTGCTTGCCGTCGACGCTGAGGATCACATCCCCATCAACGAAGCCAACTTCCTCAGCGGGCGTGGAGAAATTCATCCCCGCAGAGACCTGATCGCTATGAAGGACCTTCGTCCCCCAAGCGAGGGTGATACCAGTATATATGATGAAGGCGAGGATGACATTGAAGATCACCCCACCAGCCATGATCATCAGGCGAGCGAAAGGCTTCTTGCTGCGGAACTCATCGGGCTTAGGCTCACTGGCCATCGCCTCAGTATCCAGCGACTCATCGATCATACCAGCGATCTGGCAGTAGCCACCGAGAGGGAGCCAGCCAAGGCCGTAGACCGTACCGCTACGCTTACTCTTCCACTTGAAGATAGAGAACCAGGGGTTAAAGAAGAGATAAAACTTATTTACACGAGCCCCGAAGAAACGGGCCATCGAGTAGTGTCCCAGCTCGTGGATGAAGACGAGGATAGAGAGTGAGAAGAGAAGCTGAAATATACGCATAGCTATATCCATTGAATTACTATTATCTGATATGATTGAGGCGCTCACGAGACTCAGCACGCACTGCGGCATCGAGCTCTGAGAGCAGCTGGAGGTCGTAGCTCCGCTCGGGGCGGTGCGCCTCCAGGGCCTGGGCGATGAGCGTGCTCATAGCACGGAAGCCCAGCTTGCCAGCGAGGAAGGCTTCTACAGCGATCTCATTGGCGGCATTGAGCACGCATGGAGCGGTACCACCAAGCTCCAGCGCTCGATAGGCCAGCGCGAGGTTGGGGAAGAGCTCCATATTGGGACGCTCAAAGGTAAAGGTGTGCTCGAGGAAGTTGAGGCGGGGATAGTCATTGCTCACACGCTCCGTAAGGCCGAGCGCATAGCTAATGGGCAGGCGCATATCGGGCTGACCCAGCTGAGCCTTGATCGAGCCGTCGGCGAACTCCACCATCGAGTGAATGATGCTCTGCGGATGCACAAGCACCTCGATCGATTCGGCAGGCGTATCGAAGAGCCATCGGGCCTCGATCATCTCCAGCCCCTTATTCATCAGCGAGGCAGAGTCGATGGTGACCTTAGCTCCCATACTCCAGTTGGGGTGACGCAGAGCAGCCTCGACCGTCACGGCCTCAAGCTCCTCCACCCGCTTATAGCTACGGAAGGGACCTCCCGATGCCGTGAGCAGGATACGCTCCAGCGGATTGCCTTCCTCCCCGACGAGGCACTGATAGATAGCCGAGTGCTCGGAGTCAACGGGTAGGATACGCGCTCCATGACGCGTAGTGAGCGACATGATAAGCTCGCCAGCGACGACGAGCGTCTCCTTATTTGATAGAGCGATAGTCTTCCCGGCTGTGATAGCTGCAAGTGTGGGGACCAAGCCAGAGAAGCCAACCATCGCCGTGAGGACGATATCTACATCGGGGCGGACGACGGCCTCAGCGATGGCTTCACTCCCTGCCATGACCTCGATGGGGGTATGCGATAGGGCTTGTCGGACTTCGGGATAATAGGCTTCGTCGGAGATCACGACCACAGCGGGATTGAACTCCAAGGCCTGAGCGATCAAGAGCTCCGTCGAGCGGCGTGCCACCAGCACCGTCACCTCGAAGGCCTCACGATGGTTGCGGACGACCTCCAGGGCCTGCGTCCCGATAGAGCCCGTAGAGCCGAGGACGGCGATCCTTTTCTTCTGTATCATTACTTACTCCGCAGTCTCAGTGAGGAGGTAGACAAGCGTCTCTACCGAGCGGCACATCGTGTCGAGCGAAGCATACTCATACTTCCCATGGAAGTTCGCTCCACCCGTGAAGAGGTTGGGACAGGGCAGTCCCATATAAGAGAGGCGGGCGCCATCCGTCCCACCACGGATGGGCGAGATGCGGGGCGTGACTCCAGCACGGAGCATAGCGGCCTTAGCGCGCTCGATATACTCCTCGTGGGGTGCCACCTGCTCGTACATATTATAATAGGAGTCGCGGATCTCGACCTTGATGACCTCGCGCTTGTAAGCGGTATTGATCTCGCCTGCGACACGCTCCATCAGCGCCTTCTTCTCCTCAAAGAGCGTACGGTCGTGATCGCGGATGATGTATTCGGCTTCGGCGTGCTCTACTCCACCTGTGAAGTGCATCAGGTGATAGAAGCCCTCATACCCCTCGGTGAACTCAGGGCGCGCGTAGTGAGGGAGCGATGCATGCAGGAGGTAGATCACCTCGATAGCATTGATCATCTTCCCCTTAGCCGAGCCCGGGTGGATGCTACGCCCCGTAGCGACGACGCGAGCGGAGGCAGCGTTGAAGTTCTCATACTCCAGCTCACCCTCACGGCTACCATCAACGGTGAAGGCAAAGTCCGCACCGAAGGCCTCTACATCGAAGTAGTCCACGCCCTTGCCGATCTCTTCGTCAGGGGTGAAGCCGATGCAGATACGCCCGTGGGGGAGCTCGGGATGTTCGAGGATATAGCGTACCGCCTCCATAATCTCGGCGACGCCTGCCTTGTCATCCGCTCCGAGAAGTGTCGTCCCATCAGTCGTGATGAGCGTATGCTCAAGGACCTCCAGCAGCTCGGGGAACTCCTGTACCGTGAGCATGGCATCATCACCGAGGGGGATAGGCGTACCATCATAGTACTCGATGATCTGCGGACGGACACCACGACCCGTGAAGTCAGGGCTCGTATCGACATGTGAGATAAGGCCCAGCGCAGGACGATCCTCATAGCCTGGAGTAGCTGGGATCTGCGCCATTACATAGCCCTTCTCTTCGAGGCGTACGGAGGGTACACCGAGGGCTATCAGCTCGTCACGCAGGAGACGGAGCAGGTCAAACTGCTTCTCTGTCGAGGGGTAAGTCGTGCTATTGGGATCACTCTCCGTATCGATCTGTACATAGCGGAGGAAGCGATCGAGGAGGGCCTCACGCACGGAGGAGGCTATGGTTGGGTTCATTTGCTTGAAGGTTTGTCAGTGTAGAGCTCAGCATACTTCTCCTCCAGCCCCAGACGATAGTAGACATTGCCGAGGAGGTCACGCACCTGATCGGGAGCGACCTTATAGGCAGCCTCAAGCTGGGGAAGCGATTGGCGGAAGTATTCCTTGGCCTTCTTCTCCTCAAGACGTGAGCTCAGCGGATTGGCCAGGATGGAGACGGCTTGGTTGTAGTAGACCTGGCCGAGGTTGAAGAGCGCATCGTAGTTGTCGGGACTCAGGCGAAGGACCTGACGATAGACCTCGACAGCACGATCCCACTCCTGAGCCAGGAAGTAGACATTACCGCGAAGCACCAAGAGATTGGGGTTGTCGGGGGTCACCTTCAGCGCCTTGTCAATGAGGGCGACGGCTTCCTTGTAGCGGCCTTGCGCCTGATAGATCGAGATCATCGAGCCAAAGTAGAAGGTCGTCTCAGGGTAAAGCCGGATACCTTCCTCAAGGAAGGGCATCGCACCGACCGTATCCTGCATAGCCATGTGGGACTTAGCAAGGAACTGATAGACCTCATTCTTATTGGCTGCCACATCGCGATAGAGCTCGCCGAGGCGGATCACCTCGGGGTAAAGCTCGCCAGTGTAGGCCGACACCAGCGCATAGTAAGCGAGGTTAGCTACCGTCGTATCGGTGGGGAGCTCCTTGCGCCCTACGGGCAGAAGCAGGCGCTGGGCCTCAAGAGCCGCAGAGAAGGCAGCCGTAGACTCAGCATACTTCTTGCGGTCGAGCCAGAAGAGCCCCGCCTCATACATCTTCGGGGCATCCTCACGCACATAGTCCTGGATCTTCTTCTGATACTTCAGCACGATACGTCCTGTCGAGGGGTCGGGCTGACGCTCGATAGAGTCCGCACGACGCCAGCCGACGAGTTCATCGATGACGTGGCGAAACATCTTCGCTGTGTCACCCACGCTCCCAGGGGTCGTGACCTTGCGGAACTCAGTCTTATAAAGAGTATGCTCTACAAGGCCCTTCACGTAGTATGTATAGGCATCGTCCTTAGTATCCTCATGCTCTTCGGCGAGCTTGATGAGGCGGCGGATCTCAGTGTAGTTGGGTTTATCGCTCTGTAATAGGCGATCAGCGGCACGCACATTGGAGCGCTGTGCTACCCCACTGAATGGCGTGAGGAGGCAGAGCGCCGCGATGTACCCTAAGTAACTTTTCATCTTGATCGTCATGTACGGGTTCGTGTAATAGGTCAGTCTCCCCCACTCTCGTGGGGTGACCACTTGCTCTAATAACGCCTTTGGGCGGGCAAATGATCGGCTAACCACTATATTAGACAAAGATACGACATTGCCACGGATTGCGATAGCCCCTTCCCTCCCCCTTATGCGCCCTGCTTCCACCTTACCAGAAAAGTACTACTACACACCACTTTGCGGGGACAATAGCAGCGACTTCCATCAAAACAAAAGCGATCCGCTACGGAGCACCGAGTGAGGGTGTATCCGTAGCGGATCGCGTATCGTTAAGATCCCCAAGGTGGGGAGCAGTGGGCCGAAGGGATTAGGCTTCCTCTTCTTCCTCCTCCTGCATATTGGTGAAGACGTTCTGCACGTCCTCATCTTCCTCGAGCTTGTCGATGAGCTTAGCGAGGGTCTCACGCTGCTCAGGCGTCACAGGCTTCGTGTCGTTAGGCAGGCGGACGAACTCAGCAGAGGTGATCTCGTAGCCAGCTTCTTCGAGGTACGACTGGATCTGGGCATTAGCAGAGAAGGCGCCGTAGAGGATGATTTCGTTTTCGTCTTCCTCCAGCTCATCTACGCCGTAGTCGATCAGCTCCAGCTCCAGCTCTTCGAGGTCCATGCCTTCCTTCTTCACGATGTGGAAGATACACTTGTGGTCGAAGAGGAACTCCAGCGAGCCGGAGGTACCGAGGCTACCGCCAAACTTATTGAAGTAGCTGCGGACGTTGGCCACCGTACGGGTGGTGTTGTCGGTAGCAGTCTCGACGAAGATAGCGATACCGAAGGGGCCGTAGCCCTCGTAGTTCATCTCCTTATAGTCGGAGAAGTCCTTCGAGCTGGCCTTCTTGATGGCGCGCTCCACGTTCTCCTTAGGCATGTTCTCCTTCTTGGCCGTCTGCATCAGGACGCGCAGACGTGGGTTGGTCTCGGGCTCGGGGCCCCCAGCCTTGACCGCAATGGTGATTTCCTTACCGAGCTTCGTGAAGACGCGGGCCATATTGCCCCAGCGCTTCATCTTACGAGCTTTACGATATTCAAATGCTCTTCCCATAAATATTCTTTAGTGATAGTTGATTCGTCTTAGGTGGTTAGCGGAGGGTAGCTCCATAGGTATCCTCGATGCTCTTGCGGATCTTCGCCATGACGGCATCGATCTGCTTGTCGCTCATCGTGCGCTCCGTGTCCTGGAGGTAGAAGGAGAGGGCATAGCTCTTCTTCCCTGCGGGGAGGTTCTTCCCCTCGTACACGTCGAAGAGGGTGACATCACGCAGGAGCTTCTTCTCTGCACGGCGAGCAGTCTCAGCCAGCTCTGCAAAGGTAATCTTCTCGTCGAGGAGGAGCGAGAGGTCGCGACGTACGACGGGGAACTTAGGCAGGTCAGCGATCTCGATCTTCACGCGCTCAGCGAGACGATTGAGGTTGTCCCAGTTGATCTCGGCATAGTAGACGGGGATATCGATATCCCACTTAGCCAAGAGGGCGGACTTGACCTGCCCCATCAGCACGACAGGCTTGCCGTCATAGGTCGCATAGCTGTAGCCACGACCTGTGAAGAGGTCGCATTCGACAAACTCAGCACGCAGGCTACGCTCACTGACACCCAGACGCTCGAGGACGTGCAGGACATGTGCCTTCAGCTCGAAGGGCGAAGCAGGCTCGTCAGCGTGTGCCCAGCTGCTCTGGATACGCGCACCAGCGACCCAGAGGCCGAGGGTCTGCGTCTCGCGGTAGCCTGCCAGCGTCGTGGCGGTAGAGCGCTCGACTTCGGGAGCAGCAGCATAGCAATTCCCCCACTCATAGTAGTAGAAGCTCTTCTGCTGACGGCGGAGGTTACGACTGATAGCGGAGAGCCCCCCGAAGAGGAGCGTCTGGCGCATCACATTCAGCTCGCCACTGAGGGGGTTGACCAGCTGCACGAGCTTATCAGCGGGGTAGGAGGTAAGCCCTTCGTAGTAGGCTTCGGAGGAGAGGGAGTTATTGAGAAGCTCATTGAAGCCTGCGCCCGTCAGCTGCTCCGAGAGGAGGATGCGACGGCTGTAAGAGCGGTCGCTCGCTCCCTTGGGGCTGAGGTTAGCGTGGACGTAGCCACTGAGCTCGATATTGTTGTATCCGTAGATGCGCATGACCTCCTCGATGACGTCGGCCTCACGGGTCACGTCGACACGATAGCGGGGCACACGCAGCTGCCAAGCGTCTTCCTCACGGGAGACGATCTCGATCTCAAGGCTCTCGAGGATACGTGCAGCCTCGTCTCGGGGGATGAACTTACCGATGAGTGCATCCATATGGCTGGGGCGCAGCGTCACTTCGTAGGGCTGAGCAGGCACGGGATAGTGGTCGAAGCGGCCACCATCGATATAGCTACCGGGGCAAAGCTCGAGGATGAGCGAAGCGGCACGCATCAGCGCCCAGGTCGTACGGTTGGGGTCCAGCCCACGCTCAAAGCGGAAGGAGGAGTCCGTATTCACAGCCAGACGGCGTGCGGTCTTACGCACGGAGGTAGCGTTGAAGTTCGCTGACTCGAGGAAGATATCCGTCGTCGTCTCCGTCGTACCCGAGTCAAGACCACCCATGACGCCAGCGACGCAGAGGGGCTCACCCGTAGCCGAAGCGATGACGAGGTCACGCTCGGTGAGCTGGCCTTCGCTCTTGTCGAGGAGGACCATCTTCTCCTCTCGTGCCAGCTGCACCGAGAGGGCGCCACCCGTCTTCGCCAAGTCATAGGCGTGGAGGGGCTGACCGAATTCGTGCAGGACGTAGTTCGTCACGTCGACGACTACGTTGATGGGGCGTAGACCCAGCGTCTCGAGCTGACGACGTAGCCAGTCGGGGCTCTCGGTGACCTTGAGTCCACGGATCACAAGCCCCTCGAAGCGAGGGCAAAGGGTCTCATCGACAGCGACCGTGACAGGCACGGGGCAAGCCGTACCAGCGGCAGGTGCGGGGAGCACCTCGGGGAGCTTAGCCTTCGTGGCCTTCCCCTGCTGCGTGAGATAAGCAGCGAGATCGCGGGCGACACCGTAGTGCGAAGTAGCATCGACACGGTTCGGCGTGATATCGACCTCGAGGACGTAGTCGGAGCTGACACCGAAGTGCTCAGCAGCAGGCGTCCCAGGCTTCGTCGTAGCAGCATCGAGGAGGATGATACCGCTATTGTCGTGCCCGACGCCGATCTCGACCTCACTACAGAGCATACCGAAGCTCTCGACGCCACGGATCTTGCTCTTCTTGATGGTGAAGGATTCGTCACCCGAGGTGAGGACGGTGCCGATGGTAGCGACGACGACCGCCTTGCCAGCGGCTACATTGGGCGCACCACAGACGATCTGCAGGGGCGCCTCTGCACCTACATCTACTGTCGTGACGTGGAGGTGATCGGAGTTCTCATGCACGTCGCAGGTCAGCACGTGACCGATGACAAGGCCCTTGAGCCCACCGGGGATTGATTCGACTTCTTCTACACCGCCTACCTCAAGACCGATAGAGGTCAGGGCAGCAGCGACTTCATCGGGGGTCAGATCCGTCTCCACGTAGGAGCGTAGTAGATCGTAGGATATATTCATGTTTGTTCCGCTTAGGGGATAGCTACTATCTTACTTGATGATTTCTTTTTAGAGTACAAATGTACGAAAAGCCCTCTACACACGCGCCTATGCCGTAGCGCCACGAGGCGTCATATTCTTTTGTAGCGTATTCGTTGACCAACGATCCGCCTGTTTCTTTGATGAAGCCAAGATAAAATGATTACTAAATAGGAGCAAGCTCAATAGGTCGATTCGCCAAACGACTATCACAGCATACTTGTCCCCCGATAGTGGAGCGGTATGAACCTATATAGGTCGTCGGGCTGACCTATATTAGGGTTGTTGCTCCGCGTAGGGATAAAAGTTGCGGACGAGTGGCTGATAAGTTTGGACTACGTACGTGGATCTAATATCTACGTGCGTGGATATTTGGATTTACGTGCCTGGTCTTTAAGACTACGTGCATAGATAGAAGAATACCACTACGGGAAGGCGCTTTTTTCTTCACGAGAACGATGCTTTTCCCTCCGCTGGATAAGAGGAATACTCGCGATAAGGCGGAGGGAAAAGCGTATCACTTCGGAGAGGCATATCGGGGAGCTGGGCGTGCGATGCCTTAGCACGCTAAATAGAGGGCAGGACTCTGCCGCAACAGTCTCCGATAGTGGAGCAGTACGAATCTATATAGGTCGTTGGGCTGACCTATATTGGTCCGCAGTGCGACCTATATAGTTCACGAAGCGAACCTATATTGGTCGACTCACTGACCAATATAGGTTCGTCCCACCCCCTCCTATGAAGGGGATGCCTTTGCTCGCATTAGCGATAGATAAGTTCGTGGAAAAGAGAGCGATCGAAGAGCTCCGCTGCGACCTCGTGCAGTAGCTCGGGCGTGAGGGCGGAGAGGCGCTCCTGAAGCACTTCGTCCGACTCAAACGTCCCCGTATGCAGGAAGCTCTTCCCCATCGAGAGGAAGTGCTGCTCCCTTTGCTCTGAGGCCACGATCATCTGACCACGTGTCTGACGTAGGGCCTGCTCCAGGGCTCGCTGCGTCAAGGGCTCGGCGACTAAGCGTGCCAGCTCGGCATAGACCAGCTCGATAGCCTCCGCTTCGGCGCGATGCGATGAGCCGAAGTAGACGGAGAAGAGCCCCGTATCGGTGTAGGGCGTGTAGTTGCACTCGACATGATAGACCAGCCCACGCTGCTCACGCAGCTGCATATTCAAGCGAGCATTCATCCCGCTCCCGCCGAGGATACTTGATAGAAGACTAAGCGCCAGACGCCGCGGGTCATAGAGCGAATAAGCGGCACGCCCCAGCAGCACGTGGCTCTGCGCCGTATCCCGACGACGCACCACGCGACGCGCCTCCTTATTATATATAGGTATAGGGAGTGGCTCGGGAAGTGCACTACTTGAGATGAGGGGCTGACCTTCGCCAGGGAAGGCCCACTCCGCTGCGGCTATCAGATCATCCATATCAAGCACACCACGGGCAAAGAGCACCATACGCTCAGGACGGTAGTAAGTGCTATGGAAGCGGCGCTGCGCCTCCACCGTGATGCGCCCCACCGAAGCCTCTGTACCGAGGATGGCATGCCCAAGACGGTGCGGGCGGAAGACCTGATCCTCGAACTCATCGAAGATCAGCTCCGAGGGGCTATCCTCATACGAATGGATCTCATCAAGGATGACCTCCTGCTCCTTCGCCCACTCCCGCTCGGGGAACGTGCTATGGGCTGCGATATCGAGGATCATATGCAGTGAGCGCCGTGCATAGCGTGAGGGAGCGATAGCGTAGAGCATCGTCTCCTCCTTCGTCGTATAGGCATTCAGCTCTGCCCCCACGGACTCCATACGCTCGATGATCTGGCTCGAGGAGCGCAGGCGCGTGCCCTTGAAGAGCATATGCTCAATACTATGCGCCAGCCCATGCCAGCGCAGGCCTTCGTCACGAGCCCCTACGCGCACCCCAAGGCCCACGTAGCTGACTGCCGCCTCGGGCTCTACCGAAGCGATGATCCTAAGCCCCGAAGGGAGCGTGTGCATCACACAATGAGTCATCTTCTTAAAGTTCTTTCGTTAGCGTAGACAAAGGTATAGCGTCTCCTACACATCTCCATAGGCACCCTACCAAGCGAATAATCAGAGCCTTATAAAGGTACGCCCCGTGGAATACTGATTTTTCCAACGAGATTAACTACATTTGGCGCATAGTAAAGGGCATTTGTACGCATTTATTAGGTCCGCCTCGCACCTGCAGCGTCACCATGAAGTACCCTGCTAGCGAGCATCTCGCAAGAAAATACGTATCACAAAGAGGTATGAAAAACATCCTTATCATCGGCTCTACAGGCCAGATCGGGACCGAGCTCGCCATGACGCTCCGCCGACTCTATCCCGTAGTCGTGGCAGGGTACATCCCTGCAGCTCCTCCCAAGGGCGAGCTCCTCGAGACTGGTCCTTGTGAAGTGGTAGACATTACCAATCCCCAGCAGATCACCGAAGTCGTACGTCGCTACAAGATCGACACGATCTTCAATCTGGCAGCACTGCTGAGTGCTGTCGCCGAAGCCAAGCCGCAGCTGGCATGGCAGATCGGCCTCGGCGGTCTCTTCAACGTCCTCGAGGTAGCACGCGAGAATGGCTGTGCGGTCTTCACCCCCAGCTCTATCGGCTCCTTCGGCCCTGAGACACCGCGCGACATGACGCCACAGGACACCATCCAGCGCCCCAAGACCATGTACGGGGTGACGAAGGTCTCTGGCGAGCTCCTCAGTGATTACTATCAGAAGCGCTTCGGCGTCGACACACGCTCCGTCCGCTTCCCTGGCCTTATCTCTAATGTTGCACCTCCGGGTGGTGGTACTACCGACTATGCTGTAGACATCTACTATGCCGCTGTACGCGAAGGTCGCTTCGCATGCCCCCTGCGCCCAGGCACCTATATGGACATGATGTATATGCCCGATGCCCTGCGCGCCTGCGTCGAACTTATGGAAGCAGACCCCACACGACTCATTCACCGCAATTCCTTCAACATCACCTCGATGAGCTTCGACCCCGAGGGTATCGCTGCCTCTATCCGTGAGGTGATCCCTACCTTCGAGATGACCTACGAGCTCGACGAACTCCGTCAGGGTATCGCTGACTCTTGGCCTAACTCCCTTGACGACAGCTGCGCTCGAAGCGAGTGGGACTGGAAGCCCCAGTACGACCTGCCCGCCATGACGCGCGACATGATCGAGACCATCCGCCGCAAGGGATAGAGCCCTTCGCTCGCCCCACACGGCACCCCAGCAAGCAAAGCACACTACTTAGCAAGCTATACACGAAGAAACAAGGACTATGTTTAAGAACATGAAGAAGTACCTCGCTGAGGAACTTCAATCCATCGATGAAGCCGGCCTCTACAAGCGGGAGCGTATCATCACGACCCCTCAGACTGCCGACATCAAGATCAGCACGGGGCAGGAGGTCATCAACTTCTGCGCCAATAACTACCTCGGTCTCTCCGACCATCCTCGTCTGGTAGCAGCCGCTAAGGCCGCCATGGACAGCCACGGCTTCGGGATGAGCTCCGTCCGCTTCATCTGCGGTACGCAGGACATCCACAAGCAGCTTGAGCAGGCCATCGCCCGCTACTTCCACACCGAAGACACGATCCTCTACGCCGCCTGCTTCGACGCTAACGGCGGGGTCTTTGAGCCCCTCTTCGGTCCAGAAGACGCTATCATCAGCGACGCGCTGAACCACGCCTCTATCATCGACGGCGTACGACTCTGTAAGGCCCAGCGCTACCGCTACGAAAATGCGAACATGGAAGACCTGGAGCGCGTACTCCAAGAAGCCCAGTCCGCTCGCTTCCGCATCATCGTCACCGATGGCGTCTTCTCCATGGACGGCAATGTCGCTCCGATGGATAAGATCTGCGACCTGGCGGACAAGTACGATGCACTCGTCATGGTCGACGAATGCCACTCGGCTGGTGTCGTCGGCCCCACGGGTCGCGGTGTCGCCGAGCAGTTCAACTGCTACGGCCGTATCGACCTGCACACCGGTACGCTCGGTAAGGCCTTCGGTGGCGCTATCGGCGGCTTCACCACGGGCCCCAAGGAAGTCATCGATATGCTTCGTCAGCGCTCGCGCCCCTACCTCTTCAGTAACTCCATCCCTCCCGCAGTCGTCGGCGCAGGCCTCGAAGTCTTCAAGATGCTCGAGGAAAGCGATGCCCTGCACACCAAGCTGATGGAGAACGTCGAGTACTTCCGCGACAAGATGCTCGCTGCCGGCTTCGACATCAAGCCCACCCAGTCAGCTATCTGCGCCGTGATGCTCTACGACGCTAAGCTCTCGCAGGAATACGCTGCACGCCTCCTCGAAGAAGGGATCTACGTCACGGGCTTCTACTACCCCGTCGTCCCCAAGGGCCAGGCACGTATCCGCGTACAGCTCTCCGCCGCACACGAACGCCATCACCTCGACAAGGCCATCGCTGCCTTCATCAAGGTCGGCCGTGAGCTCGGCACGCTGAAGTAGCCGCAGGCACTACCGCCTCCACACAAGACAAATCGTCCACGGACTGCCCCACCCTCGGTGGGTGACAGTCCGTGGACGATCGCTTTTATCTAAGTGGTAGTGCTCCTTCGTCCCGCACTTCCCGCGCCAAACGGCGGGCGAAAGCAAGGCGCCGAACAGCCGTATATGCGCCGATAAACTTGCGTATATACGGCGATTTATTTTCGTATATGCGGAAATATTTTTTCGCATATACAGAAATATATTTGTGCATATACGGAAATTCCGCCCCACCTACACGCTGGGGAACGTGCGCCTTAGCAAGCGCCCCCACTTAGTTATAGTCTCACTCAGATTCGGGGGATGCTCGTAGCTCATCAAGTCCGACAAACTCCGTCCATCCATTAGCATTACGCCCTAAGACAAAGAGTGCCATCGTGGAAGGGCTTTTAAAGGAAAGAGGACATACCACTTCGTAGCTGTCAGGATCCGCACAAGCCCTAATCTTCCTCTCTGCGAGGAGCGATTTAATCAGTTTATCACGCCGAAGTAAGGCTGCTTGTACCTCCTTCAACTGCGACTTGGCTGCAGCAGGACGAATAATAGATCCCACTTCTAAGTAGAATAGCCCATCTTGGAAATATGCTTGAGCTAACGGACCTTTAGTTTTCAATTTATAGTACTTCCCAGCGATCTTCTTTGTCGGGAGCGTAAGCCGTACCCCTTCAATCTGTAGGAGGAACTCAATCTGCGTGATGTACTGATCATAGGTCGGCTTATCATAGATACTGACATTCGGCTCTTTCTTGCGCTCATCCTTATTCTCCACAGAGTAGACACCTGCACTGATCACCTTCTGGATGAAGTAGTACTCCATATAGTCAATGGCGTTCGTATCAAAGGCATTATTATCTGACACGAACATGATGCAGTGGCTCCAGAAGGTCTTCTTGTACTTGTGGTCAATAATACGTCCTGCTCCATTCTTGGACTGCCCGACATAGATCGTGGGGATAGGATGCTCGTCATCATCATTCCCCAAGAGGAAGTAGATAGCGTAGTTGCCCGCATTCTCCACCTTGGCAATATCCTCAAGTCTGTCGCGAGTGAAATAGAAGCCACGGATCTGACTGCTTCGATCTTGGAAAACTTTCAGTGACGAGGGTGCAGACTCATCGGGATAGTAATAGGTAATTGCTCTTGCCATATATAGGACTTCGTTATCACATAAGAGTGGGATACTACTGAGGCTACAAGGGGCTATGCCACGAGTGCATAGATCCTTGTAGCCTCAGTAGATTAGGTACGATTACTTATCCTTCTTGGGGACCTCGAGGTGCTTGGCTTCTTCGCTCTTAGCGACCTGGTCGTAGTATTCCTGGCTGTAGCCGGGGAAGTTGGGCGAGACGATCTGGCCGTAGCCGTTCTCTTCGAACTTGCCGTCCTTCTCCTTCTTGACGTTACCGTCCATGTACTTGACGAGGAGGTATTCACCGAGCTTCTTCCAGCGAGCGGTCGCCTCGTTGGCTACCTTGCCGCAGACCTCCGTGAGGTAAGCGGTGGCCTGTGCGGGGCTGCTCTTCAGCAGCTCGAGAGCCTTAGCGTCGGTGTTCTTCACCAGGTCGACGTAGCTATCTTCCAGCTCCTTCTGCACGGGGCGGATGTCGCGGATCATAGGCTCATAGCGGTTGTAAGCCATGTTAGCTACCCAGTTGTGGATCCAGAAGGCAGACGTCCAGCTGAACTCCGTCATGCTCCCGTTGCCACGGCGGTAGCATTCGGGGATCTCGGTGATGGAGGCGTACATAGGCGTGAGGACAGCCGTATTGGCATCGTCGACACCGAACCACAGGATACCACCGACAGCATCGGGCAGCCAGCTACGCATCTGAGCGATGAGCACGAAGCCCGTCTGCTGCGTAGCGATAGCGCGCTCGTTGAAGTACTCACGGCCTTCGCTCTTGAAGGTCATAGGACGCCAGCGGTAGGGGACCTTGTAGGCACCAGCCCCGGGGTCGTTCGTCATCGAGAGCTCGGTGCCTTCGTAGTGGTTGCGCATCCCTTCGCGGACGTCAGCGAGGCTTACCTTGCGATCGGGGATGATGTAGAGAGGCATAGGCTCTTCGGAAGCATCACCCATGATGTGCTTCTTGTACTTGTCCATGCTCTTATCGAAGGTGCGGAAGAAGCTCCATACACGGGCTTCGCAAGCACGCAGACCGCTGAAGTCATAGGGGTTGTAAGCCTTCTGGAAGTCGAAGTCCTTATCCTTACCCTTGAACCATCCGTTCTCACGAGCTACGTTGACTACGTCCTTCTCGTACATGCAGTTCTCCTTGTCGCCGAAGGGGATCTTGTGAATACGTGCCTGATTGGCGTGAGCTGCGATAGCATCATCGGGGATGCGGATAGCTACCCACGTAGCGCCCTTCTTCTTGGGGCCCTTGCCGATAAGCTCCATGATCCAGACTTCGTTCTTGTCAGCGATGGTGAAGGACTCACCCGAGCTGTAGTAGCCGTAGTCACGGACGAGGTCGGTCATGACGCGGATCGCTTCGCGAGCTGAGCGGGAGCGCTGCAGAGCTACGTAGATGAGGCTACCGTAGTCCATGACGCCCGAGGGGTCGTGGAGCTCCTTGCGTCCACCCCAAGTACTCTCGGTGATGGCTACCTGATGCTCGTTCATGTTCCCCACGACATTGTAGGTGACAGCGGCCTGAGGGATATAGCCAAGGGGCTTGCCCGTATCCCACTCGTGGATCTGGAGCATGAGGCCCTTGCCCCAAGCCTTAGCTGGATAATGTACGAGGTCGCCGTAGAGGGTGTGCGAGTCGGCCGAGTAGCTGATCATGACGGAGCCGTCGACCGAAGCCTTCTTGCCCACGATCAGGTCGGAGCAAGCCTCAGCAGACGGAGTAGCCCAGGCAGTGACAGCCAGGGCAAAGGCTGCGAGGAGTGTCGTTTGCTTCATAGTGTATTTGATGATGATAGTGATGAATAGCGAGCTAACTAACTATACCCTAAAGATACAAAAAGTTGCCCTTCGGCCGTACCCCCGTATGGGAGACAGCCGAAGGGCAACTCATATTGGTCGTGCTAAGCGCTCGCTCTTAGAACTGCGACTGCAGCAGAGCGACCCACTTTTCGATACGTTCGTCAGTGAGGTCAGACTGGTTAGCTTCGTCGATGCAGAGACCGATGAGCTTGCCATCCTGTTCCGTTTCAGTAGCATCGTAGCTGTAGCCTTCGGGTTCGTAAGCACCGATGAAGGAGCAGCCCGTACCAGCGAGGCCTTCGTGGATCTTAGCCAGAGCTTCGCAGAAGCTATCGGGATAGCTGTCAGCGTCACCACAGCCGAAGAGAGCGACCTTCTTGCCAGCGAGGTTCTGCTCAGCGAGCTTGGGGAGGAAGTCTTCCCAGTCGTCCTGGAGATCACCGATACCCCACGTAGAGGAACCGAGGAGGAGGACATCGAAGGCAGCTGCATCAGCAGCGTCTGCGCCAGCGACATCATAGACATTAGCTTCTGCGCCGAGGGCCTTAGCCAGACGCTGTGCTACTTCGGAGGTAGAGCCCGTAGAAGAGCCGTAGAAAATACCGATCTTGCTCATTGTGCGATAGGATATTTTGTGTTAGTAGTAATTGTGTTTACTCTACAAAGATAAGAGAACTATTGGACTAAGCCACTACCTCTGTGATTAGCTATTCACTTCGGCGAAGAACTCCTCATTATCCTTGGTGCGGAGCATGAGGTTCTTGACGTTCTCCATCGCTTCGATGGGGTTCATCTCCGAGAGGACCTTACGCACAGACCACATACGGCTCTGGGTCGTCTGATCCTGCAGGAGGTCATCGCGACGCGTGCTGCTGGCCACGAGGTCGACGGCAGGATAGATACGCTTATTCGCCAGACGACGGTCGAGCTGGAGCTCCATGTTACCCGTGCCCTTGAACTCTTCGAAGATCACATCATCCATCTTCGAGCCCGTCTCCTGCAGAGCCGTAGCGAGGATCGTCAGGCTACCGCCACCTCGGATGTTACGCGCAGCACCGAAGAAGCGCTTGGGCTTCTGCAGGGCGTTGGCATCGACACCACCAGAGAGCACCTTACCCGAGGCAGGCTGTACCGTATTGTAGGCACGTGCCAGACGCGTGATGGAGTCGAGGAGGATGACGACATCCTGACCGCTCTCGACCATACGCTTAGCCTTGTTCAGCACGATCTCGGCGATCTTGACGTGGCGGTCAGCAGGCTCGTCGAAGGTCGAAGCGATGACCTCGGCATTGACGCTGGTCGCCATATCGGTGACTTCCTCAGGACGCTCGTCGATGAGGAGGATGATCATATAGACCTCGGGGTGGTTGGCTGCGATAGCGTTAGCGATATTCTTCAGCAGGACGGTCTTACCCGTCTTGGGCTGTGCGACGATGAGACCACGCTGCCCCTTACCGATAGGCGCGAAGAGGTCGACGATACGCATCGCGATCTTGTCCTGCACGCCAGGATTGTGGGAAGACTCGAGGCGGAACTTCTCATCGGGGAAGATCGGCGTGAGGTGGTCGAAGGGTACGCGGTCGCGCATCTCCGAGGGGGTACGCCCATTGACACGCGTGATCGTATCGAAGGGGAAGTACTTATCGCCATCCTGTGGAGGACGGATGAAGCCCTCGACGAGGTCGCCAGGGCGTAGGCTCCACTGCTTGATCTGATTCACCGAGAGGTAGATATCGTCAGGCGAAGGGAGGTAGTTGTAGTCCGCAGAGCGGAGGAAGCCGTAGCCATCGGGCAGGATCTCCAGTACGCCAGAGCACTCGAGGATGCCCGAGAAGTCGAACTCCTGCTGGGGGCGAGCGACGGCCTTCACAGCGGGCTGAGCCTTAGGCTCGGCAGGCTGATGTGCCTGTACCTGATGTACCTGGGGCTGAGCAGGAGCCTGGGGCTGCTGCTGACGCACCTTGGGCTGGGGCTGGGGCGTATTGAAGGTAGGCAGGATCTCGTCGAGGACGGACTTGCTGTCCTTGTGGCGGAAGACCATGCGGGCGGGGCTCTGCGCAGGTGCTGCTGCGGGAGCTTCGCCTTCCTTAGCGGCTTCGGCTACGGGGGCAGCTTCAGCGACGCGGGGCTCTACGGCGACAGCAGGGCTCTGAGCAGGCTTCGCAGCGGAGGCCGACGTGCGGGCGCCACGGATGGGCTTGGGGGCGGGAGCTGCTGGCTCCTCGACAGCGATCGCTTCGGGATCCTTAGCATGCCCTTCGGAGGCCTTAGCTACGGCAGAGCGGGCTTGCTCACGTGCCAGCGCTTCAGCCTTAGAGGGGCGACCACGCTTACGCTTCGGCTGCTCTACTTCGGGAGCGTCCTCCGAGGCTTCGGGGGCGTCATCGGCGGGAGCAGAAGAGGTAGCGGGAGTGGACTTGGGCGTTCCATGGGTAGACTCTTCGGCAGAAGAGGACTTGCGAGGGCGACCAGGCTTGCGCTTGACACTCGTCGTCTCAGCGACGGTGACAGCTTGCTGGTCCAGGATCTCGTAGATCAGTTCGCGCTTCTCGGGGAAGGCATCAGGAGAGAAGCCTATTTCTCGGGCGATCTCCTGGAGCTCCTCCAGCGTCTTGCTGGACAGCTCGGTGATATTGTATCGTTGCATACTTATTATGAATACGTACTATCCCCCGGGGGCGGGGGCTCCTTCAGGACGGATGTCATAGGGAGACTGATCGACACAAGGACTTGGGGTAGTAGGCTACGAGAGCGATGAGGGTGCGCCCTACAGACGCCCCTGACGACCCGAAGTACTTGGGTGGGATCAGCTACCCAAGGGATAATATATCAGACTATAAATGGTAGCCAGAGGTGGCTACAGAGATGATGGCGAAGAGCCAAAAGCCAACCCCATCAAAGAGTATCTTAGTGATGTAAGGGATATTGAGTGGGGGGAGCTTGTGTGATTGGGCTGGGATTCGAACCCAGGACCGATAGCTTAGAAGGCTATTGCTCTATCCAGCTGAGCTACC
>ERZ772966.179-NODE-179-length-25710-cov-16.100487_pt1 | contig 25710 bp, 24 predicted proteins | sample MGYA00580680_ERZ772966 | MGnify/ENA primary metagenome ERZ772966 (study PRJEB29015, sample SAMEA2738055) | human oral metagenome | biome: human oral; feature: human-associated habitat; material: saliva | place: China | collected 2225 ...
TAAGACTCTTCGCGCCGATGGTACTGCACTTTTGTGGGTGTGGGAGAGTAGGTCACCGCGGGTTTTTTATTCAAGGGAGGGGAAGACCTTATAGGTCTTCCCCTCTTTTTGTGTACCCAAAAACTCTTAGCATGAAAGACACCTAACTGATTAGAGGTGCAGAGGCTCAGAGATTCAGAGACTTCAGCAGAGAGGCAGAAGAACAGGGGATGCAGCCTAGCCAGACAGCATGCCAACCTGACGCAGGATCGATGAGATGGGGAGCTCACAGATCCATCTGAATGACGAAATAGAGGGCACGGCAGAGAAACTCTTGATACCTTAACAACAAGAGCAGTCCACATCTCTACTCAACGAGTAGAGAGCAAGCAAAGGAGCATCATCATGGCTGATGAGAAGAGCATCTACGAACGCTGGAGCGAAGAACGCCTCGACCCGCCCTTCCCCAAAGAATGGGGACTGGACGAAGAAGACGAAGCCGAGCTGCTCTGGCCCATCTGGCCCCTGCTGTTCATGGGTGAATCTGATACCGAACAGTACGTAGAAACCATCACCGATTATGTGATGGACGTACTCGGGCTGGAATACGACGGCGAAAACGAAGACAGCAAGCTCTGGGAAAAGCGAGTAGAAGACTACGTAGAAGAGCTCATCAAGCGTCGTCGTGCCTTTGCCGCTGAGCTGGGCATTACCCCCGAAATGCAGAAGAACTCCAACCTCAACCGTGCCTTCGCTGCCCTGGAAGAAGAAGGCGTCATCGCACGACAGAACTTCACCTGCTGCGGTACCTGCGCATCCGCAGAGATCTGGGACGAAATGGATGATAGCCGTGAATGGAAGGGCTACATCTACTTCCACCAGCAGGACACTGAAAGCCTGGCAGAGAGCGGCGGCACCTACGTTGGTTTCGGTTCCTTCCTCGCCTACCCCAGGGATGAAGAAGAATGGAATGCCCTGAGTGATGCGCAGAAGGAAGAGATTAGGGCCCTGCATGAGAAGCTCTCCACGCAGTTGCTGCGAGAGACGGTTATTCCCGTACTGGAGAAGCACGGTCTGAGCGTGAAGTGGAATGGCAACTACAATACCCGCCCCTTCATTGGGGGAGTGGAAGTCTACAACATTCCCTAACTGGTGAGCTGAACCTGAGCTGAACCGGGTGGGTGCCTTGGCGTAGCTTGTGGCGGGGGGAGGAACCTCTCAAAGCTACGAAAGTTTACAAGGAAAATAAGCTGAGAGCGTGAGAATACACATCACAGTATCTCAGTCAGAGTATTAACTAGCCGATACGGCACCCATTCGGTAGGCTAGACGGGTAGCGCGGTACGTCCACACGAGAGATAAGGCAGAACCTATCCCCGTGATAGGAACTGATCGACATAGCTTCCAGCCGCCATATACGGCAGGAAGCTAGAGCTCTAGAACACCCTGCAGGGGATAAGAACAACCCCGTGCCGGAAGAGTCAGGTCATCCGAAGCTTTACTCGGATGACGCTCACTCCAACCGGAGTAGGCTAGAAGAAGTGGACGAACCGCCACCCATATTCCCAACCAAAGGAGCAGGCATGTCGACCGACGCCCGCGAAAAAGCCCGCCAGATTGCGGCCCAGCAGGCCAAGAAGAGCCCCAGCCAGGCAAGCCGCCGCTGGCTCCAGCTCGGCGTACTCGCCGTGGTCCTCGTCATCGTAGGTATCATCGGCTTCGTCGTAATCAACGGCAACAAGAACACCAAGGTAGCAGAAAGCGGCCCGGTGCCCTCCAGCGCCAACGAATACGGTGGTATTGTGCTGACCAAGGACGGCATCGTCCAGAACTCCTCCACCCAGGAGAACCGCGACTTCAAGCAGCTCGCAACCTCGACCTCCTCCGTGACCCCCATGGTCAACGGAACCGCAGCAGCAGTCAACACCCTACCTCCGGGCGTGCAGACCGCTGAAGAGGCATCCAAGAACGGCCAGCCCGTACGCGTGACCATCTTCCAGGACTACAACTGCGTGCACTGTGCAGAGTTCGAGAAGAAGTACGGTGAAGAAATCCAGAAGCTCGTCGAGGACGGCACCATCACCCTGGAAATCCGCAACCTGACCTTCCTGGACCGCTCCTCGCCCACCGCTTACTCCGCACGTAACGCGGCAGCAGCATATTCCGTGGCCAACCAGGTCAGCACCAGCGAATTCCTGAACTACCAGCGTGAGATCTTTACTCACCAGGGCCGCGGCGACATGAACAACCAGCAGATCGCCGACATCGCTTCTAAGCACGGTGCGTCCATCGGCTCCGATATGAACGATGGCAAGTGGCGCCCCTTCGTGGACGTGGTCAACGCTGAATCCGCAAAGAACGGTATTAAGGGTACCCCCACCGTCTTCGTTGATGGTGACCAGTACACCAGCAACGACTTCAGCACCTTCCTGAAGGAAAAGATCGAAGCTAAGAAGAAGTAACCGCTTCGATACGAAAACCCGGTAACCTCGGAGTGAGGCTACCGGGTTTTTCCATACACGGTGATGAGTACGAGGGGTGGGTGAACAGCATACAGAAACGGTGCTCTAAGGGGTAAAACGAAGGAAACGAGCACGCTAAACAGGCATAATCCAGAAGCATTCTCAGCGCAAACTGCAAAAGGAATGCTAAGCAGACTCAACCAAGAGAATAGGGTACACTGGACAGGTTGCCTCCTTAGCTCAGTTGGCCAGAGCATCTGTCTTGTAAACAGAGGGTCACCGGTTCGAATCCGGTAGGGGGCTCAGAAAAATCCTGGTTCGCACCAGCCTCATAGCAGAGGTGCGGATCAGGATTTTATTGTACGGGTGCCCTGTAGCGTCTACAGGACCCGCACTAGCACATCGACGATCCATCCTGAGGAACCGAGAATGTCTGAAACCCCCGGAACCCCGCAGGCCCGCGCCTCGCAGGGAACCTACACCACTGCACCGCGCAGCATCAAAGCACGCGAAGCCAGCGACTACCCCCTCGAAGAGTTCATTGAATCGCGAGGGTTCCGCCCTGAAATTCAGGGTCTGCGCGCCTTCGCCGTGCTCCTCGTGGTGCTCTACCACGTCTGGTTCGGCAAAGTTTCTGGCGGTGTGGATGTCTTCCTCTTCATCTCCGCCTTCCTGCTCTCGCTCTCCTTCATGCGCAAGATCAACGAAGGCAAACCCCTCAATCTCTTCAGCTACTGGATGCACGTCTTCCAGCGACTGCTACCCGTAGCCACCGTGGTTATCGCGGGTACCACCATTGCGTCCTTCTTCGTGCTCGCGCCCAGCCGCTGGTCGCAAACCGTAACCGACGCAAAGAGCTCCCTGTTCTACTTCCAGAACTGGAACCTCGCGTTCAGCTCCGTAGACTACTACGCCCAAAACGCCTCCGTGAAGTCGCCCTTCCAGCACTTCTGGTCGCTCTCCATCCAGGGACAGATCTTCATCATCTGGCCCCTGCTCTTTGCAGCAGTAGCCTACGTCGTGCACCGATTCCGCGGTAACCTCTTCACCACCGCAGTATTCGTCTTCAACACGGTGTTTGTCGCATCCCTGACCTTCTCCATCGTCGAAACCGACACTAACCAGGGATTTGCCTACTTCGACACCCGCACCCGCCTCTGGGAATTCGCCATCGGCACCCTGCTGGCAATGCTCACCCTCAAGTGGAAAGCACCCGAAAAGGCGCGAGTCATCATGGGCTGGGTCGGCATTATTGGCCTGGTCACCTGTGGCGCCATCCTGCCCGTTGAACGAGCATTCCCCGGCTACCTGGCACTCTGGCCCGTCATCTCCGGTGCGCTCGTCATCATGGCAGGCCGCACCAACAGCCGCTGGGGCATTGACCGACTGCTGGTCTCTGCACCCCTGCAGAACCTCGGCAACATCTCCTACGCCCTGTACCTGGTGCACTGGCCCATCTTGATCCTCTACAGCAGCGCCGTCGGAACCTCCCGCGTGAACGTCATCGAAGGCACCATCATTATCCTCGCCTCCATCGGTCTGGCATGGCTGCTCATCCGCTTCGTCGAAAAGCCGCTACGCTACCGCAAGGACCCCTTCGTACCCTGGCTCATGATGAAGATGCGCTTCAAGACCATCTTCTCCGTCAAAACCTGGGCAGACCAGCTCGCCTTCATCCTCGCAATCTTCCTGGTCGCAGGCGTACCCCTGGCCGCCGCACAGACCTGGATCGGCTACCGCAACGTCCAGTCCGAGCAGAACGCCGAACTGAAGGTGCAGACCGCCAGCGAAAACTACCCCGGCGCCCGCGCTATCGGCGGCGCCCAGCAGGGACTCATTGACAACCCCATCCCCTCCGGTGGTGATGTCAAGGCCCAGTACGAGGGACTGAGTGACCCCTGCACTGGCGTCTTCGCTCCCTCCGACCCGGCACTCGCCAAGTACTGTAACGTGCAGAAGTACGGCCCCGAGGACGCACCGCTGACCATGGTCATCGGTAACTCCCACGCGGAGCAGGCGCTGAGCATCTTCAAACCCATTGCAGAGCAGACCAAGACCAACCTGCAGACCTACCTGCTCGGTGGCTGCCAGTACCCGGTCCGCTCCGTCAACGCCGGTAACGAATGCTCGGAATTCAACACCAAGATGACCGAGGAAATTATCAAGCGTAAGCCGCAGACCGTGGTCTTCATCGCGACCATCGCCCAGGCGCGCTCGAATGACGAACGAGCCGACCCGAGCCTCGACGAGACCGTCCGCCGCCTCACCGAGGCGGGAATCCAGGTCATCGGCCTGCGTGATAACCCGCGCTTCGAGTACAACATCTACGAATGTGCCCAGAAGGCCGGTGCCGACAAGAGCTCCTGCGCACGACCCGCAAGCGACAAGTACGCCGCAGAAAACCCCGCGAAGGAAATCTTCGACAAGTACCGCAATCAGGGCGCCGTCATGGTGGACCTGAAAGACGTGTACTGCCCGGACGGCATGTGCAGCCCCGTGGTCGGAAACATCTACGTCTACTTCGACGACAACCATGTCTCCAAGACCTACGGCCGCACCATGGCTCAGGAAGTCTTCCAGCGTGCAGCGGAAGGCGGATGGCTCGTCAGCGGAAAAGTGAACTTCTAAAGTTCGCCAATATAGTGGATCCCCCGCGCTGTTCTCCAGAAATGTGAACAGAGCGGGGGATCCGCTATTTTCTTACCCAAAATTAGGATAGGCTAAGTTATGAGGCTCCGGGAGAAGCCGTAGGAGAAGAAAGGACGCCATGAAAGAAATCACCGAACGCACCCTTAAAGTCGAGAACGTCAGCCTCGGCTACGGCGAAACCACCATCGTCAAAGACCTCTCCCTCGAATTCCCCAAGGGCAAAATCACCGCCATTATCGGCCCTAACGGCTGCGGCAAGTCCACCCTGCTACGCGGCGTCTCCCGACTGCTCAAGCCCCTCAACGGCGACTTCACCCTCGACGGCAAGTCAACCCACGAATACTCCATGAAGGGCTTCGCCCGCATGGTCGGGCTCATGCCCCAGCACCCCATCGCTCCCGAAGGCATTACCGTAGCCGACCTGGTCTCCCGAGGACGCTACCCCTACCAAGGCCTCTTCAAACGCAATAGCGCCGAAGATGACGAGGCGGTTGCTTGGGCTCTCGAAGCCACCGATACCATGTCCCTTGCAGAACGCCAGGTCACCGAACTCTCCGGCGGCCAACGCCAGCGCGTCTGGATCGCCATGGCGCTCGCCCAGGAAACCGATATCCTACTGCTGGACGAACCGACCACCTACCTCGACCTGGCACATCAGGTGGAGCTACTCGACCTGCTCTCGGAACTCAACGAACAGCGCGGCACCACCATGATCATGGTGCTACACGAACTGAATCTCGCCGCCCGAGTCGCCGACTATCTCGTCGCGATGAAGGACGGCTCCATCGTTGCCCAAGGCGAAGCACACGAAGTACTCACCCGCGAGAACCTGCACACTATCTTCAACCTGAAAGCAGAGGTCGCCGACCCGTTTAACGACGGTAGCGTGGTGGTGGTACCCCACCCGCGTATCCCCGCAAACCACGCGATGACAGGCCAGGAGGGCGAGTAGCCGTGAGGGAGCGCATCAAACGCCGCCGCGTGCGCACACATGGTGATAACGCCTATGGCATCTTCACCCTGGCTGTGAGCCGGGTGGAGCGGCTGACCCCTTCCTACGTGCGGGTCAGCCTGACCGGTCCCTCCCTACGCTACGCCGTGAACCCGGTCGCGTTGGGTGGGCTAGATGCCGACGCACATGCGGTGGGGGAGCAGGACACTATCGGGAGTGAGGGCGAACTCGGTTCCTACCGCGGCGTGTTGGACGGCTACGTTAAGTTGCTCGTGCCGCCCGCCGTCGAACACGACGAGTATGGGCGCATCACGCGCCTCAGCCCTGAGCCGGTGCACATCGACCTCACCGACACATGGCGGCAGGACTGGTTCGCCTTGCCCGACACCGAACGCGGTTGGATGCGTACCTACACTCTGCGTGCCTCCCGCCTGCGCGAGCCTGATGCTGCTCTGCGCAAGGTTATCGAGGCCCTGCCTGCTGCGCCCCTCATCTCTGCCGGGGTGAGCCTGCCTGCCGCGCCGGGTATCGACTCCGCTCTGCCCGAAATTGACCTCGATTTTGTGTGTCACACTGAGGTAAATTCCGACGGGGTTGAATGTATGGGCCCCGGTGCTACCTGGGCCAGCCTTGCTGAGAGGGGGGATAGAGTCTCTATCCTCGCGCCCTTGGCCGGTCAACCTCTGTGGGCATCCTGGTCGAGCGGTGGCGCCGAGCGCATCATCCTCGCGGTGGATGAAACCGCGGTACCCGCCGCGCTCTCTATCCTTGCGGACTATGCTGCCGGGGAACAGAAGCCAGCCGAAATCCAGCTCATCGCAGAGGTGCCTCACGTAACCGACAGCCTAACCACGCTCTGGGATGGTCCCTATCCGCACTTGCCTGCACTGAGTGAGTTACCGAACCTCACCGTTAACTGGTGTGCTCGCGAAGATGCGCCTCGGGGCGAAGGCCTGACCGCTGGTCTGCGCAAGGCTCTGGGTTTGGGCGCGTGGGATTCTAAAGGTGCCTCTATAACTGCTGAGCCTTCCCCAGATTGTGACGGCGAAACCGAGGTCGTCTGGACCTTGGCTGATGATGAGAACCCACAGATTTACATCTTCATCGCCGGTGAGGCGTCGGTCGTCAAGACTCTGCGCCGTATCTGCGTGCAGGAGGCCTCCATTCCCAAAAATGACGTGTCATTCATGGGATACTGGCGTGTAGGACGCACTGAAAGCTAAGCGAAGAAGCCGGCACACCCGCGCGGGTGTGCCGGCTTCTTCCACAGAAGGGTCATTCTCTACAGAGGCCCGGAAAGAAGAACACAATGACGACCCCGCTCCTAGACTCCAATGGCAAGCTCAACGGTGAATCAGTACGCTACGTGGCAATCGGCGACTCCTTCACCGAAGGTGTGGGCGACGTTGACCGCCGCCGCCCTAACGGACTGCGTGGCTGGGCAGACCGCGTTGCCGAAGGCCTCGGTGCAGTAGACCCGCAGGTGCAGTACGCAAACCTCGCCATCCGCGGCCGCCTGCTCATTCCCATCCTCGAAGAGCAGCTGCCGGCAGCCCTGGAACTGAAGCCCAACCTCGTCACCTTCTACGGCGGCGGCAACGACATCATGCGACCCAACGTGGATATCGACCAGCTCATGACCCACGTAGACGAAGCCTTCGCCACCCTGCGCGGCGAAGGAATCGAAGTGCTTACCGTAACCGGCCTGGACGTGCAGGGTCAGGGCCCCTTCGCCCGCACCCGCGGTCGCACCGCCACCTACAACGAACTACTGCGTGGCATCGCCGAAGACCACGGCGTGCACATTATCGACTACTGGCGCTGGAATGACTTCCTCGACTGGCGTCTGTGGGCTGACGATCGCCTGCACATGAACGACCTCGGCCACGAACGCTTCGCATCCCGCGTGCTGGCACAGCTCGGCCTGCCCGGTGTGGTCACCGAACCTGTACTGCCCCCGGAGGTGCAGCTGACCGTTCGCGAGAAGGTCGAGCAGGAGGCGCGCTGGGTTCGTGAGTTTGCCCTGCCGTGGATTGGCCGCCGCCTGAAGGGTACGAGCTCCGGCGATGGTGTGAGCCCCAAGTACCCGCAGTGGGTTCCCGCGGCAAGCCTTAAGAACTAGGTTCATGGAGGCTCACGGTACGGCGTAGAACTGTATGCCGGGGGAGTGCCCTGTGTTGTATCTGTACCGTATGTGTGCCCGCATCTACGCCGTAACGGGAACGGTAAATCCGCCGTTACTCGTACCGTTGCGAACCCTTAAACTGCCCTTTAAAACCGGGGCGGAAGCGTTAAAACGAGAGTTAAATGCTCTTTAAACGCGTGTTTAAACCTGTTTAACAGCCCTGCGCACACCGCAAGAGTCGGTGGCGCGGGGCTGTTTACGGCTTAAATCCGGCTTAAGCTGTTAATCTCACAACATGAATTTCACCGGTGTAATTTATCCCCGGTCACATAGAGAACAACCGTTCTTAAAATGGCGCATTAACGCCTGACTAGGGGCGTTAAAGAAATCCTTAAAAACACCTGGACTTGCAAAAACACTCATTTTTGGTAGAATGGATAGGTATGTTTGCCGTTCGAAGGCAGGCGTGCATCCGCGAATCGAGCACTTCGCTTAAACGAGGCGCAATCGGCTCAGAACACCGAGATTCCGCGGATTTTTAAGGCAAAATCCGGCGTGCAGGCTTGCACGAACCCCCGTATTTACCTAGAATTTAACGCTGTTCGTAGTGGTGGAAACGCCTCTCGACACTAATAAGCTTCACCGTTTTTCCCGCGGCGGGGATCGATGCGTGGCCTCTCACCCACGTGACGATCTCAAACACTCTAGCCCGGCGAATAACCCGGTGCTTCTACATTGGTGGCGGGACGCTCACGAGTAACATCGACTGCGTACCGTCATAAAAGTCAATCAATAAAGGAGTGAAACATGGCAGCAGTCTGCCAGGTGACCGGAGCTGTTCCCGGCTTTGGACACAGCATTTCGCACTCGCATCGCCGCAACAAGCGTCGATTCGACCCGAACGTTCAGAAGAAGACCTACTGGGTTCCTTCGCTGCGTCGTAAGGTAACCCTGAACGTGTCCGCTAAGGGCATCAAGGTTATCGATGCTCGTGGCATCGATGCCGTTGTTGCAGAAATCATCGCACGCGGGGAGAAGATCTAGTAAATGGCATCCAAGGCTAAGGACCTCCGTCCTATCATCAAGCTCAAGTCCACTGCTGGCACCGGTTACACCTACGTGACCCGTAAGAACCGCCGCAACAACCCCGACCGCATGGTGCTGAAGAAGTACGACCCCGTCGTCCGCAAGCACGTTGACTTCCGAGAGGAGCGCTAAGAATGGCTAAGAAGTCCAAGATCGCTCGCAATGAGCAGCGCAAGGTCATCGTCGCTCGCTACAACGAGAAGCGTATTGCGCTGAAGAAGACCCTGATCGACGAGAACGCTACCCCCGAGGAGCGCGAAGCAGCACGCGTGGCACTGCAGAAGCTGCCCCGCAACGCTTCCCCCGTTCGCGTGCGTAACCGCGACCAGATCGACGGCCGTCCCCGCGGTACCTTCCAGAAGTTCGGTATCTCCCGCGTGCGCTTCCGCGAGATGGCACACCGTGGCGAGCTGCCCGGTATCACCAAGTCCAGCTGGTAAATCTGGTATTTTAGTTCCTAAACGGTTTTCCGTCGCAAGACGGTCACTCGCTTTAGACTCAAACCTTAAGTCTCTGGAAGGGGCACCCTAATGGCTAAGAACCGTACCGAACTCGTTGCAGAGGTTGCAGAGAAGTCTGGCAAGAGCCAGGCAACCGTGAATGCAGTCCTCGACGCAGTGTTCCAGGTTTTCGAGTCTTCCGTCTCCAAGGGCGAGAAGATCACCATCCCCGGTTGGATGGCAATCGAGCGCACCGACCGTGCAGCTCGTACCGGCCGTAACCCGCAGACCGGCGAAACTATCCAGATTCCCGCCGGTCACGGCGTGAAGCTGACCGCAGGCTCCAAGCTGAAGGCAGCAGTCGCTAAGAAGAAGTAATTCTTGAGACTTTGAATCTGATAAAAGACCCTCACCTTTACGGTGGGGGTCTTTTATTATGTTCGAATGCTTATCCCTTGGTCTAAGGCTGTACGTGGGTCTAAGGATGTACGTGGCGGGGAAGATAGCGAGGCGGGGGCTGGGGTGGTGCACGTAGTGAGGAGAGTGTGCAAGGTGGGTCTCCAGGACCCTAACCTTCAACTCGAGCTATAAAACACAGAAAATAGCCCTGTTTCATAGGGGAGGCTATGATGTGCCGTAGAAAAAATAAAGAAAATTTATACATATGAGTAGAAAGCTATGCATAAGCTGAGCGAAAAACCGCGAATATGAAACCCCGCTGGGAAAAATACTTATACATTGCCGTCCAGGCACAGCTTAAACACAGCAAACTAAAGCTCAATCTTAGACTCACACCCTAAGCTGGAATCACCGGCGAAGGAAAAGCCACACACCATACAAACGGCTCCACCCTCCCAACCGGGAAAACAACCATACAAACCCCGGACGACCGACCTTCCGGGACTCACAAGGAGAAGCCCTCATGGCACGCCATGCTCAGCGTACTTCCGCACCGCCCACCAACCACCGCCTCCGCACCGGCGCAGCCGCACTGTCCATCGCGGCAATCGCAGCACTGGGCCTGAGCGCCTGCGGTGCACAGAACACCTCCAACCCGGCACCCACCGCCACCGCAACCGCTAAGGCATCCTCCACCGCTGACGCAGCGGTCAACGCAGGCAACGGTAAGGTCACCGTCAAGGCAAGCGACGCAGCCTCCCCGAGCGCCACCGCAAGCAGCTCCCAGGGCACCGTCACCGAAGGCGGCGTGACCGTCAACGGTGCCGACGGCACTGGGGCGACTGCAGACGCTAGCGGCAACGCAACCGTCAACGGCGGCTCGGCAGCTAACGGCGGTTCGGCATCCAACAACTCCGGCTCCTCCGCAAAGGTCGATGAAAAGGCTGGTGAAACCACCGCCAAGAGCGGTTCCAACGGCGCAGGTAGCAGCTCCGGTAACGGCACCGTGACTGTCGATGGCGGAACCGTCAGCACCGCCAACGGCTACACCGTGATTCAGCTCGACGCTGACGGCGGCTGGTCCTACCACACCCCCAACGGTGACATCGTTGATGTGGAAGCTGACGGCTCTTGGGAACGCGTCGGTCCCAGCGGCAACGTAGAGGTGAACGCAGACGGCTCCTGGGAGCTCGTCGGAACCTCCGGTGTTGTCGAAGTGAAGGCTGACGGCTCCTGGGAGCGGACCGGTCATGGTGACTTCCAGGTACCTGCCGTACCCGTCAAGCCCGCCGGTGCTGGCGCTGACCCCGTCAAGCCCGTCACCCCTCGCCGCTAAGAAGCTGGCTGACAAGCCGGGCGAAAACGTGGGCTATCCCACCCGCTAGAATGCGGATAAACGCCCACGCGCCCGGATAATCACCCCCAAACTCGATAAAATTAACGCGGTTGGTTAAACCGATAATCGTTATGGAATCCCACAAGGATCCTGCGCACGACGCGAATACGTCGCCAACTAGCCGCACCATACTAACAACCACAAGGAGAAACAATGGCAATCGCCTCCGCAATGAAGAAGACCACCGCTGTTCTGTCTATCGCTTTCGCAGGCGCACTGGGCCTGAGCGCATGCGGCTCCCAGTCCTCTTCCACCACCACTACCGCGACTGCATCCGCATCCGCTTCGGCAACTGCGTCCGCAAGCGCATCGGCTAAGGTATCCTCTGCGGCAACCACCTCGGCAGCTTCCGCTTCCGCTACTGCAGACGTGAAGGTTGACAAGGACGGCAACGTCACCGTCAAGGCTAACGACGGCGAAGGCAACTCCGCAGACGTGAAGGTCGGCGCAGACGGCAAGGCATCCGTAGACGCTAAGGACTCCGAAGGTAACTCCTCCAAGGTAGAGTCCGACGAAAAGGGCACCAAGGTTGAGTCCAAGGACTCCGAGGGTAACTCCTCCTCCACCTCCACCGTTGAGGGCGACGTTGTTGTCTCCGAGGACGGCGGCTGGTCCATTCAGGGCGACGAGGGCCAGGTAGCTGTACAGGCTGACGGCTCCTGGAGCCGCCAGGACGCAAACGGCCAGGTCGCAGTCAAGGCTGACGGCTCCTGGAGCATCCAGGCTAACAGCGGCCTGCAGGCAACCGTGGACGCATCCGGTGAAGTAACCTCCATCGTTGGCGGTGAGAAGGCAGATCTGAAGGCTCCGAAGGTTCCCGCAAAGCCCGCACAGGCTAAGGTCACCCCCGTCAAGCCCGCACAGCCCAAGTAAGCTGTCAAGAACTAACAACGGATAGTGACGCTCCCAGAGCGTAACAGTCCGTGACTTATGAAGACGCCCCGTGCGCATCTATACGTGATGCGTGCGGGGCGTTTTGCGTCTTCCAAGCTGCACTGAGAAGACCAGTAGAGCTGAGAAGACCAGCGAAAGTAGCGGGGGATGAGAAACGGCACACCATCTCAGGGAGCTTCCAGGTCGCGGTGCTAGCATGAAGGCGTACACCGGGCATGCCCGAGTACAGGTCAACCACACTACGCACTGCGCCGTTGCAGAGCGGCGCATACAGAAAAGAGAAACTACAGTGAAGAAGTCTATTGCTGTTCTGTCCCTGACCATTGCTGGCGCCCTCGGCCTCGCAGCCTGCGGCGGCAACTCCGGCGGATCCACCTCCAGCCCCTCCGCATCGGCAAGCGCGTCTGCTTCTGCAACCGCTTCCGCAACTGCCTCGGCACCCGCAAGCACCTCCGCAGCAGCAACCAGCAAGAGCACCACCTCCGCAGCAACTGAAACCACCAAGGCAGAAACCAAGACCACCCAGGGCACCATCAGCGCCCCCAGCGGTCTGCCCAGCGAAGCAACCGAAGCACTCAAGAAGGGCCAGGAATCCGCCGAGCAGGCAACCTCCGCAGGCTACACTGCCAGCAAGAAAGCCCTGGAGCAGCTCAAGGACGAGTCCGACGTGAAGAAGGTTCAGACCAGCGACGGCACCGTCTACTACACCGATAAATTCGCTGCATTCGAATCCAAGGACGGTGCTATCGTCAGCATCCAGAATAACGGTGTATGGACCAGCATCGACTCCAACGGTACGACCATCGTCGTGAGCGAGGACGGCTCCTGGATCAAGACCAACCCCAAGGACAACCTCTACACCGTCGTCAAGGCAGACGGCACCGCATCCGTGCTGAACACCAAGACCTTCGAGAAGGCGACCGACGTCTCCAGCATCGAGACCCCGAAGGCACCCGGCCGCATCGACGGTTTCAGCGGCACCGCTAAGACCCCGGTCAAGCCCACCAAGATTGGTGACCTCTCCGAGGTTGCAGGCGCCAAGTAAAAACTAGCTCCTGCCCCGGGCCGAACAGCCCGACAGAACAAGGACACCAGCGCCCCGTGCGCATCCGAACGTGATGCGTGCGGGGCGTTTTGCGTCTTCAAGCTGCGTTCAACTCCTATAGAAAATAGGAAGCTTCGCATGATTGTTGTTAGGATTAGGGAGGCGCTCAGATTCTAACTCTTACTCAACTCTCACTCAACGAACAACCACACTATAGGTCTCCCCGGCATAGCACGGGGATCTACCAGAAAAGAGAACACAGTGAAGAAGTCTATTGCTGTTCTGTCCCTGAGCCTCGCCGCAACCTTCGGTCTTGCTGCCTGCAGCTCCAACGCCAAGGCACCCGCCGAAAGCCAGAGCACCTCCTCCAGCGCGTCTGCTTCTGCAACCGCAGGTAGCTCGAGGGCCTCCTCCAGCGCGTCTGCCTCGGCGAGCGCATCGGCTACCGCTTCCGCAACCGCAGGTAGCTCGAGCGCCTCCGCTAAGGAATCCGAAAGCCAGAAGAGTGGACTGTCGGGTGCTTCCGCCATGCCTACGGACCCCACCGATAGCAACTACGGTCCGCAGCTATACGCGCATTACAAGGAAGCCGTCGAAGAGGCTAAGAAAGACCGCTCCGCCAAGAAGACTACGAACACTGAAGGTAACGTATACACTGCCTCAGACGGAAGCATCGCTGTTGTCGAAGCTAAGAACGGTAACTACATCAGCATTGAGAATGACGGTAGCTGGGTACGTGTGACCCCTGAAGGTGAGGTTGCCGCCGTGACTGATAAGGGCGGCTGGGTTGCCGTCAAGCCTAACGGTGAAGTAATTAGCGTTGATGAGAATGGTGCGGCTTCCATTATGAACGTTAAGACCTCGGAGGTTTCGGGCGACTACCAGTCCCTGGAGCTGCCCAAGCCCCCGGCCCCGGTGGGAGACCTGCCTGCCCCGAAGAATCCCGTTAAGCCGACCAGCCTGGCTACGAACTAAACGTATCCACTACATAGCTGGCGACTAGCTAGACCTGTTTGCCCCGTGCGCTTCCGACCGTGATGCGTGCGGGGCGTTTTCGCATGCCCACATGCCCCGGGAATATGACTTAATATGACAGGTCGTTAAGCCCCCAAGTCACAAAGCTCAACTCCCAGCGAACCACCCCCACCACGCTGGCATAATGGGGACAGCAAACCAACGCGCCCACACACGGCGCACCCAACAGGAGAGAGAACCCATGAGCGAGAACACCACCCGCAGCGTACGCGTGCGCGCCAGCGAACTCGAAGGCCGAGCCTGGCTCAACACCGGCGACAAAAACCTCACCCTGCAGGACCTCCGCGGCAAAATCGTTATTCTCGACTTCTGGACCCTCTGCTGCATCAACTGCCTGCACGTCCTCGACGAACTACGCCCTCTCGAAGAAGAATTCTCCGACGTACTCGTCACCGTCGGCGTCCACAGCCCCAAATTCGAACACGAAGCAGACCCCGTAGCGCTCGCCGCAGCCGTCGACCGCTACCACATCACCCACCCCGTACTCGACGACCCCGAATTGACCACCTGGCAGGCATACACCGCCCGCGCATGGCCCACCCTCGTCGTCGTCGACCCCGAAGGCTACATCGTCGCCCACCTCTCCGGCGAAGGCCACGTACAGGGCCTCACCTCCCTCGTACGCGAACTCGTCGCAGAACACGAAGCGAAAGGCACCCTGCACCGCGGCGACGGCCCCTACGTGCCCCGCCCCAAAGCAGCAGGCACCTACGCCTTCCCCGGCAAAGCCATCGAACTACCCGCCGAATTCGGCCCCGCAAACCTCTTCGGCAACCGCGAACGCACCTACCTCGTCGCAGACAGCGCACGCCACCGCATCCTGCAGGTAGCAGCCGACCTCAACACCGTCATCAACACCTACGGCGGCGGCGACGACCCCATCAGCCACCCTGTCAAGGGCCACGTCGACGGCACCGGCACCGAAGCACGCTTCAACGAACCCGCCGGCCTCGCCCTCGTACCCGAAAACCTGCGCGAACAGCTCGGCTACGACGTGCTGGTAGCCGACACCGTCAACCACCGCCTGCGCTCTCTCAACCTGAGCACCGGCGAAGTACGCACCCTCGCAGGTAACGGCGTGCAGCGCGTCATCGACGGCGACAACGCCATCACCGGCGACCCCAACCACATCCCCGCCGGCGTACCCGCCACCGAAATCGCGCTCTCCTCACCCTGGGACGCCGTCTACTCCCGCGAAGCCGGCCAGTTCATCATCGCCATGGCAGGCACCCACCAGCTCTTCGGCTACGAACCCGTCAACGGCACCGTCAGCATCTTCGCAGGCTCCGGCGTCGAAGGACTCGCCGACGGCCCCGCCGCCGACGCATGGTTCGCCCAGCCCTCCGGCATCATCGAAGCACGCGACGGCAGCCTCTGGGTCGCATGCTCCGAAACCAGCGGCCTGCGCCACGTCACCTTCACCGAAGACGGCGTACAGGTCACCTCCGCGGTCGGCAAGGGCCTCTTCGACTTCGGCTTCGTCGACGGCGACTCCGACACCGCCCGCATGCAGCACCCCCTCGGCCTGACCGAACTGCCCGACGGATCCATCGCCGTAGCCGACACCTACAACGGCGCCATCCGCCGCTGGGACCCCGCAACCGGCACCCTCGGCACCCTCGAACGCGGCCTCGACGAACCCTCCGACCTGCTCGTCGAAGAAGTACCCGGCGAAGAACCGCGCCTCATCATCGTCGAAACCAACGCCCACCAGCTCGTACGCGCCTCCATCCCCGCCAAGGCACAGCACGTCGACGAAGGCGCCATCACCACCGCACGCCCCTCCACCAAGCTCACCGGCGGCACCCTCGAATTCACCTCACGATTCACCGTGCCCACCGGCCAGAAGCTCGACACCCGCTGGGGCGACCCCACCCAGCTGAAGATCTCATCCACCCCCGAGAACTTCATCCTGGAAGGCGCCGGTACCTCCACCGGACTGACCCGAACCCTCGTGCTCAACCCCGATGTGACCGAGGCAGTCCTGCACATTACTGCTCGTGCCGCCGCCTGCGACGGCACCCCCGGCGGTGACATCCCCGAGTACGCAGCATGCCACCTCTATCAGCAGGACTGGGGTATTCCCGTTGTCGTGACCGGTGACGAGGCAGACGAAAGTGAACTCGTCCTGGACCTGCGCGGTATCAACTAGGGGTCTATAACAGAAAAATTAAGGGTCAGTATTATCCTCGCTCCTACAGGGGCACCCGTCCTCGCTTCGCTCGGACACCCTGATGTCGCTACGGATAACACCGGCCCTTTTCTACTGTGCCGCCCTGATGTCGCGTTCAGAGCATACTGGCTCTCGTCGTTCGTTCCTAGAAGGAGACTCGGACCGCCTTCGCATCCGCCTCAACCGACGCCTTCAACGTAAACGGAATCTCCTTCTGCACCTGCGAACGCGCACCCGTATACAAATCCAACTGAGTAAACGACACCCTCGCCGTACCCGACATCGGCTTCAACGACCACACACCCGCCGAACTCACACTCACCTGCGGATCCGCCACCTTCTCCACAGACCACTTCACCTCAGAATCCACACGGCCCGTAAACGCATACTCAAAAGGGCACCCACCAGGATAAAGAGTGCTCTGCTGCGTGCACTTCTTCAAATGATCCTGCACCTGCTCCTTCACCGACGCCAACGCATTATCACTCGGCTTCAACTCCATACGCACCGAATGATTCGCATCCTGCGCAGTCACCACCTCATTCACCTTCTGCGCCGTATAAACCGTCGAATCATACGACACCGCATACACGCCAGGGTAAAACACCGGGAACGACGCAGAACCACGATCCACCGCAACCTTACGGTTATTAATCGTTGCAGCCTCCACACCCTGGATATCGACCTTCACCGACGGCAAAGACGCCTCATCAATAGCCCACTTATCAAAAAAGCCCCAATGCGTACCCGAACGATGCAACCGAAAATCCGTATGCTGCCGCGAACCCTCCAACGTATAGGACGCACGCACCGTCGCATGCTCACCATCGGCGCTAGTCTCCACCACCTCATACGACACCTCACCCAACGAAGACACCGAACGCCTCAAAGCATCCCCATCCAGCAGCGACGCGTCACCCTCAGGAATCTGCGCACCCAACAAACCACGCGCATACGAACCATTACCCGTACGCAACGCATGAAAATACTCCCGCACCTGACCCGTCGGACCATACACCAGCTTATTCGTCATAACCAGCGCCGCAGCAGCCACAGAAACCGCCACCACAACACCGACCATCCACATTGCCAGGACCCGCTCCACGGGAGAAAAATTACGCATAGAACCAGAGTAACGCAGGTAGTCCGCTAGGTTTCACGCACCGCACACACTAAAGTTGTGTATATGGCAGAACGCGCTCACGAAGTCCCCGCCAAATACGGCGAAGTCAAAGAACTATTCCACCCCCGCATGCGCTCCTACGGCAGGCGCATCGAAGCGGCACTCCCCGGCACCATCGTGCTACTCGCCGCGCTCGCCTTCATCTTCTACAAGCGACCCGCCCTGCCGTACACCATCCTCGTACTGCTCATCGGCACCATCGCAGGCGTAAACCTCTACTCAGTCCTCAAACCCACCATTATCGTCATCACCAAAACCCACGTGCTCCGCGCACGCACCTTCGGCTGGTTCGCCGTACCGCTGGAAAACATCGACCACACCATCTTCGTCGAAAAGCTCTACCCCAAAAAAGCCTACGGCCAGAAACTCAAAACCGTCGCCGGCCGCCTACGCTACCGCAGCTTCCCCGCCATGTGGGCCGTCGACAAAGACGGCAAACAGCTCATGCGCATCGACGGTCGTGTCTGGGACGGCAAAACCATGCGAGAAGTCTCCTCCAGGCTCTCCGCCCAGACCACCATCTACAAGCAGATCAACGTGGTCAACATGGACAAAGAACACAAGGGACTCATCACCTTCAACGAACTGCACCCCGGCTGGCGCTCCAGCCTCATGACCGCACTCGCCGTCATCATCGTGGCAATCCTCTTCGCAGCCTCCTTCATGCCCGAAGAACTCGCCCGCACCATCTACCTCATCCACTAGAACACCCACTCTTTATCGGTGCTTCATCTGGATGCGCATCTTCCGAATGCGCAAAGGCCCGGCACCCACCCCACACGGGGCAGGCGCCGGGCCTTTTGCATGCCTAACTCAAGACGCATTACGCGCTAGCTCAAGACGCATTGCGGGCTAGCTCAAGACGCATTGCGGGCGAGCTTGAGAAGCGAACCTAGCTCGCCGGGCGCGACAGAACCGCCACCAAAAACTCCGAAGAACCCTCCACAAACGGGTGCAACTGCCACGACGAGTACGTGTTATCCACGTTCAAGCCAACCTCGCGGGCATCAGCGAGGAACTGGTCAAACGCATAATCGCGGCCCGGACCCGAACCATAACCAACCACCGCACGGCCACCCGGCGCCAACACACGACGGAAATTCTCAACCACCGGCTTACGAGTCGAACGAGCCAAGAAACCCATCACATTACCCGCACACACCAGCAGCTCAAAACCATTCTCCGCCGTAGCGTCACCCTCAATGCCCAGCACCTCCGGCAAATCCACCAAATCGGCAGTAATCCACGTAGCGTCCGGGCAGACGCGGCGCGCTTCCTCAATCAGCTCAGGATCAATATCCACACCCGTCACACGGTGACCCAGCGCGTGCAGCTGCTTACCCACACGACCGGGACCGGAACCCGCATCAAGAATCTTCGCACCGCGAGAAGCCATAGCATCCAACAGACGAGACTCACCCGCCATATCGTTACCCTCAGCCTCCATCGCCTTAAAACGGTCAATGTACCACTGAGAATGATTCGGGTTGCTCTCCTTACGGACCAACCACAGCGACTTCTCACGCTCAGCCGGAGCGTTGAAACTCATCATTGCCATAAAAACTCCTTAGACAGGGTTGAGGATGCGCCAGCCGCCACCAGGCACGGTGACCGCGGCATATAAGCGGTGTGTGCGCTACGTTCTAGCATAGCCCCACCCGGCACCTACCGGTAAGGACAGACTAAGAGCCGGACGGGGCTATCGGGGCAACGCGAAAGGCAGAAGCGCTACAGAGAAGCTACAGGGGAGCGGTTAGAGGTGGTCACCACTAGTATTCGACGTCTCCTCAGCGAGTGCCTTACGCATCTGCTCCTGACGCTCCTCCTCAGCCAGACGAGCAGCCTCAGCGAACTGCTCCTCAATATCGGTCAGCAGCGCCTCAACCTCTTCCTTACCAGCCACCGGGCCGCCAGCAAGCAGACCATCAGCCCCCAAAACCACAGCCAACGGCACACCATTACCAAAATTCGCGCGCGCACCAGCCTCACGGTCAATCAGCGGAGTCAAACCCTCCGGCAACGTACCCGCATTACGCGAAGTCTGCAACGACTCCAGACTCGAATACACCGGATGCAACGCCACCTGCGGCAGACGCTCCTGCCACGAAGCCATCGTCTTCAAAAACTTCACACAACCAACACACGTCGCCGACACAAACACCAGCACACGCGCCTGATTCTTAGCCAACGCACGCAAATTCGTGTGACGACCATTCTCCAGATACAGCGCCGCATGCGGAATCGGCATGCGAACATACTGCTCCTCGCCGTTCTCGTCATACACCGGCTCCGGCAAAATCACCTGAGCCTGCGGCTCCGGCTGCGCCAAAGCATCACCGCGGCGAACAGCCTCCAACGTCACAGCAATCAGCACCGCACCAAAAACCCAAGTCCAGCCGCTATTACCCAGACCCAGCAGAGTCGACACAACACCCGTGCCGCCCTTCAACGCGCTCGCATGCGCACCAGCCGCCGCCAACAGCAGCGCAATATTACGGACCAGCGTATAACGGCTCACCGGCGCATTCGACTCAGAACCGAAACAATTACAACCAGCAGTACGACCCGTCGCCAACGCGCGCGCAATCACCACCGTATAGAACAGCATCAGAATCAACGCCAAACCCGAAGCAATCACCGCAGGCAAACGCACCGGCGACAGTAGTAGAACGGCGGCTAGTGCGATTTCGAACCACGGCAGGATCATCGACACCGCACGGGTCGGCGCGATCTTCTCCAAACCAAGATTCTGAATACCGGTCACGGTACTCTGCGGGTCCTTCGCCTTAGCGATACCGCTAATCAACAAAGTCAACGCAACAAGTGCCGTACACAAAACAAGCGGCACAGTAGAGACGGTGAGCATAAAACTCCTAGAGTGAGTGTGCGAAAACAGGAGGTGGCAGCAGCAGTTTTTAGGGAGAACAAACCACGCGACGTGCCGCCGTGTTATACACGATTTTACGCCCTGCACATGGGGGTTTGGCTCTACAAGTTAAGCTCTACGAGTTAAGCGGAAGGCGGTATGCGCCCTCGTTCCTACAGGGAACCCGCCCTCGCTTCGCTTCGGGCACCCTGATGTCACTACGGGCGATACCGCTTTCCTTACGGTTAGGCGCGCTATGCCCTTCCTCCGCTTCTGCAGGGGACCCGTCCTCGCAGAGCTCGGACACCCTGATGTCGCTTCCGGAAGGGATAGCTACGCCGGTGGTTCCCTAAATCGCCGTCAGTCGCACCCCGTACTCGCCCGCCAGCTCCGCATACGCCTGCACAAAGCGCTGCGCTCGCGCACCCGAGGCGCAGAAAACGCCCACGCGCTGATCACGCACCGACTCAAACAGGCTCAGCAACTCCGCGGGCACGTCGGTTGCCGGCAACAACGACCCCTCCGCGTCGCTCAGCCGCGACAGCGGCACATGCAGCGAACCCTCATGCTTCACCGACTCCTCACGCTCGGGCACCTCACGCACATCCAGCAGAACCTGCGGGACCTCATGCGCCGACAAATCCACCGGCACCACACGCGCCGGATCCGGCACCGCCCCAAACGACGTACACGTACCCGACAAGGCATCATACGTCAGCAGAGAGCCAGCCGCCGTCGGCAGACCACTCACATGCTTAAGCACCTCCGTCGCCATCAGCGAACCAACCACAGCCGTCGTCGCACCCAACACCCCGGCAAGCGCACACGACTCCACCGTCTGCGGAATCGTCGGAAAAATATCACGCAAATGCGCGCCATCCGGCTCAAAAAGACTCACCGAACCGCCAAAACGCAAAACCGTGCCCCACACCAGCGGCAGGCCCGCAACCTGTGCCGCATCCGCAATCAGATACTTAGATGCAAACGTATCCGTACAATCCACCACACAATCCGGTGCCGACTCAGCGAAAAGATCCAAAATCCAGGACGCATCCACATGCCGCACCGACGTCTCAACCGTCAACGACGGGCACAACTCCAAGGCACGGCGCGCCGCAACCTCCGCCTTCGGCTCACCCACATCAGACACACCAAAAAGCGGCTGACGCTGAATATTCGACAACTCCACCGAATCAGAATCCACAATATGCAGATACCCCACACCAGCCGCCGCCAACGCCTGCACCACCGGACAACCCAAACCACCAGCACCAATCACCAACACGCGGGCAGCCGCCACCGCATCCTGATCAAAGCCCGGCAGGCGACGCTGACGGTCCGTGCGCTCGCGATCCAAACGCGCATGCTCCGGATTCACCGGGGTAGGGGTGAGGTTTACATCCACGAGACGAAACCCTCCGACGGCGACGACGCCTTCGCGTGCTCACGCACCGGAATACGGCCCGCCTCACGCGCCAACGCGCCCGCCTGCACCGCAAACTTCATCGCCTGAGCCATCGCCACCGGATCCTCAGCACGATTCACCGCAGACGCCAACAACACCGCATCACAACCCAGCTCCATTGCCAAAGCAGCATCCGAAGCGGTACCCACGCCGGCATCCAGAACCACCGGAACCTGCGCGCGGGAAGCAATCAGCTCAATATTGTGCGGGTTCAAAATGCCCAGGCCGGTGCCAATCGGCGCACCCAACGGCATAACCGCGGCAACGCCCGCATCCTCCAGACGAGCGGCAGCCACCGGGTCGTCAGAGGTGTACGCGAGCACCGTGAAATCCTCAGCGACCAGCTGCTCGCAAGCGTTCAGTAGCTCCACGGTGTCCGGCAGCAGGGTGTCTTCGTCGTGGATAATCTCGACCTTCACCCAGGACGTGCCCAGCGCCTCGCGGGCAAGCATCGCAGTCATGACTGCATCAGCTGCGGTGCGGCACCCGGCGGTATTAGGCAGCGGCGCAATATTGAGCTTCTGCAGAAGCGGAAAAATGGGGGTGCCTGCGGCATGACGGCGCATAGCAACGGTCGTCATTTCGGTGCCGGAGGCGATGAGCGCCTGCTCGAGCAGGTCCATGCTGGTTGCGCCTCCGGAACCCATAATGAGGCGGGATGTGAAGGTGCGGTCGCCGATGGTGAGCGGTGTGAGGCTCATGGTGTTCTCCTCTGTGGGAACGTCTAGATAACGGGGTTTGCAGGGGTTTTGGGGCGCAACGGCGCGCCCGGTTAAGCGAACGAAAACCGAGAATGTCTGTTCTTTTTGCCGGTGGGTATGAGTCGGCGGGAATCTCGCCGGTACAGGCTGGAAGATTAGCCACCCTGAACGGCAGTGAGGGCATCCACCCTATCGCCCTCATGCAGCGGCACATCCAGCCACGTGGAACGCGGCACAATACTGCGGTTAAGGGCTACCGCCACGCCAGCCTCGGTACCAAACTGGTCCATGACAAGGTCAAATACGGTGGGGGCGTTGGTGGTTAGCGGCTCGCCGTTGTAGGTGATGATCATACGGAATCCTTTCGTGAGGGCGCCGGGTACACCCGGCGGGGAATGTGTTTAGTGGGTGAATCGTGCCGGGTCGCACGCCTGCATAATGGGCGGAATCTCAGCCCCGCAGGCGACCTCCGCACCGACCTTGCCGGCGAGCGCGGCAAGCAGAATGCCGTGGCGGAAATAGCCCGTGGACACGAGCTGGCGGGTGCCGTCGGCACGGGTGCGGTGCCCGAAGATGGGCAGGTCATCCGGGGTGCCGGGGCGGGCGCCGACGTTCGCCTCCAGAAGCTCGCACTCTTCAACGGCGGGCACCAGGCGGATTGCGTCACGTAGCAGCTGGTGTACGCCGTCAATGGCGGGTAGTGTGCGGTGGTCTTCGCGGCTGGTTGCGCCGATGCACAGCTCCCCGTCAGGGCGGGGGATGAGGTAGACGGGGCGGGAGTTCACGTAGCCGCGCACCACATGCTTGAGGATGGGCCGCGGGGCTCGCAGGCGCAGAATGTCCCCGTAGACGGGGCGTAGCGGGTAGTCCCCGCGCAGTGTTGCCCCTAGTCCGGTGCAGATAATGTCGCCCGCGTCCGGGTCGGTGACCCGTTCGGTGCTGAAGGTGACGCCGCGGCGGGTGAGGGCGTCTTTGAGGGCGCGCCTCATGAGCCGCGGGTGCAGCTGATGGTCGCTGGGGATGCTCACGGCACCGGCAATACGCGGTGCCAGGAGCGGTTCGAGGGCGCGCGCCTGCGTGGGGGTGACGGCGTCTGCTGGGCGGTTCATATCCCGGTAGTAGGCGCGGGTGCGTTGCAGGTGCTCGGCGTCGGCGCGGTCGGCTGCGACGATGAGCGTGCCGGTGGTGTCGTAGCCGGTGGGCAGGTCGGTGGCGCGGCTGAGCCGCTCCATGAGGGAGGGGTAGGCGTCGGCGCTGGCGGTCATGAGCGGGAAGAGCGCGTCCTGCTGGAATTGCACTTCTGCGATGGGCGCGAGCATACCGCCGGCGTAGTGGCTGGCGGCGGGGTAGAGCGCCGTACCGTCGTCGGCGGTGCCGTAGTCGTTGGTTTCGGCGTCGATGAGGTGCACGCTTTCACCGCGTTCGGTGAGCTCAAACGCGGTGGTGAGGCCAATGATTCCGCCGCCAATGATGGTGATGGTCATGGCTATGCCTTCAGTGCGGGGTTGTCGACGAAGGCGCGGACCATGGCGATTCCAGCAACTCCGGTGGTGCGGATGGCGGGGCAGTCTTCGGGGGTGATGTCGCCGATAGCTACGGTGGGTACGGCGGACAGTTCGGCAAGTTCGCGGAGCCCATCAATGCCGAGGGGCGGGCGGTTGGACTGCTTGGTGGGGCTGGGGCGGAACGGCCCGGTGCCAATGTAATCGATCAGGTGCGCAATCTTGTTGGACTCTTCGACGAGCTGCCGGGTGCCGGTGGTCAGACCGATGATTGCGTCGGCGCCGAGGAGAGCGCGGGCGTCAGCTACGGGCAGGTCGTCTTGACCGATGTGCACGCCGTCAACGCGCACGCCGCGGGCACGCAACGCGAGGGCGACATCAACACGGTCGTCGATGAGGAGGGTCTGGTGCGGCTGGATGATGCCGGCGATAGCTTCGGTGAGCTGGTAGAGCTCGCGCGCGCTGATGGGTTTGGACCTGACTTGGATGCAGGTGGCGTGTTTGGCTGCCCGAACGGTTTCGAGGGGGTTGTCGCCTGTGACGAGGTAGAGGTTCAGGTCGAGGGGGCGTGCGGGGGTGGTGTAGGGGTGCGTTTCGCGGGTCATGCGGGTCTACGATTCGTCGTCGAGTAGATGTTTTGAGAAAATCTCTCATTGAATTTCTGTGGTTAGGTTAGCACAGCTGTGTGGTGAGTTGAACATCCTTCAAGTGTTTTGAGGTGCCTTGTGGGGTGTGTTCCTCGCTCATATGGGGGAGCCTGTCGGGTTCGATGGCTCGCTTTTGATGTGTGCGCTTGGCTCGCTATACACTTCCTTCGCTCCTACAGGGGCACCCGCCCTCGCAGAGCTCGGGCACCCTGATGTCGCTTCAGGAAGGTATAGCTGTGCTGCGCGCTCGCATGGTTGTGCTGAAACCTTCTTGCCGCGAGCCCGCAGGTAGGCGCTCTGACCTCCCATACGGAGTCACCGCAATGCCCTCAACCCAATATTCAATCCTGGCGAGTTGCCTGCGGTACCTAACCCGAGTATTCCCCCTCCCCGTTCCCGCACACTCTTCCCACAGCGAGCAGCCCGCGGTTCGCATCCCTGCCGCGCAGCCACGCACCCTACCTCGCACCACAAGGAGGGGAGGGAAGCAGGGAGAGAGGCCGGTATGTTCTGTCGCGACATCAGGGTGTCCGACGCGGAGCGAGGACGGGTTCCCTGTAGGAGCATGGAACATACCGCCTCGACCCGTCCAACCGAGCCTAACCACCACATCCAACCCAAAATAAAAAGCCTCCTGCCGTGGGGCAGAAGGCTTTTGGAGCGGCTGACGGGAATCGAACCCGCGTATCAGGCTTGGGAAGCGTGCGCTCT
>ERZ772966.181-NODE-181-length-25471-cov-6.688425_pt1 | contig 25471 bp, 13 predicted proteins | sample MGYA00580680_ERZ772966 | MGnify/ENA primary metagenome ERZ772966 (study PRJEB29015, sample SAMEA2738055) | human oral metagenome | biome: human oral; feature: human-associated habitat; material: saliva | place: China | collected 2225 ...
CCGTTCAGATCAATATCAGCCCAGTTGCCCGGGACAATGTAACTAACTTTCATGAGTAATCCTCCATGTTTTGCGCGCCTACCTGCGCGTCAAAGCCTCAATAACCGGCAGCTAAGCCTACTCGCCACCAACGACAGCCCTCTTAACTCCGTGTGCTAATTCCCCGTAACCTCTAGCCGTACCAGCTAGCACGTCACCAGCGCCTTTAGCTACACCAGCAGCAACGTCACCCGCAGCTTGCGCAGTGCCCGCAATACCTTCTGTGACCACACCTACATAGTCGCCTTGGTTCCAGGCACCAGCAACTCGCATACCACTAGTAGTAAGGTGTTGAGCGGCGTCATTAGCCCCAGAAGTTATATCTGAGCCAGCATTGACGTAACCATTACCTACTTCGCCAAGGCCATTAGCGTAGCCATCAGCCACATATCCGAGAGCTACAGTGGTGGTGGGCCTACCGGAGACAGCGATATGGTTCACGCTGGGGTTTTCGTATTGAGCATCTAGCCGCCCATACATACGTTCCACACTGTGGTTATAGCCAATACCATCAAAGGGGCTTGCACCTTCACTGGCAGGAATAATATGACGCTCCCCGTATGCACGCGGCGCAATAAGCTCAACAGGTAATGAGCCATTCAGACCATCTTGAACATTATTCAACGGGTCTAGTGCATAGCTGTAGGCCTTAACGTTAGAGCCATCCGAGGGTGACTGCGTCCCAAAGTTATTCATACAGTTACCTCGTGCAAGTGCCTCACTGGTAAATGATACCCCTGCAGCATTGAAGGTTACCGCTTGTCCGCCAGTTGCTATGGCCGCAACTGAAGCTAGTTCACCACCCAGCGAGTGGCCAGTAAAGTCAACATTTTCAGGACCTACTGCCTTAGCTACTTTGGTAGACAGGTCTATAGCACTCTGCACTTGAGGTGAAGCTAGCCCAAGGTTTCCATTAGTGCCGCCCATAAGGTCACTGCCAACATCTTTAACTCCCTCAAGAGTAAAGCCGAGCTCAGTGCCACGGAAAGCCACCACATACTTACCATCAGCATTCTGGTAAACGCTAGCCTGCATACCGTTTCCAGGGTTTAAATCAAACGGGTCAATCCCTAGCTTCTTCAGCTCCTCAGCATCAACCTTGCGCCAACCATCAGGGATCGGATCGCCAGTTTCATAGGCAGCCTGAGCCAGACGCGCATAGTCCGCATCACGCCCAGCTTCACCCTCACGCGGCTTGCCATTGTAAGGATCTTGTCCTGCGGTATTTGCGGTTTTACCCAAGCCAGTCGCAACCTGGAGAGCCTTAGCTAGCATTGCCGCAGTCGCACCAAGTGACCCATTAACTGCAGAAGCCTTCTCCTGCTCATCAGCCTGCTGGTTCAAACTGGTGTTACGCTCACGCAGAGAGTCCACCACATTACGCACCAACACAGTTAAGTTGGAATCCCAGTCAGACTTGAACGCATCAGCGTCTTCACCTACCCAACCAGCGCTGTGTAGCTGCCCATTAATCGAGTTAACAACGTCTTCAAGTGAAGTCGCCTTGTCACCAAACAACTGCGCTAAAGCACGTAACTGCTCAACATCAGCACCAACACTAGCCATGAGCAACCCTTCCTAAACAAATTCACGATGCACTGTTGCCACAGCGCACTTACATCTGCCCTCAAATTACCCTGTTAGTGTTAGGTAGCCCTATGGGGACAAAACCCCACTAGTCCCCAGGCCAAGCGTGCTTTGAAAGTAGGGTTGCTAACTTTCTTGCGCCTACTCGCCGCCAAGAATAGCTTTCTTGAATCCGTGTATAGCTTCCCCGGCGCCCTTGACCGTACCAACCACCACATCGCCGGCGCCCTTAACCGCACCAACCGCAACGTCACCCACAGCTTGTGCAGTACCTGCAGCGGTTTCCGTGGCGGCACCTACATAGTCGCCACGGTTCCAGGCTTGGCCGGCGCGGTCAAGACCGGAGTTAAAGTGCTGCCCGGCGTCGTTAAAGCCAGAGCCTACGTCATTGACACCATTGGCGATGCCGTTACCTACCTCGCCAATACCGTTAACGATTCCCGTACCCACATTTCCAATAGCTACAGTGGTGGTGGGCCTACCGGAGGCGGCAATATGGTTCGCGCTGGGGTTTTCGTATTGAGAGTCTAGAGCCCCATACAGGCGTGCCATCTCATGGTTATAGCCAAAATCACGAGGATCTGCGCCTTCACTGGCAGGAATAATATGGCGTTCACCGTATGCACGCGGAGCAATCAAGTCCATCTTGCCAAGTAGCCCCGAATCATGTGCGAAATCTTGCCCCCCATTAAGTGGGTCATAGGCATAGCAATAGGCTTTAACATTAGAGCCATCCATGGGGGCCTGCGCATTAAAACCAAAGTTGTTTATGCAGTTAGCTCGCGCGATCGTTTCACTGGTAACTGAGAGCCCCGCAGCGTTAAAGGTTACCGCCTTTCCACCGGTGGCCAATGCACCAGCTGAGGCCAGTTCACCACCCAGCGAGTGGCCGGTAAAGTCAACGTTTTCACGGCCCACTGCTTTAGCCAATTTAGTAGACAAATTTATTGCATCCACCACCTGAGGCGATGTAGAGACACCGCCCGCAATATCATTGGCAATGTCCAAAGCTGGTTGTCGGCTAGGCTCAGTGCCACGGAAAGCCAGCACATACTTACCATCAGCATTCTGGTAGATAGTGGCCTGCATACCGTTTGCAGTGTCTAACTCAGACGGGTCAATCCCTAGCTTCTTCAGCTCATCAGCATCAACCTTGCGCCAACCATCAGGGATCGGATCGCCCTCTTCATAGGCAGCCTGGGCCAGGCGCGCATAGTCTGCGTCACGCCCAGCTTCACCCTCACGCGGCTTGCCATTGTAAGGATCCGAACCAGAACCACCATTTGCAGCCTTAGCGGCTGAGCCTGCAGTATTAGCCGCACCCGCAGCACCATTAACTGCGGAGGCTTTCTCCTGCTCATCAGCCTGCTGGTTAAGGCTAGTGTTGCGCTCACGTAGAGAGTCCACCACATTACGCACCAAAGCGGTCAGGTTTGAATCCCAATCAGCTTTAAAGGTGTCGGCGTCTTCACCCACCCAGCCAGCGCTGTGTAGCTGCCCATTAATTGAGCTCACAACGTCTTCAAGTGAAGTCGCCTTGTCACCAAACAACTGCGCTAAAGCACGTAACTGCTCAACATCAGCACCAACACTAGCCACGAGCAACCCTTCCTAAACAAATTTCACTGCGCGCCACTGAGGCAACGCAATAACAACTGCACCCAAATTACCCTGTTTAAGCGAGCCTATGGGAGCAAAACCCCATTAGTGACTCAACTCAGATCCACTAAAAGCAGGGTTTTAGCTTTCTACCGAGCGCTCAGGAATCTCCACAAAATCGGTGGGATATTGGGTGCTCAGCTGGGGCAGTTCAGGCAGGTAATTGATGGGGCTAGCGCCATCACCAAAAACATGCACGCCCTGCTGCCCAAACTTGCCGCTCGCGCCGATCCCGCTGACTGCAAAACTGCCACTCGATCCGGTTACGCCGGCACCACCAAAACTACCGCTCGAACCACTTATACCGGCATCCTCAAAACTGCCACTCGATCCGGTTATACCGGCGCTACCACTGCCACCGGTGCCGCCGAAGCTACCACTCGATCCGGTTACACCGCCGCCTCCATAGCTACTCCCGACGACGCCACCAGCGCCACCACCGCCAGAAGCCTGCTCCTGCTCATCAGCGTTACGGTTTAGATCCCAGCCAGCTTGCGCCAACGCCTGCGCCGCATTGCGCAGTTGCGGGGCCAAAACACTATCCCAGTCATCCTTGAACTTATCGCCGTCGCTGCCCTGCCAATCCGTAGCAGAAACCAAGGCTTTTAAAGCCAAGTTGACGTCGTTATCCAGTACCTGAGATTTGTTGTTGAAAGTCTGTGCCAGTTGCCGCAGACTCTCAACGTCTGCCCCATAAAGCGCCATAGAAACCCCTCAAACGGTAGTGTTAGAAAAGTTCTTTTAAAAAAAATCTTAAGCGAAAGTTAGGGCCGAGGCGCTTAAAGCACCTCGGCCCCACTTTTAACACGCTAGAAGCCAATCAAGGCTGCTGCGATCAGTGACCAGAAGCCTGCTCCTGCTCGTCAGCGTTGTTGTTAGCGGTGGTCTGAGCCTGACGTAGGGCGTCAGCAACGTTGCGCAGCTGGGAGGACAGGGTGCCTTCCCACTCGCTCTTGAACTGGTCGGCGTCGGTACCCTTCCAGTCAACGGACTGGACCTGGCCAGAGATGGTGGAGATTACGTCCTCGACGGTCTGAGCCTTCTCACCGAACTGCTGCGCAAGTGCCCGTACGCCCTCAATGTCCATACCTAGGAATGCCATGGTATTTCCTTTCATGTAGTAGCTAAGTTCCGCGCTTCAAGCCGGAACCTTTCGACAAGAAAATAATGCAACCTATCGCCACACCCAACAATGGGGACCAATCCCCCTGCCACCCGGGTTAACTAGCTTTTGCTTGCAAAACCGCCACTATCTGGGCTTTAACTAGCCACAATTTGCACCTTGACAGCCTTGGCAGCACTGATCCAGTAGCCGCGTCCAGGCACCATTTCCCCACGCTGGATGCGCGGAGTGGGGGTGCGCAGCAGGGTTTCACCGTCACCCGTATCAGGCTGAATCAGCAAACCAGTACGCGAATTCTTAATCTCTGCCAGCATCGGCGAGTAACCAGACCAGCCGGAAGTCTCACCCTCAGCAATCACCAAGTGACCGCTACGCTTAGCCTGCTTAACCGCAGCCAACAGGTCTTTTTCAACCGGTGTACCCACAACTTCGGGGTAGTGCTCCACTACCAACACCAGCAGCGGGTGGTTGTCGGGGGCCTGCATGGCAACGTAATCCTTGATTTTCTCCAGGCCTTCCTTGATCTGCTCGTCGCCCACCATGGTCAAATCCCACAGCCCAGCCACATCGGCCAAAGCCGAGCGGCGCGGAGAAATAAACACCCGGCGCACCTTGGGATCCCACTGCTTCAGGGAGCCAGCCAACCAAAGCAGCGCCGACGTCGTCGCCGCCTGAGGCGGACCCGCCACCATCATGGCCCCGGTAGGCACAAACGTGGCCGGATCCAGATCCTGCGAAGCCATACCCAGCACCGGCCAGCCCTGGTAAACCTTAGGCAGATCAGCCTCGCTAAGCTCAGTAGGCAGGTTAGCGATAGCTTCAGGCTTGATGCGGCCTTGACGGCTCAGGTACTTACCGAAAGCCTCAATGAGCTGGGCCTGGGCCATCTCATTAGAAGAGTCACCCATAATCGCCAACTGCATTTCACGCCCGTCACCCATAATCATGGCGCGCCCAGGCGGGCTAGCGGGGCTGAGCACATCCTTGGCCACACCAAAGTTGATGTAGTCATCCATATTGGATTGACGCAGCACCACCTTCATCAAGAAAGCAGACAAAACATTGCCGCGATAGGGCGTAGTCCAGTCACAGGTGGCCGCCACGTGCACGCCCACACTGCGTCCATCAGTCAAAATACGTTGCAAAATATCCAGGTTAGCGGCGCCGTAAACAGTCTTCTCATATTCACTACGCATCGCCCCTAAACCATCTAGCAGCAGCAAAATCCGGTGATCATTGGTGTGACCACTAATGCGCTGATAGTCGCTGAGCGTGGCCGCACTGGCCGCCGTAAACCGGTCGGTGCGCTCATCAATAATGGAGCTGAGCTTACGCAGCAAACGCTCCACACCTTCAGAGTCATCGCCAGAAACAATCGTGCCCACACTGGGCAGCTTCTCCAGCACCTTCAAAGAGGCCCCGGCAAAGTCCATGCCGTAAATATCCACCGCACCCGAGCGCGGAGTAATAGAGGCCGCCAAAGCCAAACTACGCAGCGCCGTCGACTTGCCGCTACCGGCAGCCCCAAAGAAACAAATATTGGAGTCTTTCTCAGGTAGGAAGTAAGCCGGCACCTGGCTTTGATGCACCGGATCATCCACCACGCCCAACACCAGTTTGGTATCACGCCGCTGCGGCAGACGGTTAAGGTCATAGGCGGTAGCCAGCTCATCAAGCCATGGTTTACGCGGCACCGGCAGGCCCGCAATGCGCGCCGCCTGCCCCACCGTAGCCACCACGCGGTCAATATCCTTATCGATACTGCGCCCGCTGGTTTGCACCTTAGCCACCTGCCAGGGGTTAAGCGCCCCGAAAGTCATCTCATCGACGCTCACCGAAGCGCCGGTAGCCTGCGCGCTGGTACGCGCCCCCGGGTAGGCCGACTGGAACGGGGTAATACGCCCCGGCCCGGTCTTAGCCGCACCGCGTCCAGGGATTTCCGGCGGGAAGTGGGCGGCAATCTTCTCCCCCAGCACGTCTTGGGAGTCAGACTCGTCGGCCATACGCAGCGCCACACGCAAGTTAGTGTTAGCGCGCAGGTTGTCTTTAATCACGCCGGCGGGGCGCTGGGTGGCCATGATTAGGTGCAGTCCCAGCGAACGGCCACGTTGGGCGACGTCGACGACGCCGTCAACGAACTCAGGCACCTCACCTGCCAGGGCCGCGAACTCATCAACCACAATAATCAGCGACGGCGGGCACTCGGGGTCACCGGATTTTTCCAGCTCAGCCAGGTCTTTTTTGCCCTTTTCGTTAAGCAGGCGCTCACGGTAGTGGATTTCGGCGCCCAGCGAGGTCAGGGCGCGGCGCACCATGGCGGGTGAAAGGTCGGTCACCAAACCCACGCAGTGTGGCAGGTGGGTACAGGCAGCGAAAGCTGAACCACCCTTATAGTCCACAAACAGGAAGGTAAGGCGGTCAGGTGAAACCGCCTGGGCCATACCCAACACCCAGGACTGGAGGAACTCACTCTTACCAGCACCGGTGGTACCACCCACCAGGGCGTGGGGACCGTGCACGCGCAGATCCAGCGCCAAGGGGGCGTCAGCCCCCTGCCCTACCAGGGCGGAGAGGGAGACGGGCCGGTCCATGGGCACAGTCTTGGTGCGGTCAATGATGGAGTTAGTGGCTTGCCAACGGGCCACCTGAGCGGAGGCGTCGTCGGCCAATTCAGCGCCGGTAAGCGAGATGAAGCTAATCGACCGCGGCAGGTCAGAGTCGTCATCTACAGGCACACCCGCATCCACCATGGGCGACATGTGCTTAGCTAGCGCCCGCACTTGGCTTAGCCCCAGGTTTTCGGGGCGCACATTGGTGGCGTTAACGCTGCGACGTACAAAACCCACAGTGGACTCTTCACCAGACACCATCAGGTAGGAGCGGCAGGCGGCGGGCACCTGGCTAGCAGATTCAGCCACCCAAATCACGTGCACGCCCACATCCGGGCCGCTCTCTACAATACGGTTAAGTCGGGCCTGATCCACCTGGGATTGATCAACAATCACCACCACGTCGGGCACATGCAGGGCGTCTTTTTCTTCAACTGTGGGGTTGAGCGGGCCACGCGGGCGTGGGCGGGTCTGCAGGCGCTGGAAAATAATTTCTTCCAGGTGCGAGACCAGCGAGGCACCCACCGCCGCGTCAGCCGCTAAATGCAGCTCCCCTAGCGGCGAGAAGGGCGAAGCGGTGTGGGGTAGCCATTCAAGCCAGTCCCAGCGCGAGCGCCCAGCCGGGTCGGTTAGGCAGGCCACCACCAGCTCAGCGGGCGAGTGCATACACACCAGCTGGGTGATTACCGCGCGCGCCACCGGGTCAATATCTGCGCGCAGCCCGCTAATACCAAAAGCCCCGTCTTGGCGCAGGTTAACCACAATCGGCACGTCGTCGATCATGGCGTATTGGGCGCGCAGGGCCGCAATGGTGGATAGGCACTGGGGCAGGCCGTTTTTAGCTTCCTTATCTTTTTCCATCCGGGCCACGGGTAGGTCTGTGCCCAGGCCGATACGGATCTGCATAAATTCGGGGTGTTCAGGGCGGCGCGACCACAGCAGTGGGCCCCCCATTTCGGCGTGGCGCACAATAGCTTCAATGGGCGGGTATTGCTGTTTGCGTACTTCGCGTTCGTTAGCAAATACCTGCTCAATGTGTTTTTGGGTTTCTTTAATTGAAACCTCAAAGGCTTCTAGCTGCTCTTTAAGGGCTCGTTTGCGCCGCCACTTGCCGTCAACCCACATACCACCCATCATCATGGGGCTCATGCATACAAACATGAGCGAGTAGGGGTTGTGGGTTACCGAATACATCATCAAACCCATAAAGGCCGGCGCCAGCATGGCGATAAAAGGCAGCGGGTTGGGGTTTTGCTGGGTGGGGGCCTCAGGCAGCTTGATTTCTACCGCTGGGGTGCGCGGCACTACGCGCGGGGTGCGGATGAAGTTAATGCCGGCGCTTCCGGCGGCGTCGGTGGCGCTTAGGGTGGTGGTCACCAGGGCCACCTTCACCTCAGATTTACCAATCTTGACGCTGTCTAGTGGCCCCAGCTTTAGGCGCTGTACCCGCTGGCCATTAACGACGACGCCGTTAGAGGAGTTCAGGTCACGTACTTCTACTTCGGTGCCTACTACCACCCGCATATGCTGCTTGGAAACCATCGGGTCGCTGAGGCTGACATCTACATTGTCGTCGCGTCCCACCAGGTTGGAGCCCTCATAGAGCGGGAAAACCCGGCCCCTGTCAGGCCCTGAAACCACTGACAATACGGCCACGTGTTCGCCGGCCACATTGGTATCTGCCGGGTTTTGCATTAGAGAGACTTTAGCCCCCGAGTGCAGCCCGGAGTCTTCCAGCAAGGTGTCGCTGGTTAGAGCGCGGGCACGCCCACGCCCGGCGGTGTCAATAATATTGATAGAGACCGTGGCCGGATCTATGGCCTGGCCGGCTTCGCTTGGTCCGGCACTAGCCAGTGCGGCAGCTACGTCCCCTACCGTCGCGGTGGCGTCCGTGGTGATTTGCAGGTTATGCGAGCCGTCGCCGCGCAGTAGGTTAAGACGTAGTTTCATTCGTGGGCACCATCTAATAGGGGAAGGTCTTCAGGGGTTACCAGGCGTGAGGACAGGGCGTATTCCACTAGCTGCACGCGCCGGTGGGAGGCGTGGGAGCCAGCCCCGCCGCGCATCCCCTTAACTCCAGCTCGATCGAGCTTGTCACAGACATTGTCTAGCTTGCGGTTGAAACGGGTGATACCCCAACCTAGGCGCGCGGCGGCGTCGACGTTACGCGGCAGGGAAACCGTGCCGGTACCAGCCCTACGCAACCACGGCTCAGCCAAAGACAAAATCAGCAGCTTTTGGCTTTCGGTAAGCACCACCATGCCCATAGTGGCCTGGCCGGTGTCGCTATCTGCCTCAGCGGCCTCAGCTTGTGCCGGCTCACGGTTTTCATAGGAGGGGCAGGGCACTTCCGCCAGGATCTCATAGGTAGTGGAGCCGGCGCTGAAAACTACCGCCATCTGCCCAAACACCATGGGCACGCGCACCCCGGGGGTAACCCAGGCACGTGAGGCCCCAGCCATGTCGGCCACGGTGGCCCCCAGGCGCGAGCCCTGGTTATGCACCCACCATAGGCCGTTTTGGAATTCAAACACCAAGAATTTGCGGTGCAGGAAGGGGTTGTCACTTAAAGCTAGGTCGCCTTCACGACCCACCGTGAAGCTTTGAGTGGGCTCAACCCGATAAATTTCTCCAGCGAAATCGATTACCAAGACATCTTTGCCGGTTTCGTTGTCGTCGGGCGTGGGCGCTACGCTCATGGTTTTACCTTCCTGTCTACGCGTTTAATAGGTCTTTTATGCAATTGGGTAGCGTGGGCCGGGCGCGCTTAGTGAGCTACTGGCTAGCCGGGGTGTCGATGCAGTCAATGACTGGGTCTGATTCACGCCCCGCCTTGTCACGCGCGACTATCTGCACACAGGTACGCGGCGGCGTTGGCTTTAGCGTAGCGCGGTGGGCGCTGGTTTCCTGCAAGCCTTGCGGGGTCTGAGATTTTTGTGGAACCCCAGAGTTAGTGACGCTGTAGAGGAACGTGGCGTTTGTGGCTTTATAGTCCCAAGTGGCCTCCACCTGCCCGTTAGCGTAGCTCAGCTTCAGGTTGGTGACAGGTTCAAGATAGCCATTCACATCCGGATCCATGGGCGCAGCAGTGCCTGCGGTGGTTACCGCCGGTTTGGGGTTAAGCCCGCCGCGCTGTAGGCCTCGGTAGGCCGCAAAAGCTATTACGCCTATTAATACCACTACTAAGGCGCTGATCAGCAGGGTTTTTAAGGATACGCTGGAGCCGTCTTGCGCTGCGCTAGCGGCCAGGGTGGAGCCAGGCGTCTCTGGCGAGCCCTGAGGTGGCTGGTTTGCACTGCCCGCCGGGCTGCCCGGGCCGACGCCGCCGCTTTGGGGGCCGACGTCGCCCGCTCCCGCCGCAGCTGGGGCGCCGGTTTGGGGGTTGAAGGGGCCGCCTGGGACAGTTCCTGGACCACTCACGCCTGACAAGGCCGGATAGCCCGTGCCATAACCAGAACCGGTATTGGCGCCGGGACTGGTCGCAGAGCCCAGGGTTGTGTTGCGGTTAAAACCAGAAGTGTTACCGGTAAAAGTGCGTGCGTCGGCTGGAGACAGGTGGGCGTTGGGGTAGAAAGTGCCCGAGTGGCTGCCTGAGCCGAGCGAATCGCCCCAGCTATTGGCGCCGGCAGTGTTGATACGGGCGTTGGTGTCGGCGGTGCGGCCAGTGTTTTCAGGAGAAATGGACACTACCGGACGCAGCCGGGTGGCGTCGTCGTCGCTGCCATCAGCAGTAATTACGGGCTGGTCCTCCCACACGTCAATATTGGTCAGCGGCAAGCCCAAAGAAGACTGGATTTGACGCAAAGCCCGCGCGAACGCCATCGCCGAAGCAAAACGATCGGAGGGGCGCTTAGACATGGCGGTAAACAGCACCCGCTCTAGCGCGGCGGGCACGTCATTGCGACCAATGGGGGCGATAGAGCCGTGGTGCAGGCGTTTAAGAATAGAGGCCGGGTCATTGTGCGCACCCGGGGTCATATCCACATGCGGAGGCCTGCCCGCCAGCATGGTGTAGGTGGTGGCAGCTAGTGAATAGACGTCAGAAGCGGGCGTCAAAGGCCGGTTAAGCTGCTGCTCAGGCGGCGCCCAGTAGGGAGAAAACGCCGAATCAACCTGATCGGCGGGAGTGTCTTGACTGATAGCAATTCCAAAGTCAGTCAAAACCGGGTGGCCAAAGGCGGTGAGCAAAATATTGGCCGGTTTAATGTCGCGGTGCAGATAGCCGGCACGGTGGATAGTTTCCACAGCGCCAGCAATCTTAATGGTGATCTCCAAAGCCTGCTCCACCCGCATTGGTGAAGTAGTAGAAAATCGTTTGCCCAGGTGAGGCGGGGGGCAATACTCCATGGTGAGGTAAGCACGCCCATCGCGCAGACGCCCGGCGGCGTACAGTGAAAGCACCGCCGGGTGCGCCCCGAATTTGGCCATCAGGTCAGATTCGGCCTGGAATTTTTGTTTTTGGGCTGCGCTGGCCCCCGAACGGATTACTTTAACCGCAACTTCACGCCGAGGCATGTCTTGGCGGTAAAGAAAAACGTCCGCGAAACCACCCGCACCGAGGAAGCGGATAAACTCCGCCCCCTCCAGGTGCGGGCCTACAGGTTCACGCAGCCGAGCAGCCATCAGGGCTCCACAGACAGAACTACACCGTCACCCAGGTCAATCCGGTCGCCGTAACGCAGCAGCTCACGCTGACCGCCGCCCAGGCGACGCGGCAACTGGCCTTCACGCAGCAGGTAGGTGCCGTTAGTAGAGTTCAGGTCCTCCAAGTTCAGCTCCCAATCATCAATGTTGATGCGGCAGTGGGACTTGGAAATGGACTTGGTGGGGCTAGCCACCGCCATCAGGTGCACCGCAGTTCCGGGTGCAGCCTTGGGCAGGCGGCCCACAATGACGTCGGCGTCTAGGGTTACCGACCCGCCGGTGGAGGCCACCAAAGTGCCCAGGCTGGGGCGCTTTACGTGGACAATCTTGCCGTTTAGTGCCCCACCGCAAATGCGGCAGGAGCTGGCGTGCACCGGGTTGGGGTGACCGTTGACGCAGTTAATTGCCAGTACTTCAGGGCCGTCACTGTCTGCGTTGGCACTGTCAGCTACGGGCGGCGGCGGTGCCTGCACACCGCCGGTGGGGACAGCGATGGTGTAACCATCGTGCGTCCAGGGGGTACCGGGGGCCACGTCCAGTGCGCCGGTGGGGGCCTGCACACCGGGTAATGGCACCGCATTACCTACGGGGTTGATCTGGGTGGCTTGTGCCTCTAGCGGGAGCTCAGCGGATTGGGTTCGGGGATTGGGAACCGGATCCGACCCCGCAGTGGCGGGGTCACCACCAAAAGGGGAGGAGCTAAAGGGGTTGCCCTCGTTGATACCCTGGATAGGTCCGGTGGGTTCCGCTTTTTTCTCCCCCTTTCGGCGTGAGAAGTCCAAGCCTTCGCCTTGTTCAAATTTGAACTCCAGGCCTGAGGCCTCATCATCGCGCAGTTCACGCACGGCGGCGTTTTCTACATCCACCCCAATGGTTTGGCCGTAGAGGTGGCCAAAGTACTGGTCTTCGGGGTTTTGCTGGCTCTGAGGTGCGGCAGGGGCCGCCGGGGCCGCCGTAGCGCGGGCAGTGCGAGCGTCAGCAATAACCAGTTCACCAGAGTTCGCCGGGGCGCTAGGAGCAGCCAGAGGGGCACTGGGCGCCACCACCGGAGCACTAGGAGCTGCTAGCGGGGCGCTAGGCACAGCCGGGGCGCTGTAAGCCGCCGGCTCCTGGAAGTTAGCGCCAGGCTCAGCCGGGGCGGCGGGCACAATCTCAGTGGGGACCGTAGCCGGGGCGTCATCCATACGGTAGTTGGCCGCCGGAGCTACCGGGGCGCTGTAAGCCGCCGGTGCCGGAGCCTGGTTCTTGGCGGCGCTTGAGCCGCCCAGCATAGCGGCCAAAGCTGCAGCAGCCCGAGAAACCTTGGGTTGAGCCGGAGCGCTAACAGGCTCTGGGCTAGGAGCAGCCTCGCTGATTTCCGCGCTGGGGACAGCCGGGGCTGGCACCGGGGCGGCGTCAGCGGGCACATCCAGCAAGCTAGTGGGGGCATTGGCCGCAGCTGAAGCGGCTGAAGTAGCAGAGCTGGCCTGGCTAGGCAGGTCAGCAGCTACCGGGGCGGCGTGCGCACCGCTAGGAGCCGACGACGGCGCCGAGCTGACCGCCTCAAAATGCTCAGTGGCCGGGGTTTGGGCTACCGGGCTGGGGGCAGCGGGACTAAAGCTAGCTGGGCTGGGCGCAGCCGGGCTAGCGGTGGCGATAGACAGATCCGGGTTTTGGCCAGGCACCAGCTCAGCTGCCAGTGAGGCACTAGCTGCCACCGGGTTGGGTGCGGGCACGGCCGGTAGCTGCGGGCTGGGTGCGGACAGTAGTTCCACACTGGGCGCAGCCGGACTGGGAGCAGACGGCAACTGCGGGCTAGGCTCGCTAAGCGCACTAACCGGAGTGGCGGCGCTAGTCTCAGCGGCGTCAGCCTCCGGGGAGGGCACGCTAGGCAGCAGGCCGGCTACCGGCTGGGAGCTGACCTCGCTGATAGGAGTGTCCTCTAGCAGGCTACGGGCCGCTGAAGCTTCAGCGGCGCTGGGCACCACCGAGGCGGGGCTGTAAACCGAGGCGGCACTACCGGCGCTGTAGCCAGAGTAAGCCGAAGCTACAGACTGTGCCGACCGCGTCGCCGGCGCGCTGGCTGCGCTGACTCCGCTGGCTGCCGAGTTGGAACTGTAAGCGCTGTAGACTTGACTTTTGTCGGCTCCCACCAGGCGGTTAACCTCACGTAGCTGCCAGTGCAGCATGGAGGCGCGGGTAACCCCGCTACGTAAAGGTAGAGCCTCAGTACCAGCTCCGTGAGCCTGAATTACCAGGGCGGCGACGTCGTCAAGACGTACTTCCTCCCAAGCAATGGGGTTAAGCGCCGAAACAGTGCGCACGAAACCATTAACCTGAGTGACCTCAGCAGTGATAGAACCACGCAGGGCCAGGTGGACGGCGCCGTCGGAGAAGACACCAGCCACAAAGTCAGGCAGGTGGAAGACGTTGTTGTTGTAGTAACCCGCCAGCACCTGCAGCAGACGCTGCAAATTAGCACCATCTTCAAGCTCGCGCCACAGGTCGAGCAACAGATCGTTGGGCCCCTCTAGGGCAACGAATCCGCTCTCGCTGACCGCACTGAGAGTGGTACCTGCGTACCAATTAACTTGAGTATTCATTCATTGTCCTTGAACATCCATGACCATTGCTCACTAGCAACCTCATTGCCGCCACGCCACGGCAGCGACCTATCCAGGGTGGGAGCATCCGGATCATAGTCCCAACCCTGCGTGCCAGGCAGGTTCTGGTGGGTCAGATCGTCATCCTCCCAAGGCGGATATGCGGCCGCAATATCCACCACGATCACCGAGATATTATCCCGACCGCCTGCGTTCCTCGCGGCTTTCACCAACGCATCAACCACACCCTCAGGCTCACTAACCACAGCTGCGGTAGCCTCAATGAGAGTGTCGGTAACCATGGAAGAAAGCCCATCTGAACAGATGATGTAGCGGTCTCCCACACGTGCAGGCAAGACAAAATAGTCGGCGCGTACACGCGGGCCGCAACCGGCCCCTAACGCGCGCGTAATTACATTACGACCAGGCAGGTGCTGGGCTTGTTCGGCAGAGATGAGCCCGGCATCAATCTGCTCTTGCACCTGTGAGTGGTCTTTAGTGATTTGCTCAAAGCCGTGCTTGCTTTGGTAGTAGGTGCGCGAATCCCCAATATTGAGTACGCGCACACACGGCATAGCCCCATTTTCACTAAGCACCAAGCCGGTCAGGGTAGAGCCAGGCGCGGGCACTCCCGGCAGGCCATTGACTGCACGGGCCGCGCGTTTAACTGCTTTTTGCAGCTGGGAGGGCTCAACCAGATGGTCCTGGGTTAGCTCGGAGAAGGCTGCCAGGGCGGTGGCGGCGGCGACGTCGCCTGCCTTGTGTCCCCCCATACCGTCAGCCACTAAAAATACTGGGCCGGAAGCTAGGTAGGCGTCTTCGTTGTGTTGACGCACTAATCCCACATCAGTCCCTGCGGCGTATTTGACCGCGATGCGTGTGCGCATCACTCAACCTCCAGGCGGCGGTCGCCGAAAACAATTGAATATCCCTTAGCAACTGGAACCATAGCCCCAGCAAGCACATGTGTGCGACTTCCGTCAGGGGCAACCACGCTGGTGCCGTTGGTTGAGCCTAGATCGGTGACAAACATGTACTGTCCATCGACGCGCACCGCCAAGTGAGTTTTGGAGATAGAAAAGTTGGGGTCAGCCACAGGCACCACGTCAGCTTGCGCCCACATACCTGCGGGAACCGGGTTGCGCCCCAACACCACGGCGCTGGTCACGTTAATGACGTCGCCGGTGTCTAGGCGCAAACACTTACCTACGCTGGTTTTAGCGATAGTGACGTGTTCATCCCAATCTGTGCCGCTTATATCCACCTGGCCGGTTTCTTGGGCGGCGGTTGCCTCCCCCATTAATTCGTCGGGAACTACCACCGGGATGGGGCCGCTAAAAGGCTTATTTGGCACTTGCAGCTGGCCAGAGACGGGGGCGCTGGCAGCGGGAGCGGTTTGGGCGGGAGCCTGGAAGTTGCTTGGGCGCACCGGCTCCATACCAACTTCAGTGTTGGCGCTGGGAACAATGGTTTCGTCGTAGCTGTTGCCTAGCGTCTGGGTGGAGTTGGGAGCGCTAGTACCAGGGGCGGTTTGGGCGGGAGCCTGTAGGTTCCAGTCCAGGGAGGTGATTACCCCGTCGCTGTCACGTTGGCCGCCTTCAGGGCCGGGGCTGGTTAGCTGGGGCTGGTTAGCTGGGTTGGCGCCAAAGCCGCCGCTTTGATTGGCGCCAGCAAAGTTGGCACTGGCGCTGCTGGGGGCCGAGGCGGAGCTGAGCGCGCCATTAGCTACGACGCCGCTAGCCACACCAGGGGCGCCGTTGGCAGGCCCTGCACCACCAGGAACTCCAACGCCAGGAATGCCAGCGCCGGGGTTGAAAGCACCATTTGGCCCAGGTACCTGCGCGGCGAAAGAGTTTTGGGCCAGGTGCGCCGCCGCCTGCACTCCAGGCAGCTGCGGGTGTAGCCCGAACTCATCCATATCCCCCACCCCAGGTCCGGTTTGGGGCGCGAAAGGTTGGTTGGGAAGAGTCAGTGGGTTGCTTTGTAGCCGTACCGGGTTTACGCCTTGGCGCACATTAAGCACAATCACGCCGCTAGCGCGGTCAAACCAAAACCGGTTCAGGTGGTCGCGGCTAAGGGCGTAAATAACTAGGTTGCCAATCCCGGCAGTAACTAGGGACACCCCTAGCTGCAAGGCTAGCTTGTTGAAAGCTGCCCCACGCGGCGGGCCACTGTTTTTAAAACCAGCCCAAGCTAGCCCCAGCATCCGCAAGCCTGGGGTTTGCCCACTACGCATCAAAGCCACCAGGTAACCAATGCATAGCAGCACAGTTACCGCGATTGATACACCTAGGCTAATCCAAAAAGGGGTGCGGTTAGATTGGTTGCCAGCACCAAAAAACATTACGGCCCCGCTGCCGCCGCCAATGACTAGAGAAAAGATAAGCGAGTCAATTAGACGCGCAAATACCCTGGGCCAAAGCGCAGCAAGCCGAGTCCCCTGCAAATGCGCGGGGACCGGGGCCGGGCGACTATTTAGGCTCATTTCTTTCTCCTGAAGTTAGCGCGCATGGTCTGCAGCCACTGCGGCACACGCATCCCTAATGAAACTGGAGATACCGCAGCTAGCCATCGACGCGTGCGTCGCCTACTGGCACCAAGGTGCTGTTTAAGATTTTGCATCTCTAGCCATAAGGGTTCCTGGGAATCAGCTGAAAGCTGCTGCTCAGTTAGCTCCAGATTGGCGTTATTTGAACGTTTTTTAGACTTTTGTTTATCTGCAAAGCGCCCCTTGCGTTGCTTACGACCCGCTTGGGGTGCTTCGTAGCCACTTTCGTGCCCAACTCCCTGGGGATCTGGCAGTTTGGCGGGGTTTTGGGCGCCATCAGCGGTAGTTAGGCTCGCCTGCTCCGACTGGCCGAAAGCTACCGCGTTGACTGACAACGCAAAGTTACGCACCGAGCCTGGCGGGAAGTTAGAGCCAAAGACCGGCTCTAGCGCGTCGGTTCGTGCCTGCGCTAGGCGCTGGGAACGTTCGCGAGCGCGGGCCCACTTGGCTTTAAGGGCCTTAATGGGGTGACGACGGCGCTTTTGGCGTCCCTTTACAGGCACGTACAGGGGCGCCGCCACTGCAGCACTACCTGCGCCGCCAGGGGCTTGACCACCTGCAAACTGGGCGCCACCTGCCAAGCCGTGGGCGCCGTCGTTAGCGACGCTGTCGCCACCAGCGGCGTTAGCGGCCGCAATGGCCTCGGCGCCACGCAGTTTAGGCGCCAAATCAACCTGCCCACCCAGTGCCTGGGCGTTACGTTTAGCCTGCTGCTTGGCGCGCTTAGCCTGCGCTGCCTGGGCGGCGGCAGCGTCATAATCAGCCAGCGCAATATCCAGGTAGCGTGCCATCTGGGTGCGGGTGGCGTTAGCGGGCAGCTTGATGCCATAGTCGCGCATCCAGTCTTCCAGCTCCGCCCAGGCCCCCAGGGCGCTGCCGAGCTCGTCGCGGTTACGACGCCGGCGCCCACGCACCGCTTTAAGCGCCAAAATCAGCGCAAACGGGGAGCTAACCAAAGCGGCCACACCCAGCCCCTGCCCCACCAGCAGCAGGTAGTGAGCCCAGTCAAAACCATGCTTTTTCTTAGTGTCACGGTCGTCAGACACGTCCGGGGTCAGGTCAGCCTGCTCCTGTGGGGGCGGCGGTGCCTGCAACACCTGCGGACGCGGCTTGGGTTTAGGCTGCGGCTTGGGGTTAACCAGTTTCTTGTCACGCGGCGGGGTGGGGTCAAAAGCCACCCAGTCGCCGTCGAAGTTAACCTCCACCCAGGCGTGGGCCATAGTGCCCTTAACCTCTAACGTGCCCTTGGAGTAATGCTCAGGGTAGAAACCCAGCACCACGCGGGCTGGATAACCAGCCTGGCGGGCCATAAGCGCCATAGCCACGGCGTACTGCTCGTCATCACCCACCATGTAGTAGTTGGGTTCTAGCAGCTCATCAATGCGGGCGGTGCGGTGACCGGGACGCGCCATAGAGTCTGAGCCGTCAGAGTAGTAGCCCTCATCATGGTATTTAGTGGCCATTGCGCGCACACGCCCCAGCGGACTGTTAGCGTTACCCACAAACTCACGCAGCCGCGTAGCCACCACAGCTGGCACATTAGTATCTGTGCCATTTGCTACCTTCCCAAAGCTACGCTTAGATAGCTGAGCATCGGAATATGTAGGTACAGTAACCACATTTACACTGTAACTATCGCCTTTAACCAGGGTACGGGTGCTAAGCAGGGCACCCAGATTGGATGAATAGAACAGATCCTGGGTTAGTCCCTGGCCTTTAAGCGGGGTGAAGCTACGCACCTGTCCCCCACCTGGCAGCCAGTTACCCTGGTAATCAACCATAGTGAAAGTCAGGTTATGGGTTTTAGCGCCCTTAGGTAATACACGCGTATCAACCTGGGCCCCAACCCGCTTAAAACCCTCACCGTTGTCTGACGTCCCAACTCGCATAACGTTTCCGTCATAGGCATCCATGGTGGCAATACGGATACGCTCACCATTTTGCAGCCCCGAAACCGTAAACAAAGTGGTGTCTTTTTGAGTATCCACCCAGTAGTGCAAGCGCGTAAGCGGAGCCTGATACTCGGCAATATTCAGCGGCGGCGTCACATAGCTACGCAAAACCTCACGGTTATTAGCCCCCGTCACCTGCGGGCCCAGCACCGCCCCCGCAGCCATGGCACAAGCCAGCATCAGCAGCGTGCCCAGGCGGGCTCGACGTCGCAGCCGCCCCGCCCCCAAAGCGATCAGTCCGCGCTGGCCCCGGCCGTGACGCTTATTAACCGCCCAAGCCGCCCACAACAGCGCCACTATCGCCCCCACCAGCGCACTATCGCGCCCATAGGGAGCCTCAAAACCACCAAACAATGCCCCTACGGCAAACATCAGCGCAGCTGGAACCAGCGCCCACAACTGGCTGCGCTGGTGACGCAACACAATCGAAGCACCCAGGCCAGCACACACCATGGCGCTCAAATACGGCACCACCGTAATACCCGCATAGGCGTTAGCCGGCGGCGCCAAAGTCAGCAAGTCACGCCAACTAGTTACCGCCCCCAACACCAGGGTTTGCACCATTTGCAAAGACGGAAACACCTTAGCGCTAGCCAGATTCGGTAAAGCCAAAGCTCCGCCTAGCAGGTAGGCAATCACCAGGGCCAAAATAGTTTCCAGCCGCCGCAACCCCAACGCATAAGCGACGCCAGTAACCACCACAGCCAGCAAAGTGCCGCCCATGGCCGCAATATAGCCAGACCAGTCCCCAAACACCGCCCCATGGCTAACACTGGCAGCCAACATCAGCAGCGTAAAAGCAACCAGCCCCAGCCAGTTAAAAGCCCGGCGTTTAGAACCAACCGCCTCAAGCCCATCAACACTCATAGCGCCGCCTTTCGCAATAATGCCGGAAGCTCACTAAGCGCCCCCAAGTGCAGCAAATCCATTGCCCCCAAACGGTTACGCCCCGCCCGCCCCGGGCTCACCCGCAACACATAAGAACGCGCCGACACCGGCAGACGCACCCAAGCACGCTCAATTAGCTCCAAATCAGCCCCTGAACCAGTAATCAACACCGCCACTGAGGCACCCGGACAAGCCGCCACCGCCTCCTTAGTCAACTCCGGCAAGTCAGCGGCGCGCCCATCCATCTCCACCAGGCTCAACGCATCCAAAGCCCGCTTAGGGTTAGGCAGCGCCGGCACCCCAGCCTGAGTCACCAAAGTAACCTCACGGCTAGCCTTAATCGTGGCCACAATCAGCGACGCCGCCGCCGAGACAGCCACCTCAAACTCAGCCTCACTAGCCCAAGATGCCGCCCGCGTATCCAACACCACCAACAGGTGAGCCCGGCGCGTCTCCTCAAACTGACGCACCATCAACTTGCCGGTGTGAGCCGTAGACTTCCAGTGAATATTGCGCCGATCATCGCCGGGCACATACTCACGCAAAGTATGAAAAGACACATCCGAGCTAGACAAATCCCGGATCGTAGCGCCCTCAATATCCTTAATGAAACCAATGGCTTCACTTTCCAAAGCCACCGTACGCGGATGCACATACAGCTCAATGCGCTGACTCCAGCGGCGCTCGCGGCGCACTAGGCCTAGCCCGTCGCCGTTAACGCTGCGCACTGGGCCGATTGGCACCAGGCCGCGTCGGGCGGTGGGGATAGCTAGAGGCTGGCTAATCATCTGGCCGGCGCGTAGGGAGGGCACCAGCACGTCGGCGGTGGATTTACCTACCGGTAGTTCCATTACAGCTTTGCGGGTGCGGCGGGTGCCGGCGTTGGTAGCTTGTAGCTCGCCGTAGGCGTTATCGCCCACCACCACTCGCTCGTTTTGCACATACAGGTTGATGTTGTGTTTACCCAATCCCAGGGCGCTTAGCGGGGATAGTAGAGCTAGCACGCCGAGCACTAGCCCGATCACCGCCAGCTCCACCCAATGCGTTAGCAGGGCTAGGCCTAGCGCGCTTAGCGCCACTGCGGTCACGCCCCACCACAGGGGGGTGAGCACCTGGGTGGCGCGGGTGCGCAGGCGTCGCCAGCTAGTGGGTTTTTGGCCCTTTGCGCCAGGGTTTAAGTCGACGCCGCCGCGTGGGGACGTAGAGCTAGTTTTAGCGGTCATGGTTTAGCTGTGTGCGGTGGGCGCGGGGACAGAAGCCAGAATCTGCTCAATGACACCTTCGGCGCTGGCGCCAGAGAACTGGGCGTCCACATCCAGCACCAGACGGTGAGCCCACACCACTGAGGCCAGCTCCCTGACGTCGTCGGGAATTACGTAGTTGCGCCCCTGAGCGGCAGCCCATACGCGCACCACGCGGGTCATGGCGATAGCGCCACGGGTAGAGACCCCCACGCGCACCTGCTGGTGTAGGCGGGTGGCTTCAGCTAGGGCCGCAATGTAGTCCAACACGGCGCCGTCAACATAGTTAGTTCCGGCCACATCCGCCAGCTGGGTGACCACAGCGGAGGAAACCACAGCCGACAATTTAGCGGAGCGGTCGGGGTTAGCTGAGTCAGCCAACACCTGGGCCATAGCCCCACGCTCGGGGTAGCCCACGGAAGTTTTCATCAAGAAACGGTCCAGCTGGGCTTCGGGCAGCGGGTAGGTGCCGGCCTGCTCAATGGGGTTTTGGGTGGCGATAACCATGAAGGGACGCCCAGTGGAGTGGGTTTTGCCATCCACGGTAATTTGCGACTCTTCCATGACCTCCAGCAGCGCCGACTGGGTTTTGGGGCTGGCACGGTTGATCTCATCAGCCAGTACGATAGAGGCAAATACTGGGCCCTTGTGGAATTCCCACTGGCCGCTGCGCTGATCGTAGATGGTTACCCCGGTGATGTCGCTGGGTAGCAGGTCAGGGGTGAACTGGATACGCGAGTGGGTGCCTTGGATAGTGGCCGCCAGGGCGCGGGCCAGGGCGGTTTTGCCGGTACCCGGGGCGTCTTCGAGCAGCAGGTGCCCCTCAGCCAGCATGGTGGTGACAGCCAGGCGAATTACCTGCTCTTTGCCCAGCAAGGCCTGCCCTACGTTAAGCACCATTTTGTTAAATAGATCAGCAAACTGGGCGGCGTTAGCCTGGGTGAGCGACATGGGTTATTCCTTTCAAAACTTTTCGCTGACGCTTATATACGGGGCAGCTTTATAGCTGCAAAGCTGGTTTATTGGTGTGTGCCTGACTCGCATTGCAAGGCGGCGTTATCTTCTTTTTCTTCCGCCGGGGTAATGCTGGTGGCGACATATAGAGACACTCCACCATCAAATGTGGTGTAGTGTTTTTCGTCTTTACCAGCACTGGGGGCCATCGTGTAGGTTTTGCCTGCCCAGGTAATGGTGCACTTAGTGGTGGAGCCATCCTTCCAGTCCCACAGCTTGACGCCATAGCGGTAGCAGTTGGGGCTGGTGCTGCCGCAGCTGCCGTTTACTACCTGGGAGCGGTCCACAAAGCCCTGGTAGTTGTTGGCTGGTTTGGGTTCTGCCGCCGACGGCGCCGCTAGGCTTTGGCAGCGCGGTTCAGATTCGCGGGTGCCGGCCTCACTGGTTACCTGCTTGGAGCTGGCGCAGATTTTTACTTCTTTACCTGCCTCAACCCCATTTTGGAATTCCACAGTGCCGCCGCTTGCAGGTGGCTCCTGCTTATTGGTGTAGCTGCCAGAATCAGCTCTGATATAAGCCGAACTGGTGGCGGTGCGTCCATTGCCGTTAGCGGGGCCAACTTGGCAGCTGACCTTAGTGGCCTCAGGGCGAGTGCAGGCCAAAGTGGGCGAGATTGGGGCGCCAAAAGGCGTCACCTTACCGGCCACTACCCCTTCAGAGCACTTGCCTGAAGAGTTACAGGCACGCACATAAATAGTGGATTCTTTGCCGTTAGTTAAGCCGTTACCTGTTTTATTGGCTACCGACTGCCAGGTGTTCTGATCGGTTGACCATTCCAGCTGAGCATTTTTATCACCGCTGGTAGCCGTGAAGTTTACCGCGTTATCGGCGCCAGTAGCCTTGGGCGCTGCAGACACTGAAGGAGCAGATACTTTCCCCTCCAACGTCATGGTGTATGAGACTTCCTCAGAGGTGCCGCCGCGAGTTACTGCCCTAACTGAGAACCTCACGGTCCTGTCTACGCTTGCATCAATTTCATAAGACCTGCTTAAGCCATTAACTAATACGGAGCTAGAGGCTGTAGGGGTATCGGCGTAGGAAATAGAGTAGTTGGTAACCGGCAGTCCACCAGTGTTGGCTGGCGGATTCCACGACACCAGTACCTTGATGGTATTACTTGAGCCCTGGCCCTGTTTGACTACCGTCAAATTAGTGGGCGGGCCCGGCTTGCCATAGGGAGTCACCGGCTGGCTGGCAGCTGATTCCTGACTGGCGCCTTGGGCATTAACCGCGCGCACGGTAGCCGTATAGGCCGTGCCGTTGGTCAGGCCCGTAAAGGTAGCCTCAGGTTCGGTTACGTTCTGGCTGAGCCCACCTGGGGAGAGCGTAATTACGTAACCGGTGATACGTGAACCGGGCGAGTTAGACCTGTTCCACGTGAAACTAGCGCTACCGTCACCAGCCTTACCAACAGGGGCCCCAGGCGCCGTCGGCACCACACTGACCTGCACACTAGCGGTATTAGAACGCGGGGACTGCCCCACCGCGTTATGGGCCACCACATAGAAGGAGTGGGTAACTCCCGGGGTGCGGCCGGTCATAATGCAGCTGGTGACCACGCCACAGTCAAGCAGGTCACCCTGCACTGTGTCGTGGACAGTGAAGTTAGTGATGTCAGCGCCGTTAGAAGCCCCGGCGGTGAAGGAAACCGTCACCGAGCCGGCCCCATTAGTGGTGGCGCTAACCCCACTGGGGGCGTCAGGCAAGCCGCGCACGCTCACCGCAATGGTGCCCGAAACTTCACGTTCGGCGTCGTTAGTTTTATCGCCCACCCGGTAGGAGATGTTGTAGGTACCGTGCAGTCCATCTCGGGCGCTAATGGTCAGGGACGTGCCCGAGGCGCGCACGGTAATACCGTCGCTGGAGCTAGGCGAACCCACCAGGTGAATCGGGGTGTCAGTAAAGGGGTTGGTGGCATAGTTGGCCACGTCAACCGTGGTGGATTTACCTGCATCTACACTGACCTGGGCCTGGCTTAGCTGCACCAGCGGCTCTTTAGCGCCAGTGACACTAACCGGAATTACCGCTTTAGTGCTGGCCCCCTTGGCGTCACGCACAGTCAGCGCCAAGTTAGCGCTGTTGCCACGCTTAGCTCCGGCACCCGCCTGCACCTTGAGGGTGTGGCCATCAACGCTAACCTGGATTCCATTGCTAGCCCCCGAAACCGTGTAGGTCATGGAGGCAGGATCATCGCCGTCGGGGTCGCTAACCCAGCTGCTCATATCCGCACTGACGCTTTGGCCACCCACAGCCACCTCAATGGCGGTGGGGCGCACCTGCGGGGGACGGTTAGCGGCGCCCGGATCCACAATCAGCGGGATCGTAAGCGTAGCGGACAGAGCCTTATCGTCACTGCCATCAGTTACCGTAACCGTGATTGAGGAGGGCCCGGAATAGTCAGCTTTAGCCCCAAACTCCAAGGTGGCAGAGTCTTTAACTAGTGTTGAGCCATCCCAACCGGCGGAGGCACTAGCCTGCCCATCTTTCGGCACACTAGCGCTGCGGCCACTACGCACGCGCACATAATTCTTTAGCGCGATAGGAGTTTTAGTGCCGGCCTTAACATGGATAGGAGTCTTAGACACATTCAGCTCAGGGTTAGTTACCTGGTTACCAGGCACCCACACCACAGCTGAAGCAGACAGGGAGTCCTTGTCGGTAACCGTGTAGAGCACGTAACGCCCCTGCGTGGCCGGCTCAATTAGCAGGTCTTTACCCGAAACTTTCACGCCCGGGTCAGAGCTGGTGACACGGTCAGATTCAATATCGCCGTCGGGGTCTTCATCGTTATCAAGCACAGACACTTTCACGGCGCCCTGGGCGGCGCGTACCTGCTCAACGCTAACCTCGTCGTCGCGCGCAATGGGCGCAACCAGCGCGGCGTCGGGCGAAACCACCACGGTGACCAGGCCAATTACCGGCTCAGAGTGGCCGTCGCTGACCCCGTATTGCAGTGAATAGGTGCCGGCCTTTTCGGGGGCCTTGAACACTACTCGTGAACGCTCAGCACTGACCTCAATTGAGTCGTCGCTGCTGCGCACATTATCAGCCACTAGTGACAGCGGGTCCCCATCGGGGTCAAGGTCGTTAGACAGCACCGGGACTGAGACTTTCACGCCTGGGCGTACCCGCACTGAGTCAGAGATAGCTACCGGCTGCTGGTTGGTGCCAGCTATGGCGCTTACACCCACCTTGACTTGGCCGTTAGCGCTGCGCCCTAGGCGGTCGGTAACGGTGTAGCTAAACACATCCGTGCCGGCTGCGCCGTTAGCGGCGGTGTAGGTCAGGTAGTTGCCGGTAACTTCGGCGCTACCCAAGGTGGGTGAGGTGGCGATGCCCGTCAAGCTCACCGAGTCACCTTCAGCGTCAATACCTTGCAGCGGGATAGGAATAGTTACCTTCTCCCCCGCCACGGCGCGTGCCTGCACATCTTGGGGGTGAGGGGCGGTGTTGTTTTCAGGATCAGAGCCCACCACCGTCAGGTTCACGCTGGCACTGGCTACGTTCCCGGAGGCGTCGCGCACCGTGTAAATGAGCTTGCCTGAGCCAGGCTGGTTAGCGGCACGGAAACGCACCACATTGTCA
>ERZ772966.184-NODE-184-length-25188-cov-6.450205_pt1 | contig 25188 bp, 22 predicted proteins | sample MGYA00580680_ERZ772966 | MGnify/ENA primary metagenome ERZ772966 (study PRJEB29015, sample SAMEA2738055) | human oral metagenome | biome: human oral; feature: human-associated habitat; material: saliva | place: China | collected 2225 ...
ATATGGCCCAAGGCGGCATGAACCGAATCCTTGAGGATGAGGAAAACAGCCTGGCTGAAGACAATCGCTCCGACGACTAATTAGTTAGCGTTTGACTGTCCTGCCAGGGTTCGGTAGGCGCTTATCGGCTGAGTTAGTAGAACCTGTCGTACGTTTACGACCTAACTCAGCTAAAACATCAGCCTTTGCGTGCAGTTGTTTTACGAAGAAACAAAAGTATATTTGTTCCTCGTGAATCAGAACTGGTTCAAGCGAGAACGAGCATCCCCAAGTTTTTGGATGACTTCGCTCCTCCGCTGCTGGATTGATTGCACTTTCTGCCGCGCCGCCGACTGACGGTCAAGCTGTTTCTGAGAAATTTCCCTCCAGTGCGGATTACGCATTGATGGCGAGCGTGCGGATAGTGCTCGCGAGTAGTTCTCTTCAGCACGTTGAAGCGCATTCTCCACGTTGCGAAGTTGTTCCTCAAGACGCCAAACGCGTTCTTGAGCGCGTTGACGAGCTTCTGCTTTACGCTGCTCACCAGCCCGCTTTGCAGCTTCAAAAAGCTGATCTTTTGCAGACTTGTACTGCTGCCACAAACGATCTCTGTCTTCTTTCGCACACGGGCCTATTGCTCTCCACTGGGTGTCCAGTTGCCGCGCCTGATCTTTCGCAGCTCGATAGTCGTTAGAGTTCACCAATAAGGACATCTGATAAATCAGGCGTTCTTTCGCAGCCTTATTAGAAGCCCACTCACGCTGACGCTTCTCAAAATCCTGCTGCTTACGATCCCTCAAACGAGTACGAGCCTGATTAAACCTAGCCCAAAGCCGATCATTATCCCCCTTCTCACACGGCCCAACCTGCTTCCACTCCTCACCAAGCCTACGCATCTGTTCCGACGCAGAACGCAAATCAGACGAGCCAGCAAGCGACTCCGCCTGCGAAACAATCCGCTCCTTCGCAGCTTTATTAGAAGCCCACTCACGCTGACGTTTCTCAAAATAAGCACTGCGAGCAGAATTGAACTTTTCCCTAGCTGCCTTAAACCTCTCCCATTGAGCAGCATCGGCTGATTTCTCTCCACGTCCAACAGCTTTCCACTCAGTCAGCAAACTTTTAAATTCTTCGCCGCCTTTTTTCCAATCTGTCGTTGTCGCCAGTTGTTCAGCGCGAGAAATTAGTTTTTCTTTAGCTTCACTGGCCACCGCCCAGTTGTCTTTGACTTGCGGAAACATCTTCCTTGAATGCCGCATGTCATGGTGCCCTGGTTCGCCAGTCTTTTGGTTCCAAGCGTGTACATGATCGACTTCCTGCTGGATGTCTTGAACATGTCCCCGGGCAATGAGTACATCCTCACCATCCGTTGAATATTTAGCAGTTACTCTTCTGTTCTTCTCGTCGAAGCCGTGAATAATTCCATCTTTGGTCCACCTTGAGGCATTCATGCGAAGATGCTATCAAGCTATTCAAACTTGTGCGTTGGATTTGTGTATGGGACGAGCGTAATGGGGAAAATTAGATATAGAAACCCTGACACATATGAAAGTACTGGCTCTTTTAAACTGGGCCACGCCTGGCAGCGGCATGAGCCCGGCGGCGATATTCGTCTTTATCAATCGCCCCGCGCACATAGTCAGTCAGATTTTCTACGTCTTCACGCGTATGTTGCACGCCTTCATGCCAACTAGCAGCTAGAGCTTGCATGACAGCCATGTGCTGAGCCTGATCAAGCTGGGCAAACAGCTCTGGCCAGCGCTTATCAAGATCAAGTGTTTCAGCCATTACGTCCCCTTCCCTTAACTTGTCCATCATTTTAGATCCTTAATACAAACTACGAGTGGCTTTCCTGAAACTACAAAGGGGCGTTTAGCATTTCGCTAAACGCCCCTAATTGCTTGGCTCAGGCTTATACGTTAAAGCCTAAAGCTCGTAGCTGTTCACGCCCTTCAGGGGTGATCTTGTCCGGGCCCCACGGCGGCAGCCACACCCACTGCACCCGTACGTCGTCGGAAAGGTGATCTAGCACCTGGCGGGCCTGCTCCTCAATCACATCAGTAAGCGGGCAGGCAGCCGAGGTCAGTGTCATGTCCAGGGTGATCTCGTTGCTAGAACCAATCTCCACCCCGTAAAGCAGACCCAAATCCACCACGTTAATACCCAGCTCCGGGTCAATCACGTCACGCAGGCACTCTTCAACGTCGGCCACGTCAAAGCTGCCCGGCTCAGCGCGCGGGGCAAAAGCGTTATCAGCCGCTAGTCGGGCTGCACTTTGGCCATCAAGCTGAGCCTGGGAGGCGGCCTTAACCTCCTCCTGACTAGCCACACGCGGGGTGTAGCTAGCAGCCATAGGGTTGTCGCTCATCTACTAACTCCTTTATTCGTCACAGTGAGCAGCACTGGCACTGCCACTAGCAACCTGGTCGTTAACTACTGCTTTAGCTACCGCGTCTTTTAAAGCCATCCAGCCCAGTAGGGCGCACTTAACCCGGTTGGGGTATTTAGACACGCCCTCGAAAGCTGCGCCGTCGTCAAGCGCATCCAAAACCGCGTCATCCACTCCCTGGCCGCGTGAATGCATCAGGGCGTCAAAGTCTTCCTCTAGTTCACGCACCTGCTCTAGGTCTTTGCCCACCACCAGATCGTTCATCACAGAGATGGAGGCCTGCGAAATTGAGCAGCCGCTACCCTGCCAACCCAGCTCGGCTAGGGTTTGCCCCTCTAGGCGCACCTGTAGCTGCACCTCATCGCCGCAGGTGGGGTTGACCTGGAAAGAGTCACCTTGGGGTGCCTCTAGCAGGCCCTGACCGTGGCGTTCACGCGAGTGGTCGAGGATAACTTGCTGGTAAAGCTGATCTAGTTCATTCATAAGCTACCTAGCGGTTGAAATACTTACGTACGTTTTGTAGCGCGTCGAGGAATTGAGACACGTCTGCGGGCGTGGAGTATACCCCCAGCGAGACGCGGGCGGAGGCACGCAGCCCGAAGTGGGCGTGGATTGGTTGGGCGCAGTGGTGACCGGTGCGCACCGCCACCCCGCTGGCATCTAGCACCTGGCCGACGTCGTGCGGGTGCACCCCCTCCACTTCAAAGGCCACCACACCCAGGCGCTGGGTGGTGTTGGCGGGGCCCAGCAGGCGCACGCCTTCAACCTGATTCATGCCTTCAAGCAGCTGGCCAGTGAGCTCATGCTCGTTAAGCATGGAGCGTGACAGGTCAAGTTCACGCAGGTAATCGACGGCGCTGTGCCAGCCGGCGGCCTGCGCAAGCGGCTGGGTGCCCGCCTCAAACCGGGCCGGCGGGGCCATGTAGGTGGAGTTTTCCATATTCACCAGCTCAATCATGGAGCCGCCGCTGAGCACCGGGGGCAGGCTGTAAAGCAGCTCCTCGGTGGCCACCAACGCCCCAATACCGGTGGGGCCCAGCATCTTGTGGGACGACAGGCAGATCGCATCCACCCCAGCGCTAGCCAGCTGGGCGAAAGAAAGCGGCAGATGAGCACTGGACTGGCAGGTGTCTAGCACCACCACGGGCTTGCGCTCCTGGGCGCGCACTGCCGCCAAAATGGGTTCCAGGTCAGTGATTGCGCCGGTTACGTTAGAAACGTGGGTTAGCGCCACCACGCGGGTGCGGCTGTTAATAGCCTGGGCCAGCAGCGCCGGGTTAGTGTCAATGCGCCCGTCAGGGGTTAGTTCCAGCCAGCGCAGCTTGGCCCCGGTGCGTTGGGCCAGGATCTGCCAGGGCACCAGGTTGGCGTGGTGTTCGGCGGGGGTTACTAGGATCTCGTCGACGGCGCCCAGGTTTAGATCCAGCGGCCCGTCACCTCCCGCTACCCCCTGGGAGGCGTTACCGATGCCCAGCGCCACCAGGTTGATGGCTTCAGTGGCGTTTTTGGTGAATACCAGCTGCTGAGCGGGGGCGTCCACAAAGCTGGCTACCGCTGCGCGGGCGTCATCCCAGGCGGCGGTGGCGCGGTCAGCCAGCTCATAGGTGGAGCGGCCTGCCGCCCCATTGGAGCGCTCATAGAATTCGGTGATGGTGTCGATGACGCAGTTAGGTTTTTGGCTGGTGGCAGCGCTGTCCAGGTAGGCTAGGCGGCCACCATCGCGGGCCGGGGTAGCCAGGGTCGGAAAATCGGCCACAATAGCTGCCAGCTCTGACTGGCTAAGCGCCACGCTGTCGCGTGCGGCGATACCAATTCCGGTTAATTGCGTCATGAGGATTCTTAACTTCTTAGGTCTATGCCCGCCGTAGCTTGAAGCTGCGGCGGGCCGGTTAAATTTGTGTGCGCCTAGCCGGTGGCGGCGTGGTTGGATAGCCCAGTTGGCCTATCCAACCACGCCAGCTTAGGGTTTTGCGCCCTCGCGCTGGCTAAGCAGCTAGTAGGTTACTTCAAGAAGCGGTCGTAGCCTTCTTCTTCAAGACGGTCGGCCAGGTCGGGGCCACCCTGCTCGGCCACGCGGCCGTTAACAAACACGTGTACGTAGTCAGGCTTGATGTAGCGCAAAATACGGGTGTAGTGGGTGATCAGCATGAAGCCGGCGTCGGACTCACTGTGTAGGCGGTTAACGCCCTCAGAGACAATGCGTAGCGCGTCAACGTCCAGACCAGAGTCGGTTTCGTCAAGCACAGCAAAGCGCGGGCGCAGCAGTTCCATCTGCAAGATTTCAAAACGCTTCTTCTCACCACCGGAGAAGCCGGCGTTCACGTCACGCTGAGCGAAGGCGGGGTCCATACGTAGGCGCTCCATGGCGGCGTTAACTTCACCGATCCACTGGCGTACCTTGGGGGCTTGGCCGTCCATGGCGGTCTTGGCGGTGCGCAGGAAGTTAGCCACGCTTACGCCGGGTACCTCCACTGGGTACTGCATGGCCAGGAACAGGCCGGCGCGGGCACGCTCGTCCACGCTCATCTCCAGCAGGTTTTCGCCGTCGAGCAGCACTTCACCCTCGGTGACCTCATAGGCGGGGTGACCGGCAATGGAGTAAGCCAGGGTGGACTTACCTGAACCATTGGGGCCCATGATGGCGTGTACCTGGTTGGAGCCAATGGTTAGGTCTACGCCGCGCAGAATCGGCTTGGGGCCATCGTTGGTTTCTACCTGTACGTGCAGGTTCTTAATTTCTAGGGTGCTCACGTCTTTTTCCTTAACTTATTTGATTGGATCAGGCTTCCAGCAGCCCGCTGACTTCAAGTTCTGCTTCGATGGCGCTCATCAAGCGTTCTTCCACCTCGGGCACGGCAATTTCGGCCACGATTTCGTTGAAGAAGCCCAGCACCACCAGGCGGCGAGCCTCAATCTCGGGAATACCGCGAGCGCGCAGGTAGAACAGCTGCTCGTCGTCGAAACGGCCGGTGGCACTGGCGTGACCAGCACCTTCAATCTGGCCGTTTTCGATTTCCAGGTTGGGTACTGAATCAGCCTTGGCCCCGGTGGTTAGTACCAGGTTGCGGTTGAGTTCGTAGGTGTCGGTGCCACGGGCGTGGCGGCCGATGAGGCAGTCACCTACCCACACGGCGTGAGCGTCTTTACCCTGTAGGGCACCCTTGTAGGTGACGCGCGAGTAGCAGTGGGGCTCGGTGTGGGCCACGTAGGGGCGGTGTTCTTGGTGCTGTCCGGCGTCGGTGAAGTACACGCCGTAGGCGTCGATGTGTCCGCCTTCGCCGCTAAAGCCCAGTTCGGGGCTGATACGCACGTCGCCGCCCAGGGAGACCACTACGTGTTTGAGGGTGGCGTTGGCGCCTACCTCGACGCGGTGTTGGCTGGCGTGTAGGGCGTGGTCGTCCCATTCCTGGTTGGTGACCAGAGTTAGCTCAGCGTCGGGGGCTACGCTAACTTCGACGCCCTGGGTGTAGTAGGCCATGCCTTTGTGGGAGAGCACCACGGTGGCTTTGGAGCCAGTTTCAGCGATGATGCGTAGGTGTCCGGCGCTGGGGTGAGCGGCGGCGTCGTCGGCGTCTTTAGCCTGGCCGGTAATTTCCACTACCAGGGCCTGTGCTGCCTGGACGCCGGCGCCAATGGTTACCACGGTGGCTTGGTTGAAACCATTCCAGGCTACTGCAGAGGCGCGGTCGCCGGGCTGGCCTACCTGGCCTAGGCGCTGATCAGTACGCTCAACGTTTTGCACGCTGATGCCTTCAACCTGGTTGGCAGTTACCTTTACCTGGTCTTTGGCGGCGCTGACGGCCTCTAGATCAAATAGCGGGGCAAAACGTTTGCGCGGGGTGAAGCGCCATTCTTCTTCCTTGGTGGGGATGGGGAAATCCGCTAGGTCGAAGGAGGTTTTGCGGTCTGCGCGGCTGGAGACGTAACGCGGGCCGCCGTGTGAGTGGGCCCCAACGAGCTTGGCTTGGGAATGGTCGGTTGCTAGGTTTTGACTCATTTTCTTCTCCTCGCGGTCAGCCGACCGAGTTTTCCATCTGTAGCTCGATTAGACGGTTGAGTTCCAGGGCGTATTCCATGGGTAGCTCACGGGCAATGGGCTCGACGAAGCCGCGCACAATGGTGGCCATGGCTTCGGTTTCGGTTAGCCCGCGCTGCATCAGGTAGAACAGCTGGTCTGCGCTTACCTTGGAGACGGTGGCTTCGTGGCCCATTTCTACCTCATCGTTGCGTACATCAACGTAGGGGTAGGTGTCTGAGCGGCTGATTTCGTCGATTAGTAGCGCGTCACAGAGCACGTTGGACTTGGAGTGATGCGCGTTGGGCATGATTTTTACTAGGCCACGGTAGGCGCTACGTCCACCATTACGGGAGATGGATTTAGAGACAATGTGGCTGGAGGTGTAGGGCGCCATGTGTACCATCTTGGCGCCGGTGTCTTGGTGCTGGTCTTCGCCGGCGAAGGCGATGGAGAGGGCTTCACCGCGCGCGTGGGGGCCAAGTAGGAATACTGCCGGGTACTTCATGTTGCGCTTGGAGCCGATGTTGCCGTCTACCCATTCCATGGTGGCGCCTTCTTCGCAGGTGGCGCGCTGGGTGACTAGGTTGTAGACGTTGTTAGACCAGTTTTGGATGGTGGTGTAGCGAACCCGGGCGTTCTTCTTGACCACGATTTCCACGATGGCTGAGTGCAGCGAGTCGGTGGAGTAGATGGGGGCGGTGCAGCCTTCTACGTAGTGTACGTATGAGCCCTCGTCGGCGATGATTAGGGTGCGCTCGAACTGGCCCATGTTTTCGGTGTTGATACGGAAGTAGGCCTGCAAAGGGATTTCTACATGTACGCCCGGGGGCACGTAGATGAAGGAGCCACCTGACCATACGGCGGTGTTTAGGGCGGCGAACTTATTGTCGCCGGCGGGAACTACGGTGCCGAAGTACTCCTTGAACAGTTCGGGGTACTTCTTGAGGGCGGTGTCAGTGTCGACGAAGATAACGCCCTGTTCTTCTAGGTCGCCACGGATCTGGTTGTAAACCACTTCAGATTCGTACTGCGCGGCCACACCGGCCACCAGACGCTCGTGTTCGGCCTGGGGGATACCTAGACGGTCGTAGGTGTTTTTGATGTCTTCGGGTAGGTCGTCCCAGCTGTTGGTGGGACGCTCAGTGGAACGCACGTAGTACTTGACCTGGTCCATGTCTAGCTGGGATAGGTCGATACCCCAGGTGGGCATGGGTTTACGCTCGAAAATTTCGTATGCTTTCAGGCGGCGTTCGAGCATCCATTGCGGTTCTTGTTTGATGGCCGAGATGTCTCGTACCACCTGCTCGTCCAGTCCACGCTTGGCACTTTGGCCGGCGGCGTCTGAGTCATGCCACCCGTAGTCGTAGGACGTGGAGATAGACGCAATGATCTCCTCGTCGCTACGTTGTGCCTCATTCGTGGTACTTGTCATCGTTGTCCTTCCTTTTGCCTGCGTAAGTTTGCAGGCTCCTGTGGGTGCCTGATGGCCCTGGCGCGCACGGTAGGCATCGCTAGTGGCACGTGGGTGGTGCACACATGTTCTCCGCCCGCTAGGGTGGCCAGTCTTTGTACCGGCACTCCTAGTAGCCGGGAGAACGCAGCGGTCTCCGCGTCACATAATTCATTAAATTTGCCGGCTACCTCGCGTACTGGGCAGTGGCCTTGGCACAGTTGGACCGCAAAGGTACCGTCCCCGATTTCACGAACGGTAGCTGCGTATCCGTCAGCGCTAAGTGCGTCCGCTAGGGCGCGTGCGCGTGCTGCCGGGTCTTTGCCTACGCTCTCGACGACGCCGCTGTAGCGCCGCTCTAACTCTCGCCCGCGGGCTGCGGCAAAGGAATCTACCGCATCTTCGCCAGCGATTTGAGAGAGGTAGGACAGGGCCCGACTAGCAAGTTCTGAGTAACCTTCTTGAAGGTTAGTGCGGGCGGCAGCGGTGGCCACATAGTGGCGTGCGGGGCGCCCGCGTCCGCGCCTGGCCGCCGCTAGGCGGTCATGGACTTCAATCTGACCGGTGTTTTCTAAGGCGGTGATATGACGTCTAATTGCGGCTGGGGTTAGTGAAAGTACGCGCGCGAGCTGGGCGGCTGTAATGGGCCCCTTCTCAACAATGAGATCAAGGACTTTAGCCCTAGTGCCGGCGTCATCGCCGTAGTTCATTGGTCCTCCTTTACGCATCGCCCGCGACTATCTTAGGGATGCCACATATCCTGGTTGCTTCCAGCATACCCGGCACCCACAACAATAGCGAAGATTAGGCTTGCATAAATACTAAAACCACTTTGTTGAGAGCGGAAACACGCCAACTTTGCTCAACCTAACTTAGGTTTACCTGCACAATTTCACGCTTTAGCCACTACCCTACGCCAAGCCGATTCCAAACTGGATACTTGACCACATTTGGCCAGCAGCGAGCATAGCAGATAAGGACCTATGTCCTTAAATAAGTAGGGCTTACGCCACCACCTACCGGCAGGTGACGTAAGCCCAAATAGCAGTCAGTTAGACCGCACAAATCAGTGTTTAGACGGCAATAGCTCAATCGCAGGGCGCGGAGCCGCCATGGCATTAATAGGAGCCTGCGGATCGCGATAGCCCAAAGCAAAACCAGTAATCAGCTTGTAATGCTCAGGAATCTCAAACTCAGCCTCCACCGGGGCACGCCAAGTGGACAAAATCCCAATCGCACACGAATCAATCCCACGCGACTTAGCCGACAAGAACAAAGTCTGCAACATCAAACCCGCATCCATAGCCGACCAAGGCAGCATCTTTTCGTGAACAAACACAAAACCCATCACCGGCGCATCAAACGCAGTCACATTACGCCTATTAGCGGCGTCGCGCCCAGCATGATCAGAGCGCTCCACCCCATAAGCCCCATACAGCAGCTTAGCCACCTCAATCTGGGCCGGGCGCAGCTCGCTGGGGTAAGGCTTCCACACCGGGAAATCCCCGTCAGGCAAATCCCCACGCAGCGCCGCCTTAGCGCCAGCCATAGCTTTGTGATGCTGAATATCTAGCGTCTTATCGAAACGCTCCACATAATCCTTACGCAGGCGCTGGGCCTGCTCCCCCTGCGCAATAGCCACCCGGAAAGCACGCGTATTAGACCAGCTGGGGGCACTAGCGGCGTCGTCGAGAATAGCGCGTAAATCCTCAGCGCTAACCGGCTTATCCAAATAAGCCCGCACAGAACGGCGCGAGGCTGCCAAAGCAGAAAAATCATTCATAATTTCCACCCTAGCAACCCCGCCCCAGTTACAGCGCCAAACAGCCAGCTAACAGCTTAAACCTCAGGCTCAACCTCAAAACCATAAGGAGCCCGCAGCCACGGCGCATCCGCACTACGCAGCCCCTGCCAGCCCTTTGCACGTATCCGCTCCGTAGCCAGCAAGCCAGCCACCGCCGCCGCATTATGAATCTGCCCAGCTAACGCCGCATCCACCGCCTGCGCCAAAGGCACCCAGGTGGGACGCAAATCAGCTTCCTCATCTTCACGCACAAAATCGTTACGCTCCACGCGACGCAAATCCCGCGCCAGCAGCACCCGCAGCGACTCAGTCAAACAGCCAGCCGAAGAAAACACATCCACCAAGGTGTGCCAAGTGAGCGCCTCCATATCAGTCTCCTCACGCAGCTCACGCTCAGCCGCCACCAAAGCAGACTCACCCGCATGATCCATCAAACCCGCCGGCAACTCCCAAAGGTTAGCGCGCACCGGGTGACGATACTGGCGGATCATAAGCACCTCAGGGGCGCCGTCGGGCTGAGAAGAATCCTCACCCTCACGCAAAGCCACCACCGCCACAGCCCCATGATGCGCCAAATACTGGCGCCCAATCGGATCCGCACCCGGCTCTAGACGCAACGTGTCCGCATCCAAAGCAAACACCGGCCCAGACCACATACGCTGGTGACTTACCAGCTCCCGACTAAGATCGCGCTCATCACGCAACTGCATCAGCGTTCCTCTCTATTTTTAGCTGCGGCCGCCTCACGCGCCTGCAAGCTAGCCTCACGCGGCAGTGAGTGAGCCTTAGGCGAAGCAAACACCTCACTACGCCGAGCCAAAGCCGCCTTAACCAAGCCCGCAAACAACGGGTGAGCCTTAGTGGGGCGAGACTTAAACTCAGGGTGAGCCTGCGTGGCCACATAGTAGGGGTGAAGCTTAGAATCCAGCTCCACGAACTCCACCAAACTACCATCCGGAGAGGTACCACACACGTGCAAGCCCACAGATTCTAGGCGCTCGCGGTAGTCATTGTTGACCTCGTAGCGGTGACGGTGACGCTCACTAACCTCGCAGGTGCCATAGGCTTGGGCCACCACTGAGCCGGCGGTGAGCTTAGCCGGGTAAGCCCCCAGGCGCATAGTGCCACCCAGGTCGCCTTCACCTTCCACAAATTCACGCTGCGAGTTCATGGTGGTAACCACCGGGTCAGGGGTTTCGCTTTCCATCTCAGTGGAAGCGGCAGCCTTTAGCCCCAGCAGGTTACGGGCGGCTTCAATCACCATGCACTGTAGGCCCAGGCAGATACCCAAGGTGGGCACGCCGTGTTCACGGGCCCACCGTAGTGCCCCCAGCTTGCCTTCAATGCCGCGCACCCCAAAACCACCGGGTACCACAATGGCGTCTACCCCGGCCAGGGCCAGCTGCGCACCATTAGGGGTTTCGCACTGGTCAGAGGCCACCCAGCGGATATCCACATGGGCGTTGTTGGCAAAACCGCCGTGCTTAATAGCTTCAGAGACAGACAGGTAGGCGTCGTGCAGGTCCACGTACTTACCAACCAGCGCCACCTCAACGCGGTACTTAGGCGAGTGCACCCGCTCTAGCAGCGCATTCCATTCGCGCCAGTCCACGTCACGGAAGGTTAGCCCTAGGCGCTGCACCAGGAAGGCGTCTAGGCCCTCACGGTGCAAGGTGGGGGGAACTTCGTAAATGGAGGCGGCGTCTTTACATTCAATTACGGCTTCGCGCTCTACGTCGCACATGAGCGCCACTTTGCCTTTGATGCCTTCAGGCAGGGGCCGGTCAGTGCGTAGCACCAGCGCATCTGGCTGGATACCAATATTGCGCAGGGCGGCCACCGAGTGCTGGGTGGGCTTGGTTTTGAGCTCGCCGGCGGCGGGCAGGAAAGGAATCAAGGATACGTGCACGAAAGCCACGTTGGCGCGGCCAATGTCGGCGCGTACCTGCCGGGCGGCTTCTAGGAAGGGCTGGGATTCAATGTCACCAACGGTTCCGCCGATTTCGGTGATGATTACGTCAGGGGCGTTGCCGTCACTGTCAGGCTCAGCCTGGGCGCGCATCACGCGCTTGATTTCGTCGGTGATGTGCGGGATGACCTGCACCGTGTCGCCTAGGTATTCGCCGCGACGTTCTTTAGCAATTACGTTTGAGTAGACCTGCCCGGTGGTGGCGTTGGCTTTACCCGATAGGTTTACATCCAAGAAGCGCTCATAGTGACCAATGTCTAGGTCGGTTTCGGCGCCGTCTTCAGTTACGAACACCTCGCCGTGCTGGAAGGGGTTCATGGTGCCCGGGTCTACGTTGATGTAGGGGTCTAGTTTTTGCATGGCCACGCTTAGTCCGCGTGAGCGTAGCAGTCGCCCCAGACTGGAGGCGGTTAGCCCTTTACCGAGGGAGGAAACTACGCCTCCGGTTACGAAAATGTGTCGAGTTACGTGGCCGTGGTTTCCGTATGCATCTATCACGGACTTCCAGCCTACTCCGCTACAGTGGCCACTAAAGCGCCAGGACCCGGTCTAGTTGCTCACGTAGCTGTTTTTCCCCGGGGATTTTGGCGACGGCGGCGCGCGAGGCTGCTTCTAAAGTTTCGCGCCGCTTAGGGTCGCTGATTATGGCGACGACGGCGTCGGCTAACGGACCTGCCTGGGGCTCTACCAGCTGGCCACAGCCGGCCAAAGTGTAGGCGCTGCCGCCAACATCGGTGGCCACAATAGCGCGGCCCGCTTGCATAGCTTCACGTAGGGTTAGGGGCTGACCTTCCCAGTAAGAGGTTTGCACCACCACATCAGCTTGGGACAGCAGAGCGCCAATGTCTTCACGGCGCCCCAGCAGCTTAACGGGTAGGGCGGCGTCGTCAATTTGCTGGTTTAGTTGCGCTTTAAGGGGGCCGTCTCCCGCCACTAGCCAGGTGAAGTTAATGCCGCGTTGTTTGATTAGGGTGGCTGCTTCTAGCAGCAGGTCTAAGCCTTTTTGGGGAGCCAGGCGGGCAATGGTAAGCACGCGCGGCGCAGCGTCGCAGTCAGTGTCAGAACTGGCGCCATAACCAGAGCCGGAGTCAACACCAGAACCAGCGTCCAAACTCTGCGCGCTGTCCTGGCTGATTTCTGGCTGGGCGACATGATCCATGCAGCCGCGCGCCGGGGCGGGCACAACCGCGATTTCCCCTGCCTTTAGACCTAGCTGTTTAGCTTTTTCGAGTAGATCTGGACTTACGGTGAGCACATAGTCAGCGCCTTTAACCACCACTAGGTGCAGGGCCTTGCCTACCAGGCGGGTGGGGGCTGAGCCTACCGGCAAATTGTGTAAGGTCACCACTACGCGCGGGCGCTTAGCGGCAGGTAGACGCTTAGCGGCCAGCACCGCTAAAGCTCCGGCGCGCAGGCCGTGGGCGTGAATTACCTCTACGGTGACGGCCAGCTGTTTTAGTTGACGCAGCGCCTTTAAGTCAGCGCCTGAGGGGCGGGCACCGATATCGATTTGATAAGTGCGCAGGCAAGCACCGCTGACAGCGTCGGGGGCCGGCGAGATGACATTACTAGGACCTGCCAGCAAAACCTGATGGCCGTCTTTAGCTAACAGCTGGGATACCTGGCGGATGTGTGCACGCACTCCCCCAGCAGCCTGGGCGCTTAACTCTAAAACGCGCGTCATGCTCACTCCTGATCAGTTTTAGCCAGCGCTTTACGTGAGCGCAGCACTTTAATGCTTTGGGGCACCACATAGGCTCCGCCTAGGGCTATAGCGCCAGCTACGGCTAAAGCCAAAGCTAACAGGCCCACTATTCCTAGCGCACTAGTGGGGTCAAGTAGCTGTGCTAGCGCTAATGCCGGCGCGCTCACTACCAGATACAAAGCCACTATTTTCAAGCTGGGCACCAAGGCTCTAGCCCCTACCCGACGCGCCAATACCAGCGCTAAAGCCACCCCAGCCAGGCTCATACCAGCTGAGGAGGCAGCCCCCAAATACACCAGCACCGCAGAGCCTTTAGCGTTAGCGCTAAACACCCAGCTGGCGCCGGCCACCACCAACCAACCCAGGCAAGTGGCCAGGGCGGCGCTACGGGCGGCGTCGAGCACATAAAGCACCCGGGTGAGTTGATAAATCAGGGCGTAACCCACCAAGCCCGGGGCGAAAGCCACCAGCGCGGCCCCCATATAGTCCACGGCGGTAATCAACCCAAATACCTGCTGGGCTAGCGGCGCCCCCAACATCAAAGCGCCCGAGCCCACGCAGGCTGCCAAAGTAACCAAAGCTGTGGAGTTAGCGATTAGATCCTTTGTCTCACGTGAAACATGCTTAGCCGCTAAACGGGCCGCCAACTGCGGATATACCACCGTGGCCAGGGGCACTGCGAGAACCGCATAGGGCAAAACGTAGATAGCCTGGGTGTACTGGTAGATAGCTATCGTGCCGGCACTGCCGTAGCGACGCGCAACCGCCACCACTGTTAGCACGCTTATCTGCTGGGCAATCAACGCTGCAATCCCCGCCCCGGCCAGTGAGCGCAGCTGGGTGAAAGTACCCGCAGGCAGACGCAGGCGTGCACGCAGCCCCAACCCTAGGCGATGCACCGGCCACAGCAGCGGCAAACTCAGCGCGGCCACACCCGCAGTTGTACCCCACCCCAGGGTCAACACGGCCTCAGCGTAGTGACCTGCATCTATAAGCGCGCCATAGATGCCATAGGTAAGCATCACTACCAGACTGGAAAAAATCGGGGCCAGCGCCGGCCAGGTGAAACGGTTGTAAGCCTGCAGCACGCCAGTGAGCACCACACCCAAGCCATAAAGCGGGATTTGCAGGGCAAACATGCGTAAAAACGCCACCACCAACTGGTGACTGCCACCCCAGTAGGTAATTGCTGCCTTATCGGCACCCAAGCGAGTGTCGCTGGTGACCAGCAGCTGCGCCAAAGGCTCAGCAAATAACGCCATCAACACTGCCAGGGGTAGCAGCACCGCCAGGGTTAAACCCAGCAGGCCACTAGCAGTGGCACGCACCTTTTCGCGTTGACCGTGGGCAATAGCGCCGGCCAGCAGGGGCACTACTGTGCCAGCCAGGGCTCCACCCACCACCACCTCGTAAAACACGTTGGGGATCTGGTTGGCGGAGCTGTAGGCCCCAGCCATGGCGCCAGAGCCAACCGTGGCTGCCTGCACTACCCAGCGCAAAAATCCCAGCAGTCGCGAGGCTAGGGTGAAGGTGCCTACCTGGCCTGCTTTAGCCCCCAGGGAGGCGCCGGTCTTAGCGCTTTGAGTAGTCGAAACATCGCCCTGTGGGTGGGCGTCGTGAGATTTTACAGCGGGCGACGCCATAGCTGGTCAAGCCAGTTCAGGGCCGGGTTGGCGGCAATCACCTTAGAAAACGAGACTTTCTCAGAAGCCAAAATCAAACTCACCACGCCCAGGGCGGTCCCCAGACGCAATTTCCAGGAGTCATTGGCTGCCAGGGAGGTACCCAGCAGGGCGCCGGCAGCGTTGGCGCCAGTGTCTCCCAGCATGGTGGTTTCTTGTAGGTCTTCCACCAGGGCAGTGATAGCGGCGGCGTTAAGCCCGCTAGCCAGCAAACGCTGGGCGCTAGCAGCCGAGGCCGGTGAAACTGGCTTGGCTGACGGCGCATCTGACGCCCCCGAGGCCGGGGTTTTTGCAGCCGCGCAGCTGAGGTAGCTTAGCGGCGCTGCCACCAGCACCGTAGCTTTAAGAGCCCGCCCCGGACGCAGATCCAGCAGGTTAGCTAGGTTAGCGGTGCCCGCAATCAGCACCGTATTTAGCGCCAGGTCCGATACTTTCCCGCCCACGCTGGTGGCCTTAGACCCCACCAGGGCGCTTGCCGCAAGCGCGCTAGCGCCAATTCCAGCAATTTTGATTACGCCGGTGGTTACCTGCCCGTGGGCTAGGGCGCCTAGGTGGCCCTTGAGGCCTTTAGCTACCTTGCCGCCGTCGTGGGCGCCTTGATCGACGTCGTCGATATAGCCGGCCAGGCCCCCACCCAAGGAAGCTACAACCCCACCCAGGGCGGCACGGGGCTGGTCGCTGAGCGCGCTGGCCACGGCGGCGCTAGCCACGCTGGCACCGGCCATGGCCACGCCTCCGCGTAGGCTAACGGTGGCGCCGTGGAAGTTAGTGCGCTCCCATTGGCTGGCTTTAATCCGTTTGCGGCGCAGCACATAACCAAGGCCGGCGCACACCCCGATGCCGGCGCCCACTACGGGCAGCTGCCGGGGGCTGATACTAAGGCGCATAAGGCTAGCTCCTATTTATTTGCTCCTGTTTTACTTAGCTGCTACTTGGCCACGCCGGGCATGAGGCCGTCGGCGTTAGCGGCGAAACCGTAGGCAGCTTTGGTGGCCGCCTTGGCGTTGGCCAGGGCCAGGGCGGAGGTAACTGCAGCGGGAGCTGAGCCCACACTGTCCACAGTGGTTAGGGTGGTGCCGGCGCTGCGGGCGGCTGAGACTAGGTCTGTGTCGCTGTTAGCGGCGCCCTCCAGTACGGTGGGGGCCACGGAGCTGACGCCGCGCAGGGCGGTGAGCCAGTTGGTGTTTTGGGCTGAAGCCTCGGTGGAGTTGACGCTCTTGGGGTCAACTGAACGCGGGCCTACCACCACAATGCGCCCGGCGACGCCGTCCTTGCTTTCCACCTTGATCAGGGGGTTTTCGGAGGCGGTGAGTAGATCTTGCAGGTTTGAGCCTTGAGATTCGGGACTGGTTAGGGCTACGGCTAGGCCCTGACCCAGCAGTTCGTTGCCGCTGGCGGCTTTAACGGTGCCGGGCAGGTAGCTGGCGAACTGGGCAGCGTAGGTGGAGCGGAAAGTTTCGCGGCTCTTGCTCACCCAAGCGTCGGTTAGGCTCACGCGGGCACTAATGGTGGCGCCGGCGTTGGTCAGGGCGCTTACGGTAGCGTCGACGTCGTCGCTGTTGGCTCCCGGCAGGCTCACCACAGCCACTCGCTGACCGGACAAAGACCCTGCCAGTAGGGTCTTGGAGCTGGCGCTGATGTAGCTGTCGCGGTCGTTGACGGCTTTCTGGGTGGTTTCCAGGTTGCGTGAGAGGCTGTTGCGGTCTGCACGCAGCTGGGTGACCTGGTCAGATAGTGCGCTGCCGAGCGTACCCTGCAAGGGGCCGGCCCCCAACACCACGCCGACAGCTAGCGCCATGAACACCGCGATCAAAGAAACTAGGTGGTAGCGAAAGTCAATCATGGCAGTAGTCCTTAAATATTGGGGGTGGTGGGGCGTAGGCCAACCCATGAACGCACAGTATCAACCATGTCATCAATACCGGCCGCCAGCAGCCCTAATAGGGTCTGACCGGCGGGCGTGGAGTATAGCGCCGCGAAAATGGCTAGTAGTCCAGCTAGTGCCAGCAAAATAATTTGCCAGTTAGAGACGCGGGTGTGGTAGATCTGCGAAACGCCCTTGGCGTCAATTAGTTTGGAGCCTACCTTAAGGCGGGTTAGGAAGGTGGAGCTCATACCTTCACGGCCCTTGTCTAAAAATTCCAGCAAGGTTACGTGGGTGCCCACCGCCACGATCAGCTGGGCGCCGCCAGAATCGGCGATCAGCATGGCGATGTCTTCACTGGTGCCGGTGGCGGCAAAAACAGTGTGCTCTACCCCTAGTTCTTCTACCCGAGATAGTCCCGGGGCGCGCCCGTCACGGTAGGCGTGCACAATAATCTCGGCGCCGCTCTTTAGGGCCTTGTCGGAAACTGAGTCCATATCCCCAACTACCAGGTCGGGTTTGAAACCGATTTCCATAACCGCGTCAGCGCCGCCGTCTACACCAATGATGATGGGGCGATATTCACGAATGTAGGAGCGTAGCGCTTTTAGATCTTCTTTGTAGCTGTAGCCACGCACCACTACCAGCACATGTTTACCGGAGAAGCTGGTGCGTAGCTCAGGCATACCCAGGTCGTTTAGCAGCAGGTCACGTTCCTGCTTCATATAGTCCATGGTGTTGGCGGCGAAGGCTTCCAACTGGTGCGATAGGCCCTGGCGGGCTTGCTCCATCAGCTGGGCCACGCTTTCTTTGGTTTGCAGCGTGCCTTGGGCAATTAGCTTGCCGGATTTGGAGAAAACCTGGCCGTCTTCCTCAATGCGTATTTGACTGCCCTCATGTAGGGTCATGATGTCTGGGCCTAGGCCGTCAATTAGCACAATGCCGTTGTCTAGCAGCACGTCTGGGCCTAGGTTGGGGTAACGCCCTGACACCGACGGCGAGGCGTTAAGAACTGCCCGCACCTGGCATTCCACCAGGGCTTCGGCGGCTACCCGGTCTAGGTCGCCGTGGTTGATGACGGCAATTTCACCTGGTTGTAGGCGTTTGGTTAGATTCTTGGTACGCGTATCTACCCGCACTCGACCCTGTGATAGGTCTGCGGTGGAGGCTGCATTTTTACGGAAGGGTAGCTTCACAGTTTCGATTGTGCCATGTTCGCTTGTTCAAGTAACTCCTCGGCGTGGCGTAAAGCCGTTTGTGAGTCACTTTGTCCTGATAGCATTCGCGCCAGTTCACGTACCCGCTCAGGTCCGCTTACGGTCTCGACGGCGGTGGTTGTGGCTTCATTACTGGCTTGTCCCACCTGTTTGACTACAACCAGTTGGGTTTGGGCCCAGGCGGCTACTTGCGCTAGGTGCGTAACCACAATCACCTGATGGTGACGGGCCAGGGCAGCTAAGCGACGGCCGATTTCTACGGCAGCGCGCCCACCAACACCGGCGTCAATTTCGTCAAAGACGAAGGTGTGGCGTTTGGTGGCGGTGTGCTGTGCCAGAACCACTTCCAAGGCCAGCATGATGCGGCTTAGTTCACCGCCACTGGCGCCTTTTTCTAGCGGTAGCGCCGCCGCGCCAGGGTGGGCGCGTAGCAGCAGCTCTACTTCTTCCATGCCGGTAGGGCCGGGCTGCTCTAATGGGTTAAGTCGTACTTGCAGCTTGGCCCCACGCATCATTAAACCCTCCAGCTCGGCGCTGACCTGCTGGCTTAGTAGCTTAGCGAGTTTAGTGCGGGCTTGGCTTAGGCGTTTGGCAACAGTTTTTAGTTCTTTGCCGGTGCGCTCAACTTCAGCTGCTAGCTCTGCTTCACGATCTAGCGGCCCATCCAGTTGAGCTAGGCGGGCGGCGCAGTGCTGGCCAAAAGCTAGTAGCTCATCTACATTGGCAAATACTTGGCCCAAGCCACCAATTTCTAGGCAACCGCGCCGTAGCTGTTCGCGCCGCTCATGCACCCAGGCCAGGCGGTCAGGGTCGGCATCGAGGTCAGATAGGTAGTCGGTTAGCTCCATGGCTAGGTCACTGGTTAAAGCTGCCACTTCGTTAAGACGGGGCATTAGGGAGGCTAGGCGCGAGTCGTGGTCGGCAGCGTTTTCTAGTGAGCGGCGGGCCACGGAAACTAGCGCGATAACGTTAGCGACGTCGTCGTTAAGCTCATCGCCGCTAATGGCGTTGGCGGCCTGGGCGGCCCCACTACGCAGCAGGTCTAGGTTTTCTAGGCGGGAGGCTTCTTCAGCTAGGGCCTGGTCCTCCCCCGGCTTGGGGTCTAGGGCTTCTAGCTGTTCGAGGGCGTGGCGCAGGCCAGCAATTTCGCCTTCACGAGCCAGGGCCTGTTCACGCCAGGTTTCTAGGTCTTGGCGGGCCTGGTTCCAGGCCCGGTAGCAGGCGCTGTATTGGCGGCACAGCTGTTCATGCTCGCTACCTCCGACGGCGTCCAGGGCGCGGCGTTGGGCGGCGGCGGTACGCAGGCGCAGCTGGTCAGCTTGCCCATGTATAGACACTAACCGGCTGCCTACCTGGCCAAGTACCGAGGCAGGTACGGCGCGGCCACCTAGGTGTGCGCGTGAGCGACCAGTTGCAGGTACCACCCGGGAGGCTAGCAGCAGGTCATCTTCAATTTCGCAGCCGGCTTCCTGAGCGATTTGGATGCACTTGTCGTCTTGTTCTAAAGCAAAGGCCCCCTCAACCACGCAACGCTGGGTGCCCGCGCGCACAATCGCCGGGTCAGCTTTGCTGCCCAACAGTAGTTTCAGGGAGGTGAGCACCATGGTTTTACCGGCGCCAGTCTCACCGGTTAGGGCGGTTAGTCCCGGACCTAACGGCAGTTCAGCTTGGGCGATAACACCAAGGTTTTCTATGGAAATAGTTTCAATCATTAATGACTCTTAGATTCACGCCAGCCGCGCACGGGCAGCTCGAATTTAGCTACCAGACGCGCCGAGAAGGGCATCTGGCCAATACGGATCAATTTCACTGGGCGCTGCGCCACGCTCACACTCACTGTTGAGCCAGCTGGAGCTGTTATGGAACGGCGCCCGTCGCACCAGATTTCACAAGGATAATCGCCACACCACTGTACCTGCACTTCCAGGCGTGAATGCGGGCCAATTACTAGGGGCCGAGTGAACAGGGCATGGGCGGCCACCGGCACCACCAGCATGGCTTGGGTGTCTGGCCACACCACTGGCCCACCACAGCTAAAGGCGTAGGCGGTTGAGCCGGTGGGGGTGGCGGTAATCAGGCCGTCACAGCCAAATGAGGAGACGGCGTGACCATCAATACCTAAAGAAATTTCGGCCATATGCGCCCGGTCGCGCCGCTCCAAGGCTGCTTCGTTAAGAGCCCAGCCGTGGCTGGTGTCCCCGTTGGGTTGGCGCACAGATACCGCCAGGGTCATGCGTGGCTCTACTGTGTAGTCGCCTTCAGCTAGCGCCTCAATGGCGTCAAGCATCTCAGCGGGCTCAGCTTGAGCCAAAAAACCTACGTGGCCAGTGTTGATCCCCAGCAGGGGAATGTCGTATTCGCGTGCAATCTCGGCGGCAGACAGGATAGTTCCATCGCCGCCTAGCACCACAATGGCCTGGGCTTGGTTAGCTTGGCTGCGTTTACGTAGCACCTGCACCCCATGTTTAGCCAAGGCCTTAGCTACAGTGTCTAGCTGTGAGCTAGAGGGTTCACGCGGGCTGCGGATAGTTGATGGGGGCAAGGCTCGATTCATTTCGAGCACCAAAACTCTACGCGGTGAGGTTGTGCGCGCAGCGGCCAAAATCTTCCTCCCCTATCTTGGCTTAGCGGCGAAGCTTAGCTTTCGCGCCTTTTCCAGCCGGACCTGAAATTATGGCTGCTTCTATCTCAGCTTGTAAGTCAGCAGCGGTCAAGGAGTTTTCAGTGCCAGCGTGCATGTACAGGAAGTACTCTACGTTTCCGGCCGGCCCGGGCAGCGGCGAGGGCGCCACGGCCTCAATGCTTAAACCTAGCTCTAGGGCACAGGTGGCTACCTTGGTGATGGCCTGGGCGTGTAGGCGCACGTCACGCACCACCCCGCCGTGTCCGATGAGTTCTTTACCTACCTCAAACTGGGGCTTAACCATTAGCAGGAAGTCAGCGGCGTCGTCGGCCACTGCCACCAGCGCCGGCAACACCAGGGTCAGGGAGATAAAAGATAGATCCGAAACCACCAGGCTGGGGGCAGGGGTGATATCCCCGGCTGCCAGGGTGCGCACATTGGTGCGGTCCATGACGTTTACGCGTGGATCGCTTTGTAGTGACCAGGCCAGCTGCCCATAGCCCACGTCAGCGGCGGTAACCCGGGCCGCCCCGCGCCGCAGCAAAACGTCGGTAAAGCCCCCGGTGGAGGCGCCGGCGTCGAGGCATTGACGCCCGGCAACCGTAGCCTCAATCCCGCGCTGGGCCAGGATGTCTAGGGCGCCAGCTAGTTTGTGGGCGCCGCGTGAAACATAGTTAGGCCCCTGGTCTTGGCTTACCAAAATGGCTTGCGCCGGGTTGACCTGCCGGGCAGGTTTGGTAACTACCTGACCGTCAACTTTCACTTTGCCGTCGCTGATAAGCGCGGCAGCCTGGTTACGTGAAGGCGCTAGCTGGCGGCGTACCAGCTCGGTGTCTAAGCGGGTCAGCCTAGCCATTAACGCGTTTCTGCAACCGTGATGTCTGGCAGGTTGATTAGGGTTTGGCCCTGATCAGCCAGGTCCCAGGCAGCCACGGCGGCGGCCCGGTAGGCGTTTAGGCTCAAAGTTACGCTCTGGCCGCCCAGCTCAACGTTTTTACCGTCAAAGCTTAGGGTTACGGCGCCGTTTTCTACCTTGGCGACGGCGTCACCCACCTGCCAGCCTGCAGCAGTGCGTTGGGGCTGGGGTTGGGGCTCAAGCAAACCGCGCAGGTCGGTGTGTAGGAATGTGGGCCGGTACTGGGGCGGAGCTAGCAGCACGTCGCGTGCGCTGGCCACACCGGTAAGTACGTGCAGCGAGGGCAGCGAGGATTGGCGTGCCCCGGCGTGGTCGGTGTTTAGCCTGTCACCTACCGCGATGGCTTTGCCGCCACCGGAGCGGGCGATGGCGCGCGTGTAGATACCGGCGAAAGGCTTGCCGGCAGCTAGCGGCTGGCGTTCGGTGGCATGCACTACTGCGGCCACCAGCGAGCCGTTACCTAGCGCAAAGCCGCGCTCGGTGGGCAGGGTGGAGTCTAGGTTGGTGGCCACATGCAGGGCCCCGTTGGTGATGGCGTAGGCGGCCTCGCTCATGGCCGCCCAGTCAACGCTGGGGTCATAGCCCTGTACCACTGCGGCTGGGTTGTCTAGGGCGCTGTGGGTAGTGGTGTAGCCGGCCTTGGTTAGGGCCTGCTCCACCCCGGCGCCGCCGACTACTAGCACGGTTGCTGGGGCTGGCACATGCTCAGCTAGCAAGGCCACCGCGTCCATGGCGGCGGTGTAGATCTGCTGCTCATCTGCCTCAATGCCAAAGCCGGCAAGTTTAGCTACCACTTGGGCGGGGGTGCGTGAGGCGTTGTTGGTGACAAAGCAGGTGCGTAGCCCCTGGCCTTTGGCCGCCATGACTGAGTCGGTGGCATGCACAACCGGGTCTGCGCCAGAGTAGCACACCCCATCTAGGTCCAGCAGGGCTAGCTCAAATTCTTCAACTAGCGCCTTGGTGGTGCCCAGCAGGGTGGCGCTCATTTGCTGCGTCCTTCGATTACGTCCTCTACCTCGGCGGCAATGGGGTCGACGACGTCGCCTTCAGCGCTGTCGGCTGCTTCAGTTGCCTCAGCCTCGCTCTCTTCAGCGACTACCTCGGGCTCATCTTCGCAAGCCTGAGCGGCGGCGTCCGCCTCTTCAGCGTCAGCAGCGTCCTTGACGGCGTCTACGACGTCGTCGGTCTCACTACCCACAGCAGAGTCCGCAGTCTCCGCATCCTCAGCGCCGGCGTCGGCTCCCTGCTGGCGGGCAGCCTCTAGCTTCTCAGCCTCACGGCGACGCTCAGCAGCCTCAGCCTGGCTCTGCTCCTCTAGCTGGCGAGCAATTTCGGCCAGTTCAGGGGCGGATTCTTCCTCAATGTCGTACAGCTCCACTTCGGGCTCTTCGGGCACGTAAATGCGCTCACGAATAGCCTCAGCTTCACGCACCCGGCCTAGGTCTTCTAGACGGTCAGCGCGCACAGAGTGCAGGCGGCGCAAGGTTTCGGTGTCCTTGGGAGCCTTACGGATGGCGTCCTCAATGGTGATCAGGGCCAGCTCGTCATTGCCCTGGTCATGGTAGATGCCGGTGATCACAATGGCCAGTTCAGCGCGCTCGTCGTCTTCCAGGTCTAGCTGTAGAGCGTTCTGGGCCGAGCGCAGTGCGGCGTCAGGGCGGCCCAGGGCGCGCTCACAGTCAACTTCCATGGCGCGGTACATGGTGTCCATGCCGCTAAGGCGACGGGCGGCGCGCAGTTCACGCAGCGCCTCTGAGTACAGTCCGGCCACGTAGGCGGCGATACCGGCAGCTTCACGCACAATAGCGATACGGCCGGCGTGTGAGGCAGCATAGCGAGCGTGGGCGTAAGCGACTTCCGGGTCGGTTTCTAGCAGACGCTGGGTCATCACTAGGTGACGGGCAATGTTTTCGGCGTTAAGGCGGCTAAGCGCACGCAACCCCATGCGGGCAGTGCTGTCTAGGTCCTTGGCGCTAACGTCTTCAGGCAGCTCCGGCTCGGGCACACGGTTACGCTGGGGTGGACGCGAGTTACGGCGTTCGCCGCGCAGGCGGTCACGGTCAAAACGGCCGTTACGGTTGCCACCACGGCCCTGGCCACGACGGAAGTCTGAGCGTTCGCCGTCGCGGCGCGGACGCTCATCACGACGGTCTCCCTCACGGCGGGGACGCTCTTCGCGACGCTCACCATCACGCCAGTTACGCTCTTCACGGTGCTCACCATCACGACGGCGCTCGTGACCACGCTCTTGCCAGCCACGCTCGTCGCGGCGGGGACGATCACCCCAATTGCGCTCGTCGCGGCGGGGACGATCACCCCAATTGCGCTCGTCGCGGCGGCCTTCTTCGCGACGGGGACGCTCTTCACGGCGCTCACCATCACGCCAATTGCGGCCACTGTCGCGCGAATCGCGCCAGTTACGTCCGCCTTCACGGCGTTCGCCTTCACGCCAGCCACGCTCTTCACGACGCTCACCGTAGCGGGAGTTTGATCGTTCGCCGTAGCGTTCGCCATCATGGCGACGGTCGCGGCCGTGCTCATCTTGGTTGCGGTAGTGTCCGCGCTGGCCTTCGCTGCGGTAGTCACGTGCTCCAGAACGGTTGCGCGGTGCGTCATCTCGACGACGTCGATCGGCACTATGGCGGTCGCCGCCACGCCCCTGATTGCGGTTATCGCCGCCTGAACGAGAATCATCAAAGCGTTGCGCCATCAAAACCATCCTGTTTAGTTGAGAATATACGTAGAAACCTAGTATCAAGTTTAGCCGGGTAGGTGCAGTTCTAGTATGTCTGGCGCCTAACGGCAGGCGTGTCTTTGACTACCTTTAACAGCAAGCACCCCATAAACACATAAAAAAAAAGGGGGGTGACCCCAACAACCACCACCCAAACACACACCACAAACAAAAATGGTGGGGGTGCCGACCCTCAAACAAGGATCAAACACCCCCACCACTACTCAAGGAAACGGTTGGCAGTGCCCTACTCTCCCACAACCCACCAGTTGCAGTACCATCAGCGCAGAAAGGCTTAACTTCCAGGTTCGGAAAGGATACTGGGTGTAACCCCCTCGCTAAAACCACCAACACAACAAACAAGCAACACCCCAAAAAGGCGAAACCCACCAGTCAGTGAAACAATATATCCACATGTACCAACCCAACCCACAAACCCAAAGGATTCGTCAAGGTCGTGTTGGTCGTGAACCGCACAGTGGACGCAAACACCCCCAAAAACAAGAATTATTGTTAGTTATCGGTCAATTAGTACTAGTAAGCTGGTCACTTTACAATGTCTACACTCCTAGCCTATCAACCCGGTAATCTACCGGGAACCTCCCCCCAAACAATATGGGACGGAAACCTAATCTCGAAGCTAGTTTCCCGCTTAGATGCTTTCAGCGGTTACCCATCCCGAACGTAGCAAACCAGCCATACCCCTGGCGGGATAACTGGCACACCAGAGGTTCGTCCGTCCCGGTCCTCTCGTACTAGGGACAGCCCTTCTCAAGTTTCCAACGCGCGCAGAGGATAGGGACCGAACTGTCTCACGACGTTCTAAACCCAGCTCGCG